>JACCDX010201511.1_pt1 | contig 12775 bp, 21 predicted proteins | sample 7449681 | NCBI WGS metagenome assembly JACCDX01 (sample SAMN15323450, study PRJNA562643) | freshwater metagenome | isolation source: river surface water | place: USA:Blue River Watershed | collected 2017-08-18
AAGAAGACTCTTCTTGCACCTCGCTTCCTCTGGCTAAACCAGGGAGTCCGCGATTTGATGGAAGATGCTCTAATTGCGATTGCTGGTGCCGGTAAGCCAATTAGGAACTGAACCTACTACTGAAATACTTGTTGGGTAGACTGGGAATGCCCATTTACCATGTTTCTTGTAGGTACCTCTATGGTTTGAAGGAAAATCAGCATCAAAATTAATCCAAGTACCATCTTCAAATTCAAAACGCATTTGGTCTTGCATTCCACCTGTTACATTAGCAATAATAGGAGTACCTGTTAGAAGTGCTTCTGTAAGTGATAGACCCCAACCTTCATTTGAAGTAAGTAGAATCTGGACATCAGCTAAATTATAGAGATAATTTAAATGTTTAACATCTAATTTACCAGGAGTGAAAATAATATTATAATCTTCAGGTACAAGTGTTTCAATCACTGCTGGAAGATCAGTTCCATGTTCACTTACTAGGTCTGTATGGAGAACTAATACTGCTTTTTCTCTTTGTTCAGGAGTTAACCCATCTAGAAATAAACGATAAGCTAAAATTGTGTCTGGAATTTGTTTACGACGAATGTTTCTTGAGTTAAAGAAAACCATAAACTCATAATCTTTTCCTTTAAATAATTGCTTTTTAAATTCTTGAAATTCTTTATCAGTTTCTTTATTAGCAATAGGATAAAACATTTCAGTGTTTAAACCATGAGGTACATATTCAATAACTTTATTTTTAGCCTTATCACCTAAAACAAGTTTATTGATATTAACTGTTTGTTTTGAAATACCTAACAACGCATCACATGATTCATAAAATGCTTGGTTGTACATAGGTGCTGGGTAGTCATCCCAAATATTTAAATAGATAACAGGTATCTTTTTACGAATTTCATTTTCAATTTGAAATAACCAAGTAAAATAACGAGGATCAGTGATCATCATTATAGCATCAGGATTTTCAATTTTAATAAGAGTTCTAAGTAGATTAGCATCTCCATAACCATCAGTAGGCCATAAAAATACACTAGCATCTTCAATACCAGAATTTTGATTAGTATCAGTACTCAAATCAAAACGTTTTCCTTTATCTGGGTGGTTAATAGCTCCTCCTACACAAACCCAATTATAATGGTGAGCGGTATGGAGAACTATTTCTTTTCCTATATTTCCTACACCTGAGGGTAGTCTAATATCATCTGTGATCAGAAGAATTTTCTTTCTCTGATCTTTAGGCAAATAACCTTCTTTCATAAACTAATTAAATATCTAGATCGTTGTGACTGTGAATTTGTTTTCTAAAATTATCATCAGTAAGATATAAATGAATTGCTCGATCAGCAAGCTTTTGGAACGAGAATTTATGTCTTACACAAGATACTTTAAATTCATCAAACAATTCTGTTTGTATTTTTACACTCGTAAGTGTCATATCCTTTTTGCTCATAACATTGTTTTTATATTGTCATATATAAATATCTCAAAATATACTAAGATACGTTTCTGTCACATAAATCTTTTCTATCTTTGAAAGGACAATATTGACAGTTTTGTTTTGAAGGATTTTTTAGCATAGGACCTTCTCTATGTTTTCCTTCTTTATCAAAAGCCATTTCAATGAATTCCTCGAAACGTTTAGTGGCTTTATTTAATTTAATTTTACCAGAGGCAGGTACATGAATTTGTACTCTCGGATCAGGAAAATCAGGATTACCATGTAATTTTCTCTTTACAATAAAATATTCTACATCAATATTTTCAACTGGGAAGTTAAATTGTTCTGAGAAGAATTTTTTATAGAGAATAACTTGAGCGTTTTTAACCTCGTCTGTTTTTTCTTTATCTCTCCATCCACGAGTAGAAGTCTTAATATCAATGATTTTTATTTTATTAAGCACCTCATTATATAAGACAACATCGATATATCCCTTATATAGTATGTTTTTATAGAACGGATTAGGCGGAAGTAAAATAGGTACTTCAATGCCTACTAACCACCAACTTTTTTTACCAAAATATTTTCCTCTATTTCTTTTAAACCATTGAAGAATAGCTGTTCCATCTTCAAAGAATTCACTTAACTCAGCTGAATTGGAGAAATGAGTATTGTTATTTCTTTTATAATCTTCCTTATAAAGAGCTCGTAAACGTTCTTCAAAATAATCCTCCACACCAATTCTATCAGCCGCTGCTACACTTTCATTATACATTACATCTAGATAGTTTTGCATAGTTTCATGCATAGCAGTTCCAAATGTCATGTGAATTGAAACTTCAGATGTATAATGTCCATCCCGGTATTGGAGTGCCCACTTATGTGGACAACTCTCAAATACCGAAAACTGACTAAAAGATATCTGTTTTTGATACTTGTAGTCTACGTCTGGGGGCGTGAATTTTTTTACTGCCTCTACAATTAGAGGAATTTTCTTTTTAGCCAAAACTTATTTCCATTTACCTCTCAAAACCAACTGGGCAATAATCCCGTAGTTTGAAATATCAATAAAACTATCAACTGCTGCTTCTCCTGCTACATAAGTTTTACCACCACGCTTTAGGATATTTTTAAGGCGATTGATTTTATCATTACAACGAAGCCAAATTCCTGTAATTGAAAGGTTAATATCGTCTTGTTCTTCAAGTGTTGAACCCAAAGCGATATTACCCAAACCATAATCCATCATTTTAGAAGCAAATAATTCGTATTGTTCTTTTTGAATTTGAGCAAATTCAGCTGCTAATTCAGGATATGTTTTTTCAAAATCTGTAACTGATTTATTGTTTCCGTAACCTACTTGTTCTTCCATTTTATAGAGTTTTAACTAATTTGTCTTGTTCTTTTTTATCGACTCCCATCTCCCACAAAATACCTCGAACACCTGGTTCTCGGATTATATCAATGTAGTGATCAGCTTCGCCTAAACTACATTCATAATATTTTGCTATATATTCTGCTACACTTTGTGGTCTTTGTTTTTTACTTGGCTTGATATACTTTAACCAAACCTTTTTCTTTGGGATCATTTCTCTATAAATGGTATAAATTTGTTTTTTGTTCTGTGGACTTATCTTTTGAACATAATTTACAATGTCTATGTAATTTATATCCATAGATAAATATCTATGAACCATATAAGAGTTGAATGAGTCCCATGACTCTTCCGTGAAGCCTCCAGGAGGAGTCTTTTTAACTGTTATTTCTTCCAGCCAATCAAATAGTGTCTTCGTAGTCGTCTTTGATGTCACCTGGTAGAGTTTCTTTTAGGATAGCACCTGTTTTAACATCATAAAATACAGGAATAGGAATAAGTGCATCTTGTGCAGTACCTACTGCGAAGCGTGATGCTTTACGCAAGATAAGACCTTCAGCGACTACATAATTACCATCTGGGGTAAGTACTTTTTCTGTGTTTTTTAGATCAATGTTTAATTTAACATCTTGATTTTGATTCATGAGTTTTCGTTTTTATGTTTTAACCAATCAATATAGAAACCAATAGCCACTATTATATTCATACCAAATGAAGCTAATATTTCATAAATGTCTTCATAGATATTCATTGTCAAATGGACATGTCCTACCATCCAGAAAGGTATGGAAAGATTACCTGATATCCAAACTATAGTATATTTAAGGAATTGCTTCATATTCTACATCTTCTATTTCTCTTACAAAATATATAGCACCTTCTTTTTTAAAAGTATGACTACAATGCCAAAGTTGTCTTAAAAGATCTAAATCCCATTTAGGATCATCTCTAATAATTCTAACTACTTTATATAGTTTACCTCCAGCATTTATAATCTGATAGTTCACAGTATCTGAATGATTTTAGCTATACAAGCCATGATATTGATTTCTTTATCAATTCTAAAGTTAGAATGATATTGATATTCTTCAATAATAATAGTTATCATTCCTTCATTTCCTTCAGCATATACTGAGGAGTTCTCATAAAGAACTTTAAATAGCTCATCATAATCATTGATATTAGAGTCAGCTATTATCTGGCGAATGTTTTTCCAGTTTCGAGTCGTTTTAAGCTCGTTTATTACTTGCTCAGTGTAACCATTTGATACAAGTATTGACTTATCTAAGACTAGTTGATTATCAATGGTTGATAATTGAGCTGTGCCTAAGATTTTACGAATATCAGGATAGTATTGTTTAACAATAGGCCCTAATGTTTCTTTAGTCCATTTAACTCCTTCTTTTTCTAAAATACCTGCTATGTGAGCAGCTACTTCTTTCATTGATGGAGGTACAATCTTAAGTACCTGACAACGTGATTGAAGAGGATCAATGATACGTTCAATGTAGTTACAAGTTAAAATAAAACGAGTACTACGAGAGAATGTTTCAATAATGTTCCTTAGGGACGCTTGTGCTTGGATTGTGAGAAAGTCCGCCTCGTCCAAGATGACAACTTTAAGCGGCTTAAACGAAGCTGAACTTGCAAAGCCTTGCACTTTGTCTCTAATAGTTTCGATTCCTCGTTCATCTGAAGCATTGATGTATAGATAATCACAATCAATATTTCCAATGATAAGCTTAGCAAGAGTAGTCTTTCCAGTTCCTGGTCCACCATAAAATATAAGGTTCTGTATGTCGTTTTGTTCTATGTATTTGGCTACAGTTGTTTTAATCTGTTCGTTGCCTACATAATCTTCTAAAGTTTTACTACGATATTTTTCAACTAATAAAGTATGTTCTTTATTCGAAGTCACCATACAGGTCGTATTTTTTAGGTTCAGGTTTAGGTATCTCTACTTCTTCAGTAGTGATAATATATAATTTTCCTTTTAAAGGCTCAAGCCTAAATGCTTGGGGTTTTACAGTTGCTTGTTGATACCAGGCATTTAAAACCTCAGTTAGTGAATCATAAACTTTCTCACCGTTGAGGAGTTTCCATCTGTCACCAGGTGGAACTCGCTCAGCGATTTGAATGTTTTTTTCTACTTCTTGAGTATCCATTAGAACATGCCTCCCATTCCAGCCATTGGATCAGATTCTTTCTTATCCTCTGGATTGTCAACTACTACACATTCTGTAAGCAATACTGTACCCGCTACTGAAGCTGCATTTTCAAGTGCAGTTCGAGTTACTTTAGCTGGATCAATAATACCTGCTTCTTTCATGTTAACAATAAGGTCCTCTTTGATATTGAAACCAAACCATGGTTTAGTTCCTATTTCACCTTGTTTACCAATTTCATTAATAATTGGATACATATCATTTTGAGTATAACCAGCGTTTAAAAGAATTTGTTCGAATGGTTTACCACAAGCTTGATAAACAATTTGTTTACCAATTTTAATAGCATCTCCGTCTACTTTAGAATGAGTAATAGCTTCACGAGCAAAAAGTAAAGCAGAACCACCACCTGCTACAATTCCTTCTTCAATAGCGGCTTTGGTTGCGTATAGGGCATCTTCTACGCGGTCTTTCTTTTCTTTGATTTCTGTTTCAGTGTTTCCACCAACATGAACGATAGCTACTCCTCCGACGAATTTCGCGAGCCTTTCTTGAAGTTTTTCTTGTTCGAAAGGGGTCTTTGCTTTTTCGATTTGCTGTTGAAGCTCTTCAATACGTGCTTGTATTGATTCAGATTCTCCTCTTCCATCTATAATGGTTGTTTGATCTTTTGTTATTGTTACACTACGAGCTGAACCAAACCAATCCCAACTGAATTTGTCAAGGCGCATACCCTTATCAGTACTAAATACCTGACCTCCTGTTAGAATTGCAATGTCATCCAAAATTAATTTACGACGGTCACCAAAGTCAGGAGCTTTAACAGCTGCTACTTTAATTGTACCTCGTGCTTTGTTCACAATGAGTGTAGCGAGTGCTTCACCTTCAATGTCTTCAGCGATAATCAATAATGGACGATTTTGGTTAGATACTCCCTCTAGAATAGGAAGTAAATCTTTAACGTTTGTAAAACGCTTATCTGCAATCAAGATAAATGGATTATCAAGATAAGTAGACATTGTTGAGTTATCAGTTACAAAGTAGTGTGATTTGTAACCACGATCAAACTGCATACCTTCTACTGTTTCAAGATAAGTTTCACCTGAATTTGATTCTTCAATTGAAACAACTCCCTCACGACCTACTTTATTCAAAGCAGTTGCAATCAATTTACCTACTTCAGAATCATTGTTTGCTGAAATGGTTGCAATTTGTTCAAGTTGTTCTTCATTTGAGATATCTTCTTTAATATTGCGGTGTAACTCTTCAGTTACTTGCTTAACAGCAGCATCAATACCACGTTTAATTTCAACCGCATTTGCTCCGTTATTTAGGTGGTTTAGACCGGCTTTAACCATCTCACGAGCCAATAGAGTAGATGTGGTTGTACCATCACCAGCATTGTCAGCGGTTTTAATAGCGGCTTGTTTTACCATTTTAACACCTACTTCTTCTATATTGTCTGATAGAGAAATAGATTTAGCTACAGTCACACCATCTTTAGTTGATTGTACTTGACCCATTTCATTAACGATTACTACGTTACGACCATTAGGACCAAGTGTTGCTACTACAGCATCTGCTAGTTTATCAATACCTGAAACTAGTTGTTTACGTGCTCCAGGGCCAAATTCAATTACCTTACTCATTTGTCAAATATTCTTTTTCTTGTTCTGTTACTTCAGTTTGGTTAAGTACTTCTTCGATAGAAGTTCTTTCAGGAGCAATTTTAGCTAGAATATCGTTTTCACGACCAATCCAAAATTCTTCTCCTTTGTACTCAAATTTAGTAAAGCCCATAGTAGGTAGCACTACTACATCTCCGGCTTTTAAAGTAGTAGGCATAAGATTACCCATTACTGAAGGTGCTCCTGGGCCAATTGAGATTACTTTGGCTGTTTTATTTTTTTCATTTCCTAGATCAGGTACAACAATGTTTCCATAAGTTGTCTCTTCTAGCTCAATGGGTTGTACTACAACCGCATTATATAACGCTTCTATCATATGTTATATGCTTGATTTAATTTATTGATAACAGACTCATAATTGTCAATATAAGATTGAATTGAGTCATGATTTTTGCTCATGGTATCATTTTTAGCAAGAGCTCTTAAAGCACCAGCTAGGTTGTTATAGTAACCTATAACTTGAGAATAGTCATTACCACTTTCTCCAGCTACAATTCCTTTATGGAGTACATATCCATAATCATCTAGTTGGAGGTAGTAAGGTTCTAAGACAGGGTCTTTAAGATACCGAGTGTATGTTTTTTTAGCTTTTTTATTCATAACAGTTTTTATAATAACCTATAAGGCACCTATTAATTATAACCTAATTTAACAAAATTTATTTGATTTTCAAAGCTTTAGGTTTAGCTTCTTCAGCAAATGGTACAGAAATTTTTAGAAGACCATTCTTCATTTCTGCGGTTGCATCTGAAAGTTTAAATTTAGAAGTTACTTTATAACCTAAATTAAAAGAACGACGTGCAATACCCTTATGTAGGTAATTACAATCGTTTACATCACAACACTTGTCTTCTTCTTTTTTAGTGTAAGATATTTTAAGAACATCCCCTTCGATATTGATTCCAATATCGCTTTTTTCAAGACCAGTACATGCGACTTCAAAATGCAAGCCGTCTTTGTTCTCGTAAATATCTACTGGGTGGGGAATTTTAGCCTCAATGGCTGGTTGGAAATTTAATTCCGATCTGAAGAAATCTTTAAACAACAGATCAAATGGTGAGAGGTGTCTCTCAGTAATAAATGTATTCATAATCCTTAGATTTATGGTTAAACAATAAATAAAATTTGGTTTCCGAAGATAACCGAAGGTGCCTTATAGGTCATATTATAAATATTACTGATCTGCTTTTCTTACCATGTAGTAAGTACTGGTCCAATTCTCTCCTTTAAATACTAATTTAAGTAGACCTTGAGTGTTTAAACTCATATGGGCCTCATCAGCATCTTTGTTATTAGAGAGAACAGTTTTAAGCATTTCAGAATTGAATGGTACTTTAAAGTCTAATACATCTTCCTCAATTGTAGTACCTGGGATAATGTATTCAATTTTATTTGTATGAGATGAAGCATCTCCAAATACTAAAGTAAGTACTTGTTCATTATCAAAATTTCTACCTACAACAAATGATACTAATTCGCTTTGTAGGGCGTTTTTAGCTCTAATGATAGCTGAAATAGCATCTGATTCTAAGGTACATTCAACTGTATAGTTGTTTGGGTCTTTAACTGTACCTGGTTCTTGGATTAACATTAGGTCAGATAAAGTATAACTTAAAGTATAATTAACATCACCAATAACTAAGCGAGTAAATACTTTACCTATTTTCTCTAATTGCAGATCTAGGTCACCTGAAGTAATAGCTAGTAATTTGTCAAGTTGAGGAGTGTCATAAACAGCAATCTCACTATCAGCAAGATCAAAATCAGTATGAGTTACCTCACCAATCATATCTTTAGTAGGAGCATTAAACTTAATGTTCAATTGCTTGTTTTGTGTAGTCCATTTAACGGACTCAATCATCCCATTCAAGGAATATTTGGAGATGATTCTTTGTAATTCGCTTTTATTAATCATAACTAGAAACTAAAAAATAGGTTTCGATATGGGTTTAAATTAAGTGACCAACCCAGGTCATGGTAAAATCCTTCAAGTTTAGATTCCAAAATTGATTCAAATGATCGATTCTTATCAGCATACTCATCTAATAATGTACGAATCTTATCTGGCATGTCAAAATCTAAGAAGGCAAGTGCTTCAATTTTATATGGGTTATTTTTTAGATAAATCCATTTTACTTTATCACCCTGTACAATTCTAGAGTGTTTTTTATCTAGACCCCAAAACGATAATAAATCATTATATTTGATAGCAGCCTTAATAGCAGCAGGTGCTCCTTGAGCTATAACTGAAAACATTTCACCTGCTTTAGGTTTACGAGCAATATATTTGTCTAGTGTTTTAACTGAAGTTGGATTACCTAGTACAGTTAAGTCTAGATCTTTTGACATTACATGCTCTCTAAACTTTAAGAGCAAATCATCAATTTCACTTTGTTTAGCTCCTTTAAGTGCTTTTTCTAGGATTGAGTTAAAGAACTTTCCAAATATAGGAGGAAAGTTAGCTTTCATAAACTCTAGACCTTTAATATCTAACTCATTTTTAACTACACCTTCTTTTTTAGTAATCCATTGAGCATATCGTCTTGTACTTCTAAAGTAAGCTGAACGAATAATACACTCGGTTTTCATTTCAAAACGATGCTCAGGAACATTAAATGCTTCTTGAGCTAATGTAGTGTAATAATTTGTAATTAGGTCTTGATATTTGAGGGCAATTTCTTCAAGCTTGTTGTCTCTCTCTTCCTCATCCATCTCATCAAAATTAGGATAGAGGTGCCTAAGCAAAGGTTCAGCATTATAATAATTAGAGTCTGTATCAACATAAGCACAAAAGTTCTTGTCTTCTTTTTTACAGATAAACCAAGGTGTATTTTCTAATTGTATCATAACTTAATCCATTTTTGTTCGCTGCTTAACCTAAACGAACCAAGGCTTTCTTTATTCCACTCATCTGGAGTAATTAAAGATAAGAAAATTTCACCATTAGGCCTAAGGTAAAGGTGATAGATTTGGCCTATTACAGGTTCAAAACTGAATTTAGCGTTATATACTAAATCATTCCATTTATATTCTTCAACTAGTTTTTGATATTCTTCTTTTAACTCTAAAAACTTAGTTTCAAGTTGTCTATTTACTTTATGAACTCCTCTTTGTTTCCACAAATCAATGTTTTCAATTTGAATAGTAGGGGCTCCTACATTACTTGCGTAAGGTAAGAGTCCAGGATTATCAGAAACATTGTCTGGTTTTTTCATTCTACTACTACTATTTCTCCTAAATTATGAGATGAAAGATAATACTTAAAGTCGTATTGATCAAGGAAATCCATAACTATTTCTCGCATTTTTTGAGAATTACCTGTTATAATGTTTACTCCTCTATATCCATAACCATGCCAAAAGAAAAAGTCAATTAACTTATCCTCAACATCAGAGTGTTTAACTCCGTGTAGATCAAGCGTTGTCTTCTTCTTCATTATTAATCACACCTTCAACTTCACCTTTGTTATTGAAGATTTGTTCTGGGACTGTGATATAGAATTTTTCTCCTTTGATGCTAAAACGACCTCCTTGTTTGAGCATTTTCTTAAAGAAGGTCACTTCTTTATCTGACCATTTTTCAGACTTAGTGATTATAGTTTCTTTATCAAGTTTTTCACCAGCACTAAAGATAGTAACACCAGTTCGAATTGATTGTTTTGAGATTTTATGTTCCATTACAATTGAATTTCTCCTTTTAATACTTTGTTCATGTGCGTGTTAGCGAACAAAGCTGATTCTTGAATAATACGTTGACCTGATAAAGTAATACTTTCACTTAAAATTACATTACCATATCTAAAACTCCCAAGAGCAGTAGCACCATACAAACTATTTAACAAAATCTTCATAGTATGTTGCATTAGGTGAAATTTTTCCCCATCTGCCTTGTTTCCAGTCTTATAAGCGACCTTCATTTTATTTTTATAAATAACTCGTTCTTCAAACCATTTCGCTAGAATTGTTTTTAGTACTGAGTCAAAATCTGTTCTATACATAACCCCATTAGCTGAAATAGATAAGTTAGAGGATTCAATTAAGTCAATAACTTCTTTAACTTTCATTTGAGCTAGTTTACGTTTTGAATTTTGAACATTCAAAATCCTATCAGGGTCCATAGCTCTTAAATCATTTAGACCATAGCGGTTATTGAATATTTCTTTCCCTTCTACTACCACCTTCTCATCAGGGATCAATATACGCCCAACAAGTGTTTCTTTACCGATATTAAGCGACATTATAATGGAAGGATATAGTGAAGTTAAGTCCTCATCAAACATGTACTTATATAGACCTGCTTGAGGGCAAAATAGATAACCACCTGCATAATTCTTTTTAGTTATAGGATTACGATCTCTAGCAGGTGGAATAATACCTTGAGATAATAGGTAGGCTGAAATAGCACCATCATGGATTAGACTGTTTTTATAAACATCTGAATATCTGATTTTACCTTTATGGGCTAGGTTCTTTGTTAAAGGTAAGTACTGGAATTTTTCATCTAGTGCTTTTAAGATTTCAACATCTCGGAAGTTGTACTCAATAAACTTTTGTTTATCTTCTTTAAACAAACGGTCCAAACTTCCATCATATTCAATCTTTTCTAGATTAGCATATTTCTTACCTAGGTAATCCAGTTTGTAAGATGGTTCATCCTTAAAACTAAACTTTTTATGCAGTTTCATATAGTCTAAAGATTCTAGACCTGCAATATCTAACCAACGGTGATCATTCCATTGTGATTCATCTCTAACCCATCCTATTGGGGATAACATACTAGCTATCTCTTGATCGAATATATTACACATTCGGTAATATAGGTAAGGTATATCAAAGTAATCACTGTTATAGCCAACTAATATGTCTGGGTTAATAGTGCGAATTGCTTCTAGGAACTTCATTAGAAGTTCTTGTTCACTTTTTAGGGGAATAATCTTTCTATTTCCTTCAATGGTTTCTTCTAGTTCACCTTTTTGATCTAGAATTAAAATGACCCATTCATCTTTTTGTTTGTACCACCAAGCAATTGAAGTAACAGGTTTAGGAGCACTTCGGATATAATCCTCAGTTAATGCTCCTCCCATTTCAATCTCAATATCAAAAAATATTTCTTTATGACTAGTTGAGGGTTCATCATCAGTTCCATATTTGTCAATTAGGAACCTTTGATAAGGCTTAATGTCATGAAAATGAAGTTTTTCATTGTCTCTAGACCACTTGGTTACCTTACGAAGTGATTCATGACGTAGACCTCTAATATTAGGATTAGCATCTATGTCATCACACTCTTCGTAAGCGTAATAATTCCAAGTTAGTGTTTTGTAACCTTCATCATCCCATAAATGGATCTTATAATTATTAGAATCCTTTATAGGTTGAGCATGACATGCTTTATAACTCATTACTTAAAAAATTGCTTCAGATCGGGTTTGAAGTAATTAATTGATTTCATCACCTTACGGTCTCGAGTACGATATACAACATACTTGTCAGCAACCTGTTCATAGTGACAGCCTTCGCCTTGTTCTTGTGAACGTAAGTCAACAGTCTTTTGTGCCTCTTCTTGTGTAGAACAAGCTTTTGAAAGGTTTGATGCCTGTACTTCCATATAAGCGGGCCAAATTTTATCCTTAAGACCATGAAGCATAGCACCGTTCCCAATGGAAACATAAGCAATGTCACACAACGCGTCCAGAACTTCAACGATGTTTTCTGTTTCGCAAGCATGTTTATACTCCTCAAGTTCTTCCAGAATGAAGTTGTAGACAAAGTCCCATTCAGGTTTTGCTGGAATCGTTGGTACATAATTATTTGGTTTATTCATTAAGCTGTTGAACTCTTCAACCTCGCTGACGAATGGTACATATTGCGAGTTAAACAAATTTACAATTCTTTCAGCAGTAGTTTCAGCCCAATCAAACTCAGGATTGCGTCCTACCTCATCTCGGTCTGAGAATGAGCGGAGCATTCCAATACTTTTGATTAACTCAATGGTAATTAATTCTTTAAATTGAGACATGCCCATTATTAATTTTTAGTGAATCAAAAAATTCTTTACGTGCTTGGTTATCATTATCCATAAACACACCTGATGCTTTAGTAGTTACCAT
>JACCDX010502959.1_pt1 | contig 12774 bp, 8 predicted proteins | sample 7449681 | NCBI WGS metagenome assembly JACCDX01 (sample SAMN15323450, study PRJNA562643) | freshwater metagenome | isolation source: river surface water | place: USA:Blue River Watershed | collected 2017-08-18
GATGCAGTGTAGTTTTGTCCATTTTGAAGAGGAGCAACAGTATTACCGAAATCTGATACAGAAGCATTTGTGAAGTTAACAACACCATTAAGCTTCGTAGGATTCACCGAAGAGTAATAGTAGTAAGGACCCGTAGCTTGGGGAGGTACATCAAATGTAATTACACCTCCGGTAGCTCCATTGTTTGTTATACCGACCGGGTCTACCTGTGTAAGGTTCACATCCTCGGTGAAATAAAAATCATATCCAACTGAGGTTAAAGAAAAGTTATATCTCTTTCCTCTAGTCAACTCTAGTGTGGGATTGAACTGCGGGGAATTCGAAAACTTAAATGCATCACCACTTGCACCGATGACCGAAATATCAATGTCCTCTACATTGAAGTAATTCATTGGTGCTTGAATTGAAGTTGGAAATGTTCTTGTTCCAAATGCTCTTAAATCCTCGATAAAACCAAAATCTGGGTTTGTTTTAAAGCTTATATTGTTACCGGACTCAACGTCACTTCGATCAACAGTATCTGTCCAAGCTTTGGTATTGTAAATATTATAGTAAACTCCCTCCCCTGTTATATCAATGATTCTAGCGTTTAACGGAAGATAGGATTGTTTTAGCCTTTGCTGGAGGGCAAAGAGTTTTAAAAGAACCTCTTCCTGTGTAAATGCAAATGCTTCCGGAGTAATTGGATATCCAAATTCGTCAGTAAGAGAAGATGTTGTGTTCAGATCATAATAAAGTCCAAACAACGATGTCTTCTTGTAAGTTCTAGAAGGAACCAGAGTGTTTTCAGAAGAAACGTCCAGTACATAATCGCCATTCTCATTTGGTCCATATGTTTGCTCTAGTCTATATTTTCCGCTGTTTTCATTATCCAGGACATCTTGTATAAGAACAGTCTGATTCGGTGTTTTTGTATTGGTATATTTGTTAAGAAAAAGTTGGGTTTCCTGTAAAGGTGTTAAATTGACTTGTTGGTAGTTAAGATTTAACCAGTACTCCTTAATTCTTAAATCTTGGTATCCAAAGAATTTCAAAGCCCCTATAAGTCCCTTATAACTTCCAATGTAAGGAAAGATCTCCTCTCCCGCAACCATTAATTCCTTTCTCTTCTCATTAATTTCAATGTAGTTAGGTAAAGGCTCGTTCGGATCGTGCTGTCTTAAAATTGTCGAATCCTCCGCTAAGAAAGCTCTACCCAAGTTTTGGGTTAAAACATTGAGTCTTTCATCAGCTCCAATGATTTGTGAATAAAAGTCTATCTCAACAACTTTAGAAGCGGTAGGAGAGGTAATATCCTCTACTATAAGTCTTCTCTGGTAAACTTCAGCTGCCTGATCTGGAGCATTAGTAGCTATGTTAATTTGTAAAGCTCTAGAAGGGGTAGCAGATTCCAAGGTATTTACGTATCCCCCTAGATAAAAGTCGGAGGTATCCTGAATTACCGGGATAGCAATATTTTGATAGTTTGTGATTGAGGGATCACCACCAATCTCCGGATCGTTTTCTTCTATTTTATAGGTGAAAATGATGTTAGTTACATCGACATTCCCGTAGGTATCGTCTTGCCATCTTGTCCTCCACATAGGATTTCCAGTTGCCCCTGTATTTCCTGTATGTGGAAACCCAATAAAAGGAGATCCAGAAACCGAATCCTTAAATTGTTGAATTATAAAGATTTGCTCATTTTCATAAAGGCCTGAAGAAACAGGTTCAAAATAAATGCTCCCTCTAAAATATCCACCAGGTAAGTCTTGACAAATGGTTTCACAGTAAACCATATTCCCGTTAGAGACTGCAGTCGTACCGACAAATCTAACTAAGTTAAGAGTAATTACTCCAGATGATATAGAAGCAGATGATATTTCTGCTAAGATCACTATAGCAGGAATTACATTTAGCTTAAGGGTAATTTTAGCCCCTCTCAAAAGATTTTCGCTGACCGTATTCGCCCAACTAGAAATGTCTAACCCATTCATATCGATTGTATTTAAATACAAGATATTACTGGATAAATCGATGAAAGAGATTTTCCCGGATGAAGGAGTTGTTGTGTTTGAAGACGACTCAAAGTTGAATGTCAAAGTGAGGGGAGTTGTCGGCTCAGCACCAACATATTCAAAATTAAGTGGATGTCCTTTTTTATCAAAAAACTTTAAATGTCTATCTGCCATTTTTAGAATACCCTTTTATTATTAGAAGGAACAGTGTAATTCACAAAGTTTCTAATTTGCTTGACAGATTCAATAAGTGCAAAAATTATTCTTTGCATATTCTCCAGTATTGCAGTTCTTCGAGGATCCCGAAACATTATCGAAGACATCGTTCTTGAAAAAATCTCATTCTTATAATCAAATCCGTTCCTGATATTCTGATCATTTACCGAATCTCGAACATCGAAAAGATTATCAGTCGGATCAAAACTGTAATATTCTCTTTGTCTATCCCCTGGTTTTATTTCTTTGATGATGTTTGTATAAGTCGTAAGACTTGAGCAAGGTCCATACAAAAAATTGCCTACAGAATCAGTAGTAACTTGTCTATATCCAGAACATCCTAAATTATATGCTCTTTCTTGTGCCTTGTCTATTGACTTATACAGGTCGTTAGGTTGCTCAAAGTCAGTGGTTGATGTTCTAAATTTCAAGCCATTAACAGTATAGCTCGACTCAACAGGTGGTAAAAATGGGGAATAGTTTCTCTTTGCCATATTATCTGTTTTGTTCTATGATCCTTGCTTTAGTCTGGGAATTTAATTGATTAAGGAAATCCCTTGGGTTGATGGAAGTAATCGAAATGTTCAAAGCACTAGGTTTGCCTTGTACAATGCCTTCTTCGTATACAACACCATAACGATCAGACCATCCACCTCTAAGTAGAACTAATTCTCCACGACCAATAATAATATCACCAAATTCATCAAATCCAACCTGACGATTCAATTGTGCTGCTGAAGCATTCGAGAGGTTGTCTACTGTAGCGTGGTAGCTTTCGTTATCTTGTCCGATGAAATAAAAAGAAACCGAATCCACACCCTCTATTCCCTCTATCAAGGCTATTATATCAGATTTTGGAATTCTATCTCTCCTTTTCAGATTCAACATATATTCAGATATTGAATTTCTGATTTTGTCCTTGATGACTTCCGGGTCAAATCCTTCAAAAATTGAGATGGAAGCATTCCCAACAAATCTCTTAATTTCAGGATCTATTATTTTAACAACGGTAGTTGCAATCATCCTACCTGAATCTTCAATCAAGTTTAGAATCGAAAGCTTTTGTGAGGTCGTTAAAACAAATTGAGTCTGCGGGATATCAAAATAATCCTGGTTAGATGTTAGAGAGATCGTAACGTCGGGAACAAGGAAAATGTAAATAACATTATCGTCATCCAAATACTCATCATCGAAAGTTGAAAAGGCTTGTATTTGGGAAAAAATATTAAACCGTTGTAGGTAGATCTCATAGTTTTCTGCATTAGCAAAAACAAATGCTCTTGAAGTCTTCGGAGCAACTAGTCTGGTGATTTCAATTGGTTCTGGGTCTGCTCCAAAAGAAGGATCTAAAACACCACCGACAACAAGATAGTTATTTAAGTTGACATCATTTCCGAATAGATCTGTCCCAGAATCTAAAAATCTATAAGTCAACGGGCTATCGGTTCTTGATTGGAGGTTACCAGAGAATCCAGACGTTTGCAAGTACTCAACTCTTATTGTGCTTCCTGATTGAGGGATTCTTCCAAAATTAGAGTTACCGAAATAAATGTCAATTCCCTCCTCGATACCACTTCTAACAAGGTATCCTTCACCATTTAAAGGGATATCGTATAAAGATTCGTATCTTTGCCATTTAGTTCCATTTACATAAACATCAACGTAGAATTGGTCAATATAAGCTCCAGCTTTTGAAGGTAAATTAAAAGATTGCAAAGCATTCCCATTCCCAGTAAAATTCGAGCTTGAGAAAGATCCTTGGACAATCTTAAAATTGTAAGAAGAACCTCTGGTTAGCGGAATTTTTACCGAGGGGGAATTTAAAATAAGCGTGTAAGGAAGTCCATTTTGTATGCTTTGAATTTTAGGATATCCACTTAGAATCACTGCTCCACCTCCGGCATCCGACTCCTTCAGGTTCCAGGCGATGGCAACCTCACCCTGGGCAGACATACCTCTAGCAGGATCATATCCAGCAATTCTGGCCAAACTTTTGATTGAATAACTTCTTGTCGCTTCCTGCATATTTAATTCAGTTATAGAATCCTCGATGAAATAAAGAATAAGCTGGGAAAGGTTTTCTATGACAAAAAGAATTTGTCCCCAGGCGGAAGCTACAGTAAAAACGTTCCTGGATTGGTTGTAAGTCCTTTGAAGAAATTCATAAGAATCGCTCAAAAGACCTCGAATGAGAATGTTATTCTTTTTAAAAATGTTATTGGCCATATCTTTAAGTTACTTTCAATGAAATGAGTGGACTTTCGTTACCATTTTGAGGAATATAAAAATCCAATAAAGCAATATCTCTTTCCGTTCCTTGATAAAATTTGAGGTCAAAATAACCGCCGAGTTGAGCAAAAAGGGGAACATAGAATCTAAGACCCTGTTCGATCTCATCTCTAAGTGTTTTTTCCGAAAGTTCTAAGCTAAAAACTAGATCCTCAAGATTTAATCCAAATTTAGGATCTCCCAAAACGTCTCCCTTGTTAGTTAGAAGAAACATTTTAAGTTGCCCGAGGCAAATCTCTACGGGCTGTGTAATTTCAACTATATCGCTTTTATAGTTAAAATCAGAAGGGTCTCTATTATAAATTTCTATCATAGGGAAATCAATTCCCCATATATATCAAGGTTAGTTCCACTGCAAGAAATAAGATGGAGTATTTTCTCCATTTATCATATCCATCACTTCTTGAAGCTCCCTTTCTCCGTCAGATCTCAGTTCTGAAGTGTTAACTCTCACTCCTCCAGGCAAATTGTAATCAAAAGCGCTTAAAACTCTAGATAAAGAAATTTTAGCTTTTGCTAAGCAATATCTGACAAAAAGTTCGTCGTCAAATAGGTCGTCATCGTCTATTGCGACAAAACAACGCACTGCAACGTCCATCCCATTTTGATCATAGCCCGTTCCAACACCACCGCTTCCAGATCTGTTTGGATCTCTTCCCAGGATGGTTAACTTTTTCGTGTTCTTGTTGAATTTGTATGCAAAAGTAGGCAGTAAATAGGCTTGAGCCAAATCAAAGTAGGAATACATAACAGTTCGATAAACAAGATTATCTCCAGTAAAAGGGGAAAGAAGTAATTCTGATCCTAAAAGTTTAGAATCACCAAAATCACGATCTGGGTTTCCTGAAATACCCATGCCATTAACCTCCCTTACATCATAAACAGAAACTATTTTCTCAGGCAATTGGATCTGTCTTGTTTTTCTGAATTGGGGTGTAGCAAAAAGATTGTTTGCAAGAACAAATACACGATCTTCTACAGCGTATTGGTAGTTATCAAACATCCACGCCTTTGCTCTTTTAATAATTCTATGGATCTCGTCATCATTCAAATTATATGGCAAAGAGCAGCTTGCCGATAGGTCGTCTTTCACTTCCTGTACTAGTTCGTCCCAAGTCATGTTAGTAGTTTTGATTTTTGAATCGGATCTTCGATAAAGGATCATTCAAATCTTTTAATCTAGAATCAGTTATGAATCTAGATTGTCTGATTTCGTTGAAGTCCTTAACCTTTTCTGTATCCTCGCTTACTTCAGAGTTTCTGCCTAAATCTGCTTTTCTTAAAACCCCTCCCTTGACTTCGCAATCTATCATTTTTCTGGGGCTATCGATGAAGCATCCGATAAGTTTGCTTCCGTATGTGGCGCTCGTATCCTGAACCTTGCTATCTGTAACAACATTCGCATTAAACAATTCGGAATTGTGTATTTCAGAATTTTTAACGTCACATCCATAAAATCTGCAGTTATCCAATTTTGAACCCCTGATTTTGCAATTAATCAGATCGAGATTGTCCAGAATAGAGGCATCTTTAATCTTTGCATCCTTCAATTGAAATCTCCCGTTTGATGTGTCATAATTGAAGAATCCGTTTTTGACGTTACCCTCTACTATAAGATCAAATATTTTCTCACGTATTAAAGGAAAATATGTTTTAATATTTTCTTCATATCCTTTAAGATCCACCAAAATGTGAAGATCTGGAAAATTGAGGAAAAAGGATTCAGGATCAGAAAAACTTCTGACTACCTTTGAATACTCTTTCATCAAAGATTTAAGATTATCTAGATCGGTTTTGGTGTAGTTTCTTCGACCAGCCAAAATATCCGAAGTGAAAGTAAGGACATAATCTATTACTTCCCTTATTGCATTTATCTTTTTCTGATAATCTCTGCCCCCTAAATATCTTATCTCAATGTACCCTTTAGGAATTTTAGTAAAATTTGCACCATAATACTTCTCATCAGGAATTTTGAAAATCTTGGGGTCAATTGTATTAATATTTTCAAGATTTGAAAATCTATTTCTCGGTACAACTTTTTTTACAGATCTAGCGTAAACATTATTAGTTCTGTTTCCAAACTTGGAATAAATCATCCCCTCGTCAATACCAAGTACAAATTGAAGCTTATCAAGCTCTTCGATTCTTTTTATAGACTTATCGAATTTGTCAAAGCTGATTGAAAATTGGAAAGCACATTTATCTGTTGTCCATCCATTTTCATCGATCCATTTCAACACTTTAATTAAAACGGGCATTGCCTCTGAATAAGGCAATGGACCCGTAATTAATTCATTCATTTTACTCCCTCCTGAATAATCAGGTTCCAATTTGAATGTGTCGGAGCTTACTGGAATTTTAGAGTGATACTTATTAGTGAGAATAATTTTTTTACCCAACAGTTTCGAGAGCGAATCTACAATTCTTCCTCTTACCATCTCGGAAAAGAATTCGAATTCGAATCCTATGATGGCTGAAGATAAAATTTGACTTCTCTCAAAATGTGTAAAATTACTCATTTACCGGCTCTGCAAATATTTTTCCCATTACTGGATCGACCTCATAAACAGTAACTGTAATGCTGTCTCCGCTTTTTAAATTTTTATGATCCTTGGACATTCTTCCTTGAGGGATCAAAGCCATTAGACCCGCTCCTTCAAGCTCGATTAGTGCTCCGTTCTTTCTTTTGTGTTTTACCTTTGCAAAGAAAGTTGGATTTTCTCCCTGGTCGATCGAATTTTTAATTTCATAGACCTTCAAGGTTTTATCCACAGGTTGACCAAATGTCAATGTCACTCTGTTGTCCTCTTTTACTTCTTTGATATAGAATTCAATTTCGTCACCTGCGGTGAAACCTGCAACCTTTTGGTTATCAAATTCCGTTTTGTGGATCAATCCGGTATAAACGTCCTCCCATTCTACAAATACCCCGAAGTCTGAAGTTCCGGTGACGTGTCCTTTGTATTTTTTAGTGAGATCCAGTTCTTGGATCTTTTGATCCATTATTTTGGTTAAATACTTCTTGTAAGAAACTACGAAGATGTCTTTTTTCTTAACATAACCATCAATCATGACATAGATGATTTTGCCGAGGTAAGATTCAAAATCAGTTATCTTGTTAGCTGCTGCAAGAGATCCCGGTAAGAAACATTTAATGCCTTGTACTTCTACTATGTAACCCCCGTTATTGATCGATTCAATCCTTGCTTCATAAGCCAAACTTTGCTTGGTGATTTGTTCGAAGAATTCAACTTTAGTATTCTCGATAAAGCAATCAACGATTGAACCATAGTAAGTTCCCATAACGTTTCTGACTATCGCTTGAGTTTCTGCACCAACACTGAAATCGATGTTTCCTAAGTTTAATTTAGCAGCATCCTTTCTTTCTTTTACAAGATCAATGTAAATAGATTGTCCCTCCAAAGTTTGAGCAATCGCATACTCACCATTTACGCTTGTAATAGTACAAGTGTAAACAAGACCTGTTTTGAGATCCTTAGAACCGCTTACTTCTTTCAGGCTAGCTGCCATAAGATCATAAAGCGATTGAGCATAGTCTTCCTGACAGAAAACCTTAGCATCATCGACAGTGTCAATTCTACGATTGATTTTTCTTTTGTTTGAGATGTTCCAATTAAAATCCTCGATACCGGTGGTACGATTTAAGTCTGGAGTGTTCATTTATTTTTTTGTTTAAAAGTTAACCTTTCTATATATCTAACAAAAAAATTATCTTTATTCCAAAGACGGCAATCCAAACTTTACGAAAAAATTTATTTCTCTGTTTATAATAATTCGAAGATCTCTGTAACTTATAGTCTTTTCTACCGGCTGTTTGGTAACCTTGAATCGGTTCAAAGCAGTATAAATATTTCCATCGTAAAGTCTAACCCGATCCCCGCCATCCGCTGGTCTTACATAAACAATAATGGAATTATTTTCCAAATCAATATTAGAATTGCTGAAATAATATGTGTTATAAACTCGAAGCATTATTGCGGAAAGCACCTTAACACTATTTCCAACGTCTATCAATGAGAGTTCACCGTAGAAAAAATCATTCTTCGAAGGTGCGTTTTTTGCAAAAACAAGTTCCCCGTTATTCCTTTCTCTATTTAAAAAACTGTTATTACTTCCAAGTGTGTTAACGTTAGGCTGTGTGTTTTCTCCAAGTGATGTAGAGAGCCTATCTCTTATGATCGCTGCATCTTTCCCAGATTCTTTTAAAGAAGAAGCTAAATCATAAAAAACGTTTTCGATTCCGGGCTCGTTTGAAGAACTACTGTTTTGTATAAGGGCCACCAATGTATCCCTTGCACCCACATTATAATTGCTTCCACTCCTGGATTCATTATCTGTTCCCAAATACATTAAAGATTTATCACCACGGTAAAGAAGATTAAGTGTTTCTATGGAACTAGGTACTGCTAAATCTCCTACACCGTTTTTATCTGCGTCTATGAGTGCTAAAAGTTCTTCCTTAGTCTTTCCTTGGGTTAGGCCAAATAAGCTTCTTAGAACTGCAGGAAACAAGGATGGAACTTGTTGTGCAAGTCCACCAAAGATTGCTATAACTCCTTTTATCGATTGCCAAATCGCAACCAATTTTATAGGCAAATATTTTTCTACTATGTAGAGTAAGGTTTTGTCCGGATTATTTACATTCAACGAAGATTTCAAAGCAGAGAAATTTATCCCTTCTTTTTGCAATTCCTCTATTGATTTTTCTTGTGCTGTCTCAACAGCATTTTTAAGATATTGCACTCCAAGTTTAAAGTAAGGAGAAGTTTCATTCAGAACAAATTCCTTAGAGCTTATTCTATATTTAGCAAAATTGTTAGAGACACTAAAAGTAAACTCATCACCCACGTTTAAAGTAGAAAGCAATGGTGTACTATTTTCAACAGTGCTGCTGAAGTTTGATATTTTGAAAATCGTTATTTGTTTTACGTCTGAGCTGTTTACAGAAATCTCCCCGGGTGATGGATCTTGCGAATCAAACAAAGTGTTATAAGGAATCTGTGGGCCATCCGACAAAGGGCTTTGATCATTAGGTAAGTTTCTATTTAGATTTTCAAAAAAACTTTGATCTGGTGTGTAATCTCTTAAGCCTCTAGAGAATTTTCCGCACACCATATCAGATATCATAGGTTGCAACCCTCTGCCTTCCTCATTGGGATCATTTAAAGCTTCACTCCACGTCATCCCAGCGCTCAATATAGGATTCTGGATATATGGTCGCAAAACTTCCAAAAATGACTTAGAAATAAGATCACATATCAATCCAAGAGGATTAGTTATTGCTTTAAATAAAGTTTTTACAAGCGAAACCGGGCCCGTTATTAACTCACCCAAACCCTTTAGTACACCAACAACTACATTTAAAGGTAATAATAGGAGCTTTACGTAATTGAATAAAATTTTAATTAGGAAAAACGGATCAGCTGTTCCTATTTGTATCAACCTTGCCAAAGAAGTCATTTCTTCCTTTGCCTTCTCTTGACTTTCTGTATTCCCTTCAAGGGAATCTTTTTGTAGTTTTTCAAAATCTATTTTCGGAAACTTACCCTCGATAATTCCGCTTAAAATTTCAGCAAAGCTTAAACCACTTCTTTCACTTAATCTATCCATGAATTGCTTTGCAGCGGAAGAATCTTTGAGTTTACTAAAGTCACCCAGAACAACCGAAAAAGCGGAAAGCAGAGGTAGATCTAGTCCTAATGCTGAAAGAGGTATCTTAAGTCTTCCGTCCTCGTCAATAAAAGAACGCAAAAGAAGGTTTCTTTCCGTTGATAGGGTAGCGTTTTTGAATCCAGGAATAGATACATCACCAGAATTCCCATTTATTTCTGCTATTGAATTTATAGTAAGAGAAAGTGTTACCGAGCTGTCCTGATTTATTCTAACCTGTGTCACGGCATAGCTTGCAGAAAATTTGTCATCTGAAAGCTGTATTTTATCTCCGACCTGTGAATTTCCAATGAGGTCATTAGATTCCGAATTCTCCGTTGTTGAACTTACAGTAATTGAACTCACATCCTGTAAGGAGGAAGCTACTGTAGTTATCTCACCAGGTAAGGGTAAAGAATTAGAATTAAATACCAAAGTATAATTAAAATTCTCCAAAGATCCATTTGTATCGCCAACCTGTTTTTTATCAGAAAGAAGATCCCTCAGTCTATCAAGGGCACCACCAGAAGGTCCACCTCCTATTTCAAGTCGGATCGGGAACGGGAATTCTTCCAATGTTGAATTTACACCCTCATCAAGCAAAAATTGTAACGGGCTTTCAAAAATAGTTTTGATTGAAGTATAGGCATCTTCAATAGCGGAGATCCCTTCGGTCAAAGCTTTTTTAGCAAGAAAGATAGGAGCAAATGCAGAAGCTAACGCCTTTTCGAAAGCTCTGATTTGTAGTTTTAGAAGGAGTCCCAAACCAGGAAGACTTGGGTTGCTTATTTTAAATTGGTTGTCAGAGATAATCTTTTCGGAAGAGGTGTTTACCCGATCAACGAAGGCTTCGATCTCAAAGTCCTCCAATATTTTATTAGGTAAAACTGCCATGAATTATCGGGTTTTAGAAACATTGGATAAATGTGTAGGATCAGAAGGTATTACAGGTGGAGAAGTCGGTCCACCAAGGTTTCCAATGTGTGTATGTGAATTAAAATACGTTTGGAAAGTATTTCCTTTAATAAGAGCTTCTGCTGCGCTCTCCCCAAGTTCTATATTATTGGAATTTACAATTACCTTATTATTCTCCATTCTTATTTGATCCTGACCCATTTCAATTACAATACGAAGCTGTCCTCCATCTTGGGTATCCAGCTGGATCTTTGCATCGCCAAGAATTAAATTCAAACCTTTTTTCTGGGTGTAAAATATTTTTAAAGGTCCAGGAGCAGAATTAGTGTCGTAGATTAGAGAATGTGCTCCCTCATAAGAGTCTGAAATTTCGGCAAGTAAATCCGGATTCATCTCCCATTCTGCGTAATAATAAAACCTATAATAATTTTGTCCGTCGAATTCTACCGCTACAACTGTTCCTAGTCTAGGAACTGAAATTGAGCCGTTGCCTTTCCCACTAAACGATACAAAAGAAACCTGGCTTGCCCAAGGAATATCTTCCTCGTCCAAACCATCAAATAAACCAAAAACTCTTATTTTGGCTCTACCTTCTTTGAGCGGATCGTTTATATCAACAATTTCACCAAGATAAATTTTAGGAGGACTATAACTCATTATATAAAGGTTTTATTGCTCATCATAATCATCAGGATTATAATCACCTAAGCTAACATTGTATTGATCAGATGGCTTTTCGTTTCCTAGATTTAAAGGTCTTTCTATGATAAAATCACCGGTGGTGACAGGATATATCTTTCCCAATTCTCCAGTTGAATTATTTCTCGGAGTAGGTGGATATACTTTTCCTGGCGGTTGGTCAAAATTGTTTTCGGGAGATCTTAATTCACCCCTAGATGAAACGAGACTTGATTCTGAATAAACCTGACCTGGAGATAATTGATTTCCTAAAGAATTGTTTTGTGTATAAACGTCGTCATTTAAATTTGGCGAATAATTTCTACCAGGAACTCCAAGATCAGACCCAGGAACGTTTCTATATACGTCATCTGTTAAATTGGGATCATAAGATCTATCAGGGACACCCAAATCAGTACCAGGTACATTCGCATAAGCATCTCCAGTAGGTTCCTGGTAAACTCTATCAGGGACACCTAAATCAGCACCGGGTACATTCGCATAAGCATCTCCGGTGGGGTCCTGGTAAACCCGATCTGGAACACCCAAATCGGTTCCAGGCACATTTGCATAGGCATCTGCATTGGGTCCAGAATAAACCCGATCTGGAACGCCTAAATCGGTTCCAGGCACATTTCCATATGCATCTCCACTTGGAACTGGATAAATCCTTCCCGGTACTCCAAGATCTGATCCAGGAACGTTCGAGTAAGCATCCCCGCTTGGAGGTGGATAAACTCTTCCGGGAACGCTTAAATCCGATCCGGGAACATTGGCATAAACGTCTGTTGGTGGAACTGGTGCGTAAACTCTTTGTGGTGGACCTCCTTCGCCTAAAGTTTGCGGATTCGGGAGATTCCCCTTAAAAATATTATCTATCCCCGTTTCAGCCGCTCCTCCTAGAAAGTTTTCCAGATTCGTGAATCCAAAGTTTCCGTTATTGTTTGTCAGTCGGAGGAGTTGCGAAGGGTTCAACGAATAAATGTTTCCCAACAAAGACTGGTCAACC
>JACCDX010855746.1_pt1 | contig 12774 bp, 13 predicted proteins | sample 7449681 | NCBI WGS metagenome assembly JACCDX01 (sample SAMN15323450, study PRJNA562643) | freshwater metagenome | isolation source: river surface water | place: USA:Blue River Watershed | collected 2017-08-18
ATTCATGATGATTATCGTATGACATACGAATTATTTGATAATGAAACACTTAAGACTTTTGAAGTTGACCCTGATGAATTCCTGTATCAAGATATTTCATTCATGAAAAAAGATAATTAAAAATCTTCTATTTCGTTTTGATTCTATTAGCCAGTGCATCAATCGCAGCATTTATTTTTTTATCTGTCATAAAATCGTAGTCAATTTTCAGTATTGCCTCCGAATCAATTATAGATTTGATTAAATACACAATTTCTGATTTTGTTACTCCGAATGGTGGAGGATCTATTATTGTTGTTCTTCTATTTATCATATCTTGTATTTCTTCTCTCGATATGATATTTAATTTTTCGATTTTATCATTAATTTCGTTGAACATAGCATCAACTTCATCTTTGCGATAATATTTTTTATTCTTCAATCTAGATTTTAATAAATTAATCATTATATTGCCTCTATCTTATTATATTTCAATATTTCAATTTGGCAATGTCTGACCTTAATTCTTTTATAGAAGAATATCTATTTTCTGGTAACTTTTCTAAACATTTTAAAATTATATTTTTAAAAATAGATTCATCTACAATTGGTTTTTTGTCAAAGAGGCTATTGAGATATTTGATAGCATCTTTGTCTTCAAATGGTAATTTTTTATGGAGATAATAAAATAATAAATTTCCAATGCAGTAAATATCACTTTTAATAGAAATACTTCTATTCAAGATAGATTCTGGAGCATTCCATTTAGGGCAAATGGTACTTGGTTCAAAACAATCTATTAGCTTAACTTCTGAATCTTGAAATCTTACATGTTCTGGCTTGAGATCAATTCCGATTATGTTGAACTTATGTAAATGCTCTATGGCATCACACAATTGGATGAATATTCCTATTAATTTATTTTCTTCGAAGTTAGTATTGGCAAGCGATTTTTCATAATAGTCACTGACAGCTTCGCCTTTTTCAATTATAGGTATATCAATATTGGGATGGTAAAAATTTTTTATTTTCTCTTTTATATTGTTGAGCCTATATATACCCATTTCTGTCTTTGGTATTTTGACAACTTTGTCATTTTCTCTTAAGACTGAAAAATGGTAGCTCGAATATATTTCATCTATCATTATTCCAGGCCTGTTGTAATGTTTTCCAATATTCAGCCCGAAACCCTAGAACCATTTCCAATGATCTGCAAATATCTTCATCCAGCGGTTCTAGATTTTCAATGATTTTGAGCATTCTTTGATAGCTTATTTCAAGGTCAATTGCTAATTGTTTTATTGAAATATTTCTATATTCAAGTATAGTTTTAATAGCTTCGCCTGGGCTTCTCATTTTTGTATTACCTAATTGGTTATTCTGAAAATTCCTTATTTTAGCCTTTGAAGGTTAATAAGTTTAGTATAATCAATTATATTAATAATCGTATAGATTAAAACATAAAAGGTATGGATGTAATTATGATTGGCGCTTTTATTGCAATGCAGAATCAATTCAGAGTATTTCATTGGCAAACTGAATCTTACGCACAGCACAATGCTTTTGGTGGAGCTTATGAAAATTTAGATGAACTTATTGACACATTTGTTGAAGTTTATCAAGGCAAGAATGGAATTGTAAAGCCAACAGATGGTTTTAAAATTAAATTAGAAAACCTTGATGGTAGCCCTTCAGATATGATTGATGTATTCATCGAATTTTTACAGAAAGATTTACCAAGTCAATTAGAAGATACAGACACAGATCTTTTGAACATTCGTGATGAAATGCTTGCACTTCTAAACAAAACTAAGTATTTACTTCTCCTCAAATAAGTGCAGAAAATATTTTTTGATGTTGGTGCCAATTTTGGAACTTCATCAATACATTTAGCCAAATCAGATCCAGATACACTTGTATATGCTTTCGAGCCTACACCAGAACTAATTTTATATTTAAAAACTCAAACTTTTTATTTAAAAAATTATAATGTTGTAGGCAAAGCTGTAAGTGACTTTGATGGAAAAGCAACTTTTAATGTTGCAGGTAATGCAGACTGGGGCTGTAGTAGCCTGCTTGAATTTTCAGATAATTCAAAGACTCAGTGGCCTGGCCGTACTGACTTTGTGGTTACAAAACAAATTGAAGTAGATGTTATAAGATTAGATAATTTTATAATCAAAAATAAAATTGATCAAATTGATTATTTTCATTGTGATACACAAGGTTCAGATTTAGATGTACTCTACGGTCTTGGAAATAAGATTTCAATTGTTAAAGAAGGCACAATTGAAGCAGCTGCAAAAGAAGACATTCTATATAAAAATCAAAATAATTTAATGGAATGCATTGAATTTTTAAAAATGCACAATTTTGAAATTATATCTGTGAGTTCAAATGATCCTCAATTCAATGAGGCTAATATACATTTTAAAAATAAATTATATCTTTAACTTAATCAAATGATTAAGTTTTAAATCCAAAAAAGCATCAAGTATCCATTCAGATTTCTCTTCAAAATTGTGGATGTCTACATCTTCAAGATCAAATTTTTCTAGAATATCCATATGCTTATCAAAATAAAATGATGTAATATGGTCTAAAGTTCCCAATGATCCTTCTGCTCTTACTAAAGCCCTTATAGCAAATTCTATCATATTGACAGCGGTTTGTGGCTTTTTGTATTTATTGCCAAAATTTATAGTATAGAGCATAGTCTCATTTGAGGGAGTCATATGCATTTTTTGCCCAGGAAATACCTGGTTCAACAGAACAATCATATCAACTTTATAATCTTTTATTCTCATGATTATATCTTTGATTATTTCTACACAGGTTTTAATCTGTGGATCATTCTCAATTGTTCCCAATATTTTTAAAGAATTATTTATTTTAAAATATTCATTCAAGTATTTATAAGAATACTCCATATAATATTCACTTACCAACAGATTAAGGTAAGCCACTTGAACAATTTCTTTGAAGCTTTCAGGATCAAAATATTCATGTGTATTTAATTCACTTTGGTAAAAATGTTCTTCCAGTTCTGACTGGTATTCATTTGAATATAAAATAAATAATTGTTCTATATTTTCCATATTTTTTTCGCCACTATATAAATTGTACAATCAAAAAATACAATAACCTTATTTTGAGAGAGTAAAAATGATTCCGTTTCGAGGTTCGGGTTTATATATTGGTGAATCACCAGAAAAAGTTGTAAGTGATACAACTCATGTAACAATGTGTGATTTCAAAGATTTTGATAAATTTACAAATTTTGATAATTTATATGATTATATTTATTTAGATGATATGATCCAAAAATTAGATTCTTTAGAAGATGTATTTACTAAATCTTTCAAAGCTTTGAGAGCTGGCGGATATTGTTTTGCCAAAGTGCCTGATTTTAAACTTTATGAAAAATATATTTGGCCATCAATATATATGATCGATCATAAACTAAGTTTTTCAAATGAAGTTACTAGATCAGAAACAAATAGACCAAACCATTGGCATACAGAAGATTTAACAAAACTAGCTGAAGAATTGGGCTATCAAAGATTCTGCTTTGAGGTTGATGATGAAAATTTTGATTACGACAAGCCTTTACTTGAAAATCAAACCAAGCAAGGAGCCTCTTGTCACTTAATTTTAAAATTTAAAAAATAAATTGAACATTTTCCAACGCAATCAGTCAATAATTAATACATCCCGCTAAAAAATAATTGGAGAAAAATAATGAATAAATTGTTTGTTTTGGCAGCTGTTATGATGACAGCAAGTGCTGTTATGGCGCAAGGTCGTGGTGGTGGAGTTGATGGTCGTGGCCAGGGCGGTGGACGTAATCAGGTTGTTCAAATTCCTGTAACTGTTCTTCGTGAAAGTCTTCCTGTCACAAAGGAAAAGCTTGATTCACTTGAAGCTGACATCAAGGTTCTTTCAAGTGTTCAGCTTCCAGCTGAGGCTGTTCTAGAACTTAAGTTAACTGCCGATCAGAAAAAGGCACTCACAGAAATCGCTAAGCAGTCCCAAGAAAAGGTTCGCGAACTTATGCAATCGGGAGATCGCGAAGGAGCTATGCAACTTCGTGAACAAGTTGCAACTAAAGTAGCTGCTGTTCTAACAGCTGACCAGAAGAAGGTTGTAGAAAAGTATCCAGCTCCTCGTATGGGGCAAGGTGGTGGCCGTCAAGGCGGCCCTGGTGGTCAAGGCGGCCCTGGTGGTCAAGGCGGTGGGCGAGGTAATCGTCCAGGCGGACCTCCTCCAGTTAAGTAAAATAAGGGGAAGAAATTCCCCTTATTTTTTGTTTTAAAGTTGCGAAAATTTCGGAACTTTTGTGTATAAATTTTGTCAATTATAATACATAATACCTATATAAATATATTTTAAGGAGAATAAAAAATGCCTAAAACAGTTGGTATTGACCTTGGTACAACAAACTCTGTTGTGAGTATTCTGGAAGCGGGAGAACCTACAGTTATCGCTAATGCGGAAGGTGCTCGTACTACTCCTTCTATTGTAGCATTCTCTAAGTCTGGCGAGCGTTTGGTTGGAGCTCCTGCTAAGCGCCAAGCTGTATTGAATCCAGATCGTACTTACACCTCAATTAAGCGCCATATGGGTACTGATTATCGTACTGAAGTTGATGGAGTTTCTTATACTTCTGAACAAATTTCAGCTATGATTCTGCAAAAGCTTAAGACAGATGCAGAAGCTTATTTGGGAGAGTCGGTTACAAAGGCTGTCATTACTGTTCCTGCATATTTTAATGATGCACAGCGAACAGCAACTAAGAATGCAGGAGAGATTGCAGGACTTGAAGTTCTTAGAATTATCAATGAACCAACAGCAGCTGCTCTTGCTTATGGTATGGACAAGAAGACAAATGAAACAATTCTTGTTTATGACCTTGGTGGTGGAACATTTGATGTAAGTATCCTTGAAGTAGGTGACGGCGTTTTTGAAGTTAAGTCTACCTCAGGTGATACAAACCTTGGTGGTGATGATTTTGACCAAGCAGTTCTTAATTATCTTGCAGACGAATTCCAGAAGGATAGTGGAATTAATCTTCGCAAAGATAAGCAAGCCATGCAACGCCTTCGTGAAGCTTCTGAAAAGGCCAAGATTGAACTTTCAAGTAGCTTGACTACAAATGTAAACCTTCCTTTTATTACTGCTGATGCAGAAGGTCCAAAGCACTTGGATGTTAATTTGTCTCGTGCTAAGTTTGATGATCTTACATCTTCTTTGGTCAATAAGACCAAGGTGGCTGTTGATCAAGCACTTAAGGATGCCAAGCTTAAGGCTACTGAAATTGATGAGATCATTCTAGTTGGTGGTTCTACAAGAATTCCAGCAGTACAAGAGCTTGTTAAGAGCCTTACTGGCAAGGAACCTAATCGTTCCGTAAATCCAGATGAGGTAGTCGCCGTTGGTGCAGCAGTTCAGGGAGGAATTCTTGGTGGTGAAGTTAAGGATGTAGTACTGCTTGACGTTACTCCACTTTCACTTGGTATTGAAACCATGGGTGGTGTTATGACTAAGCTCATTGAGCGAAATACAACGATCCCAACTCGCAAGGAAGAAACATTCTCTACAGCAGCTGACGGGCAGACTTCTGTCCATGTTAAGGTTTGCCAGGGAGAGCGTGAAATCGCATCACATAATAAGCAGCTTGGTGACTTCGAACTTTCTGGTCTTCCACCAGCACCAAGAGGAGTTCCTAAGATCAAGGTTACATTTGACATTGATGCGAATGGAATTCTCTCTGTATCTGCAAAAGACGAGGGTACTGGAACTGAGCAGAAGATTACTGTAACTGGATCTTCTAATCTAGACAAGTCTGATGTTGAGCGCATGGTTAAAGAAGCTGCAATGTATGCAGAAGAAGATAAGAAGCAGCGCGAAAAGGTTGAAAAGAGAAATTCTGCCGACAGCTTGATCTACAATGTTGAAAAGTCTATGAAGGATCTTGAAGACAAGGTAGAAGAAACAGAAAAGACAGAGATTGAAGAGAAAATTAATGCCCTTAGAGAGCTTCTTGACAGTGATGATACAGAAGCATTTGATAAGGCTTATGAAGATCTTCAGAGCACTGCTTTTTCACTCTCACAGAAGATTTATGAACAATCTCAACAGGCTAATGCAACCACAGATGAAGATGTGGTAGAAGCTGAAGTTGTAGAAGAAGCATAATTCATCTTAAAATCTTACACAAGCCCTGTATAGTAGTAAATACAGGGCTTGTTCCTTTTGTACGATAATAATTAATGTATAGAGCAATGAAAATGAACCAAAATATAAAATTTTTATTTTTAAATTTTTCTTTGGTAACAATACTTTCTTCCATTGTTAGTGTTGGTGCTTTTGCACAACAAACTTCTATTTTTCAGCAAGTTTCAAGAGCTCCAAAGGATTATTCAAACCTAACTCCTCCTACACAGTATATGGACAGCTTTTTAGGTCAAGATAAAAAAGGCCCATATGTTCTAACATGGAAAAATTTCAATTATAGCCCTGGTAATCCTGTATGGATTTCAGTTGATAATCAAGTTTTGCCATCCGCTTCATACTCACTAGATATTTCCAAAGGTGAAGTTACTTTTTATAACATCATCAAAAGAACTCAAGTGGTGAGAGTGTCTTATGGTTATTACCCTGAGTTAGCATCTAAAAATGTAAATCCAACAATGGTTGCACCATTAACATTTAGATTAGCAACTCTTGGATTAAGTAATTTAAATATTACTACATTCAATAACAATGCTGCACAAGACCCTAGTTTTGTCCTTGGTTTTAATGGCAAAGGCAGTGGCCTCACAAGCAACTTGTATTTCGCCCCAGGCCAAACTAATGCAGTAGATCAAAGTGCATTAAAATTAGGATATGTCACTGGCAATTCTAAAAATGGTTTGAATGTAGATTTTTCAAGGAATGGTAAAAGTTTTGCTCCAACTTATGGCAAAGCTTTTGGTGTGAATGATTCACTTCAAACTCTTAATTTGAATGGTAATGTTTCTTCTCAAACAAGTTCATTGTCATTTGCTAGAAAAGATACTAGAAACTTAACAAATAATCAAGGTGGTTTAAACCAAAGTTCTTTTCTTAAATTAGGTGGAGGTAGAAATCAACCTTTGCTAAATTATTCAACAACAGAGCAAGAAGGTTTAGACCCCAAGGGCGTGTTTAATGCTACTTCTGTTGAAAATGGAAATCTATCTCAAAGATTTGGCGCTTTAGATTTGGCATATAAAACAAATAAAACTGATACAACTATTGGTAAATCTAGATCTATTAATGACCAAAATTCTATTAACATTGGCATGACCGCAAATGCTAAAACAAGAACACCTGGGTTTTCTTTTAACAGAACCAATGATTCAGCACAGGTTGGTTCATCAACTACATTGACAACAACTGATAGAGCTTCTATTGCTACTGGATTGGCTGGAGGCAGTTTATCTTTTTATTCTCTTCAAAAAAATATAACTTTACCAAATAGCCAAATACAACAAATTGATCAAAGATCAATTAATTTAGGCTTCAATGGGAATAAGCAAGGGTTTTCAGGACTTACTTTTGGTAGAATTGAAGATGACAAAACTGATCCTGCAAATATTAGTAATACTGTAAACAACAAGGGTAGTATTGGTGGTGTTTTTGCCAAAACTACATTTAATTTAAATTTTAATAAAATTGATACCAATGTCAATGGTAAGTCAAGGCTCGACCAAGATCAAGAAAATATTCTGTTCAGTTTACCAAATTCTAAAGTTTTACCAGTTGCCAAGTTTACAAGAAATGATGATATTAAGCGCGATGCAAAGGGTGTTTTAGTTGGGGCAGCAAATGACTCTACTGATGTTAAGGCAAAGCTTGCTGGATCTGATTTAAGTTTTAAATCTACTAAAGTCGATACTTATGCTCCTGATGGCAAGTTCACTTCTGTAGATTCAGATTTGAGCGCATTATCTTTTAAAGCTGGATCTGGATTATTCAATGCAGAATTATCTAATACTAATTCTCTTGCTAATAATTCAGCAACTCAAGTTGAACAAAAAAAGTATACTTATAGTCTGCCAGGAAATACTAAGGGTTTTTCTGGTTTTAAGCTTCAAAGATCAGATACATCATTGGCGCTTCCAGGCTTACAAACTGACACAGTAGCAAATGAATTATCTTATGGTACAAAGGTTGGCGCTTTGAGCCTGTCTACAAATTTATTGAAATCTGATTCTGTTTATTCTAATAACAAACTTGGATTTACTGATAGACAAACTATTGGGATAAATTATAATGCATCTAAAAATTTTAATTTATCATTTAATAGAGGCGGCAATGTTGGTCAAGATATTACTGGAATTAGATTGGGTTCTATTAATGACACATATGCTTTAACGTCAAATACTTCTTGGATGCAATGGAGTGTTAAAAATTTAGTAGCAGATGTTGCGACCAAAGATAACAGGCGAATATTTACAAATACTGATTTATATTCAGTAAAAGTACCATCTAAAAAGAATATGCCTGGGGTTGAAGTTGAGAGATCTGATTCTAATGCTGAAGAATTAAGTGCTGTCACTAATATTATTTCTGATAAAATTAAATTGAATAGTAAAGTTGGCTCAGCAAATCTCACTGCTACTACTGGTCAAATTACTACAGATAAAAATAATAACACCCCGTTGGGTGTTGCAAAAGATAATTCTGTAAATATCTCAACACCAATTTGGGGCCGTGGTACAGCAGTAGGAGTAACTGTTAGTAATTTCAACGCAGTTAATGGTTCTTCTGTAGAAGATAAAAATGCTTTAGGCATCAATTTAACTCCATCTAAGGGCCTAACAATAACTACTGAGCAACAAGAGAATTATATTTTTAATTCTAACGTTCAAACTAAGTCTGTAACAGGCCAGAAGTATTCAGTTAATTATTCTCCAGCACCAAATACATCTGTACAAACATCATTTTTAGAAGCTACAGATGGTATCAGAAAGAATGAAGTTTATGATTACAGGGCTATTGTTGGTAGTGATAAAACATTATTCAAAGTTGATGGATTGTTGAAAGTTAGAAATGCAACTGATTCAAATCCTCTTTTGAATTCAGATTCTGCCAATGCTACTTTAAATTTCAATCCTGCCAAAAATGTTGTATTTAGTGGTAATTATTTATTGAATCCTGATGATCCAACAAAAGCTAATACATTTATACCAATCGAGAAGAGACAATATGCCTTAACTCACAGAGCTGGTTCATTCGAAGTAACTGGTTCATATGCTGATACAGAACATTTAAAAGGCACTTCAGCTGATATTCTTGCCAAAGCTGGTGGTTATTACTATTATGGTGAAACAGGCCTCAGAATAGGTTGGAAAGCTGGTGCCAGCACTGTTTTTACAAGTGAATATAAAGAGCAATTTTTTAAAGGCGGTGTGGCAAAGGGAGCTGAAACATTCTCTCTTGGCTTAAATCACACTAGAGCAAGTACAACATTTTCTTTATCTGGTACATATATTGATAATAGAGCTAATCCAAGTATGCGATCTGATTACAGAGCCGAAGCAAAACTTGGTTATAAATTCTAAAAATAAAGGTTTGGTTTAAATTGGAAAAAATAAAATTATATACAAAAATTATGTTTGACGCAAGCCCAATTTCATATGGCAAAATGTATGAATTCTTTGGGCCAGCAGCTATTAAGTTTGGCAAAAAATATAAAGATAACAGCGAATACAGACTGACACAAAAATTTGATATTGATCACAATCCCTTAGATTCTTTTTATTTAAGTAATAGATCTTTGGAAAAAACAACTTATATGGAAGTTGGTTTAGAAGATATTTCTAAATTTAACTTTGAATTTGTCAGATCTGAGATGAATCATGGTATATATGCAAATAATAACCCTGCTACAGTTCTTAAATATTTAGGAAGATCTAGACAACTTGTTAATTCTCCATATATGATTGATTTGAATTTTGGTGATTATATTTGTTTTTCAAATGGTCTGTTGATGGTTGTGCCTAAAGATAAATTTAATAAATTATTTAATTAAAAAACAAAGAGGTTTTTATGTATATTGATCGCAGGACAGTGTTAAAAGGGTTTGGTGCTACTTTGGCTTTGCCTTTCTTGGAGTCTATGATACCTTCAGGTGTTTTTGCTGCATCTGTACCAAAAAGCCCCATTAGAACAGCATTCATATTTGTTCCTAATGGTGTGCATATGGATCACTGGGTTCCTATGGGTACTGATCTTCCTTCTACATTAAAACCTCTTGAATCATTAAAAAATTATATTAATGTTTTATCTGGATTAACACAAAAGAATGCCTTCGCCCTTGGTGATGGCCCAGGAGATCATGCTAGAAGTGCTTCGGCCTGGTTAACAGGTTGTCACCCCAGAAAAACTTCAGGCGCTAACATAAAGGCTGGTATTTCTATAGATCAATTGTTAGCTAAAGAACTAGGAAACAAAACAAGATTTGGCTCTCTTGAATTAGGTTGTGAAAGAGGCGGTTTGGCTGGTGATTGTGATTCAGGTTATTCATGTGCTTATTCAAATTCTATATCTTGGCGCACAGAATCAACTCCAGTAGCCAAAGAGGTAAATCCAAGATTGGTATTTGAGAGATTATTCCAATCTGAAGATATTAATGAAACACAAGAATCTCGCGCGCAAAGATTAGCTGAAAATAAATCTATTTTAGACTTTGTCATGGAAGATGCTAAGTTATTAAATAAGAAGCTGGGTACAACTGACAGAATGAAACTTGATGAATATATGTCAGGTGTAAGAGAAATTGAGAGAAGAATCTCTTTTGTAGAAAATGAAGCTAAATCAAATAATATTCAGCAATTTTCCAACATTGATATTCCTTCAGATTATGGTGAGCATATTAGATTAATGGGTGATTTAATGGTCTTGGCTTTCCAAACAGACACCACAAGAGTTAGTACATTTATGTTTGCAAACGAAGGCTCAAATCGCTCTTATAAATCAATTGGAGTATCAGATGGCCACCATGAAATGTCACATCACCAAAAGAATCCTGAGAAATTAGAAGCTCTCAGAAAAATTAATACTTTCCATGTTTCTCAATTAGCTTATATTTTAAACAAGATGGAATCTATCAAAGAAGGAGATAAAACTCTCCTTGATAATTCTATGGTCTTGTACGGAGCAGGAATTTGTGATGGAGACAGACATAATCACGACGATTTGCCTTTATTATTAGCTGGTAAAGCTGGTGGTAAAATATCAAGTGGTAAACATTTAAAATTTAATAATGGAACACCAATGTCAAATTTATTTTTATCAATGTCTGATAAGCTAGGGATACCACAAGAAAACATTGGCGATTCAACTGGAAAGTTAGATCAATTAATTTAATGTTCCCACTGCGTTGCAATTGTGTATAAGTATTTGTACGAGGTTGAGCTTCGAAAGGCTTCCTTGTTCAAGGGAAGGGTTAGGGCGAAAACAAGAAACAGGTCAAATAGTTTCTGAGTGGTACTCTTAAAACGCCGTGGGTAAAAGCCCACTCGCCCTAGTTTTTTCTTATGATTTTATTTATTAATGTATATTTAGATTACAATGGCTCTAGTCCTTTAGAAATGCCATATGATAGAATGAATTTATCATATTTTGGCAAGGATGAAGTGTTTTTATACACACTTGAGAGCTTCAAAACCATCAATTGGTCAGATGTTATTATTTATTGTGAAGTTTCTGATGATTTTCCAGAAAAAAATAAATTTTATAATAATATTTTAAATATTTTTCCTGATTGCAAATTATATAAAACAAGAAATGCATATCAACACCAATGGCAAGAAGCCATAGATGCACTTCCAGATGATTTAATATGGTATACTGGTAACCATGACCACCCTTATATAGCTTCAAATCATAATCAATTAAATAATTTAATAGAAAAATTAAATAGTTCTGAAGATTTTTACAAAGGCGCGATTTATACTCACCATCCAGACATTTGCACAACAATAATGCACGAGCCTTCCTTTGACTGGAGATATGAAGGCAATGGCGTATCAAGCTATTATGTTTCTAAAGCCGAAGGCATGATATTAAATAAAAATTTATTTAAAGCATGGTGGTTTGATTATGAATACAATGGAGCTTTTATTCCAAGAGTTGACTGGAAAGATGCAACTTGTTTATCTCCTTATTGTCGAATTTATCTTCCTGTGAAGGAGCTATGTAGGCATTTTGATGGCCATAACTTTGGAGCCTATTCTTATGAAAACAGAGATATCACTCCGCTAGAGATTCCAAAAGGTTTTTGGGAAAGAGATATCAAAATAGATTTTTATTCAGATCAAAGATATGAAGATCGTGTATGGATTAATCCTTGTATTCAAGACTATTATTCTGTAAATACAGATGGTGTAGATTATAAATATATAGTTGAAGATTTACCGTTATTCTGGAAAGATAGAATAAGTGAAATAAAAGTACATAAAGAATTAAATAAAACTATTAAAAAGGCTCGAAATCTTGCATTATATCATTCAGTTAATGCTAGGAAGTACATGAATAATATGATGACCCGAAAGGGTGTAAATTGGGGTGAATTAAGAGAGTTTAGAAATAAAATCCCATTGTATTATTTAAAAGAATTATTCAAGTAGAGGGCTTACTTTGATTTGTTAGAAATATTTAGATATGTGGTATCGTACATCTCAATTAGGCCCTACTTTGCCTGCATTTCTATCTGACCCAACAGTTAAATCTTTGGCATCTGGTGAAAACAATTTTATTTTTATG
>JACCDX010100126.1_pt1 | contig 12773 bp, 10 predicted proteins | sample 7449681 | NCBI WGS metagenome assembly JACCDX01 (sample SAMN15323450, study PRJNA562643) | freshwater metagenome | isolation source: river surface water | place: USA:Blue River Watershed | collected 2017-08-18
CTACCAAACCAGGCATACCAACGACGCCATCAAAATAGGTAATATCAACTGCATTGATAGCACAGACAAACCTCTTCGAAAAAAAGTCATGCATCAAAATGCGCCCCGTAATGCCAGTTGGTCATTGGTCTTTGCATTGTTGGGATTTACATTTTTTGGGATGTTTTTAAGTCCGATAGCCATTTATTTGGGCATCAAAGCATATTACCAGGGTGTTACCTATAAAAACGGTTTAATAAAAGCGATTGCTGGGGTATTACTTGGCCTGTTCTTTCTTGTTGTAATTCTGTTAATCGTATCAACACCGTGGGGTGGTTGATTGAATACACAACCAACCCCAGGTTTACCAATAAAATTGCAAACAAAAACAGGTCAAGTCACGGCAGGGATCCTCTACCTCAGTGTTACTGCTTAGCCCCTATCGCCTCAAACGCTTGGGATAAATCATCGATCAAATCCTGGGTGTTTTCCAAGCCAATGCTCAATCGCACCAACTGCGGCGTTAGCCCAATGGTGGCCTTTTCTGCATCCGCCATCGAAGCGTGACTGCCGGTATACGGCCTTGCAATCATTGAAGTCACACAAGCCATCCCCGTGCCTGTATCAAACCATCGCAACGCCTTGATAAATTCGGGATAGGCATCGATCAAATCCTCCCGCAAATCGAAGAACAACAAAGTGGCATATCCGGTCAACTGCTCCCCATCAATCTCAGGGTAATAGACTTTTACCACCCCCGGGTGCTTCGACAACCAATCCCGAATGATTACCGTGGTTTCGGCATGGGCCTTCATACGAATATGGAAGGTCTGCATACTCCTCCTCAGCAACCAAGCACTGTTGGGATCCATCACAGCCCCCTGGTAAAATCGCGTATCACGCAGTCGGGTATAAATCTCCGCATCATTCGTCGTTAATACCCCACCCATCACATCCGAATGGCCCGAAAAGTACTTTGTAGCCGAATACAGGGCGATATCCGCACCCCACTTCAACGGCTGTTGGTACAATGGCGTGGCCCAGGTATTGTCGACCACCACCAAGGCCTTGGGATTTTTCGATTTCGCTGCCGTGGCAATCCGCTGAATCGATAGCGTATTCACAAACGGGTTTGTGGGCGATTCAAACAACACCATCGACACATTGTCGGGGATGGCTGCGATACCGTCACTGTCCGACAAATCCAGCAAATGCAGCGCAATTTGAAATTGATCGCAGTAGCGCTGAAACAACTTGTAGGAACAGCCGTAAATCAATCGATTCACCACCAAACTATCGCCCGGCTTCAACAGCTGCAACACACTGGCAATGGCCGCCATCCCGGTAGAACAGCAAACCGCGTGCTCACTCTCCTCCAAGATCCGCATCACCTGCTCCAACTCCACCACGTTGGGATTGTCTTTTCGCGTATAAAAGTATGGCGAATGGGCCTCGAACGCGCTGTTTTGAAAGATGGGCGTCACCACCGGAAACGTGTCGGTGATATCGATCCGCTCATGCAGCAATCGGGTGTTGTTATGCATAGCTATTCTCTCCTATCGTTTCATCCAAAACAGGGAAATGCGCCCTATCCAACACGGGTAAATAGTGGATTTTGGTGCTTGAATTCGCTGAAATTTCGATGGTTTGCTCTTCGGCGTGACTTTTCGACAAAATAATTCGCTCTAGTCCCTCATTCAGTTCGATGTACTGCACCTGATTGCCGGGCATGCGGCTCACTTTCAGCAAGATATTTTCCGCCGAGGGCTCTTGCAACATGATGTGTAGCGATTTTACTTCCGCATTCCAATCATAAGCATAGGTCTGCTTGGCCTCATAAGACTCAGGCACATTGTGCGTTTTGGGCTTGCCAGCCAATGGGAATTTGATTGGAGTATGGGCCCCGCACTGCTTGCAATTTCCGTCATCGTTGATCCCCGGTACCGTTACCGATAGACCGAATCGCTCCACCAAGGTATTGTCGCAAGATTTGCATCGCGTATTGCTCACGCCATCGGCGTACACGTTGCCCAAATAGCAATATTCAATGCCCTCTTTCATCACAATATCACGCAGTTTCAGCAAAGTTTCAAGCTGGGTTCTGGGCTTTTTGTATTTGAACGACGGGTGATACGCCACCAAGTGCAAAGGCACACCGGGCTTCAACTTTTCAACCATCCACTTGGCCGTTTTGTAGGCATCTTCCCCATCGTCATTCAAGTCCGTAACCACCAATTGCGAAATCTCTAGGTGTCGGTCCGATGCATTAATCAACTCAATGGCATCCAACACCGGCTGTAATTTTCCTTTGGTCTCTTTGCGATAGATGTCGTTGTTCATGCTTTTGAGCGATATGCTAAAAATATCCATCACCTCAATCAACTCTTTCAATGGCTCCAACTCAATGTAAAGGGCTGACTTATACAACGTTGTAATACCTTCTTTCTTAGCCAACCGCGATGTTTCAAGCACAAATTCATGCCATACCACGGGATCGTTGTAGGTCCATGAAATCACATCAATGTTATTGGCTTTGGCCATCTGAATGACTTGCTCTGGGGTATACTCAAACACGTTTTTATTGTCGAGGTGCTTCACCTGCGATGTCTGCCAGTTCTGACAGTAAGTACAAGCCATCATGCAACCAATGTTACCCAAACTCAGAATTCGGGCGCCGGGCATGTAGTGGTTTACCGCTTCCGTTTCTATGCATTCCTGGGTCGCAGTAACCGATTTACCAAAATTGAACGTGTGAAATTCGCCCATCACATTGCCACGTACTTTGCAAAAGCCCATCTGTCCTACCTGGGTTTGACAGTTTCTCGGGCAAAGGGTACAAACAATTTTGTTGTTGCTAGGACTGGTATGCCAATGCATGGCCAGTCGGGAGGTTTCTTTCCATTCCATATAATTGTTCTTATTTTTTTATTGGTTTTAAGGGCAATGCCAATGCTACAAACAGGTCGTTCAGCATACACAAAGCGGCATACTTTTTATGTCCCATTTGCGACAGGGCAATTGCTTGATAATTGTTCCGTATTTGAGGGTTGTTATAATTTGACCAATGGTTATTCGGCTCACTTTCCAGGGAATTTGCTTGTCGGTTCCCCGGCGGAAATTCCACAAACGCATCAATCAAAAAGAGGGTTTGTTCATGGCAGAGGGGGATATTCCGGAGTCCTTCCCACTGCTCCAACACCACCAGGGCATCCAAGGAGCCGGGTATGATTTGACTTGATTTCAGTTCCACTTGTTGGGTATGGGGTGGAAACAACCTGATTTCGGCTTTCACCGAACCCAATCGCTGGGCACCGCCTTTGTAAACGGCCGACACACAATGCCATCCTTCGGATAAGCAATGCTCATGGAGGGATCTCACCGCACCATTGATCCCTTGTCCGCCCACCCCGCAAAGCAATATTTGTATCGATGTTTTATCCATGTTGATGGGGGATTTGGTGAATGGTGATGGCATCGTTCGGACAAATTTCATGGCATACACCGCAGCGCATGCAGCGATCCAGGTTGATTTCAAATTGCTGGTTTTCGTTGGTTACGATGGCTGGACAGGCCAAGGTTTCATAACACAAGGTGCAATCCGCGCATTTATCGGCCTGAATTTCAGGGTAAAGATTGGCACGTCTGTAAGTAGAAACCGGATCGGGGATACGGGCACAACTCCCTGATATCCAAACCACATGCACGCCTTGCAATTGCTCCTTAGATCGAATGACGTCGGCAATCTCATTGGGCTTAAAGGCATTGACTTCGGTAAAACTATCAACCCCGCAAGCTTCGATTAATTTTTGATAATCCACCGAGGTGGAGGCCGATGTTTGATGTCCAGTCATCGCCACACTGCGGTTATCAAAGACCACGTGAAGCAGTGGCAACTGATTTTGAACGGCGTTCATCACACTGAGCAGGCCCGCGTGAAAAAAACTGCCATCGCCACCGGTAGAAACGATACTTTGATGGGGCAAAAAGGGTCGCATCCCCTGACTAATCCCCACTCCAGCGTTCATGCACAGCAGCCAATCGGCCTTGAAGGGCGGCAGCGAAGAGCAGCCAATATCGCCCCCAATCACCCGGGTTTCTGCAGGAATGGCCTGTTCAATTGCGAAGTAGCTGGAGGTATGCGGACAGCCCTCACAGAAGGTTCCGAGTCGTTCGGGCACCTCTACGGCGCTAAGGGTAATGGGTTGGTATGGTACACCCATAAAATCGGCCAAAATTTGGGTAACTTGTCCCGCGGTAATTTCGCCATAAGCCGGCACCAAGTCTTTTCCGTGCACATCGCATTTCAGCAAATGAAACAATTCCATTTTGGTCTGATTTTCTAGGAAACCATCTTGATCCTCGAGGAACAAAATGCGTGTGCGATTTTGCAAATGTTGCGCCATCAACGACTTGGGAATGGGAAAAACGGCCACCACGTTAAGCACATCCACTTGCTGGCTCAATCCCAACAATTCAAGGGCTTGCAGTACGTGTTGATGGGTATTTCCCCGGGTGATACACAAGGTGGTCGCCTGTCCGGAACCATACAAAGTAGCTCCTTGCTGAAGTTCACCATACCGGGCGATTTTTTCTAGCAGCTGTCTGTGATTGACCACCGCACGATTGCCTACATTGATGTATTTCGCGCGGTCTTTCACAAACCCAAACTGCTTGGTTTTTATGGCTGCGATGCGGGGTTTCAGGGGCGCTGTATTGTGACATATCAAGCCCGTAACAAATACCATGACCGGGATTTCCAGTGACTCAGATAGATCGAAAGCGTCGATAACCGTATCATAGATTTCTTGGATGTGTGTAGGTTCAAACAGGGGCAAATTGAATTGTTTGGCATACCAATGCACATCTTCTTCTCCGGTACTAGAATTGGCACCGGGATCGGTACCCACGATGATGACCATCCCACCGCGCACGCCAGCATAGCCCACATAATTCAGCGGATCTGCAGCGATATTGAGTCCCACATGCTTCATCACCAACATCGAACGGGCCCCGGCCATACTGGCCCCCATGGCGCTGAGGGCGGCCACATGTTCGTTGAGGGCATCGTTGAATATGATGCCGCGCTGATGCTGGGTATTTAAATGTTTGAGGTGCGGCTCTACCCCATTCACCGGAGATCCGGGATAATGCGCAAAAAAATCTACTCCGGCATGCAGGGCCGCATAACCGATGGCCTCATTGCCATTGGCGATCCACACCCCTGTTTGCGATTGTACCTGGCTCATGATTTTTGTCCTTTCCGTTCAATCCAATCCATCAACACCTGAAACAGGGTAAGCTCGCCCAGAATGCCAAAAACAAAAACCAACGCACTTACCCCGCCAAACACTTGGGTTGGATAAAAATCGCTCATCAAAAAGAAACCAAACCCCACAGCCAATAAAATGGCGGTATTCACAATGGAGTTGGCCAAGGTATCCACCGGTTGCTTGAGCACAAACCTGCGGTACAGCAAATGCACGGTATCATCGTCGAGCAGGCCTATGCAAACGGTGGATGTTATGGCTGTGAGTATGTTCAAACTGAAGCCAAAAATCGAAAAGACCCACACGGCAATGCTCAGTGGCACAGCGTTCGGCAACAATCCAATGAAGGCTTGCTTCCAACTTTTGGTAATAAAAAAGAGCATCAACACAATGGCAATCCCCGAGGTCAACAAACTGTAAAACAAGGTCTTGGCGATGTTGTGGTTGATATAATCGTAAATCAAAGTATTGCTCATCACATGCACCTGCATGGCTGTTGCGGTGAGCCATTGATTCTTTTGGGCGTCTTGATAAAACCCAATCACATCATTGGCATTGGCGAAGTGCAACTCGCACCGAATGATGCTGGTGTCGGGATTGATAAAATGTGAAAATGGATTTTGGTCGGCGTTTAGCTCCATTGGCAACACCTGCTCCCATTTTGTCGAAGCCTGTGTGTGGGAAACTTGCGTTACTTTGGGATGCTGACTCAGTTGGGCGATTTTTTTGTTTACCGCATTGAGAAAATCCGTTGGCTTGTTGTAGCCCGTATTATCGAACCAAACATTGCAAGAAACATGTGAATAGTATTGGTCGTTGAAGTAGTTGTGATTGTCGGTAATTGGATGGTTTTTGGGAAAAAATGCCTCGGTATCGGATTTGAATTTGAGTTGTGGGAAGAGGAAAATGGATCCCACGGCAATGACCATGAGTGTGGTGGCGATGACTTTCTTCTGTTTGAGAATGAACGCGGTGAGTCCCTCCAGCGAAGCTGGAGGACGCTTACCCAACTGCACTTTTGAAAAAATCCAAGGGGCAATCGCGAAGGAAACCAAAAACTCTAGCAACAAGGCAATACCGGTGAGCAAACCCAATTGCTGAATGAAGGGAGAATCGCTAAATCCAAATGAAAAGAACGCCACAGCGGTTGTTACACTGCTATACAACGATGGCGCCATGTACTTGGCCAACAGCGATGGCAAATCTTTTTCGTGGGAGAATCCCGATAGCAGGTGAATGGCATCGCTCAGCGACAGTACCAAAATGATGGGCAGGGCGAGGATGGTGATGACATTGATTTGGTATCCTAACAGAGCGTAGAGGCAGAAGGTCATCCAGATCGACGATCCCATCATGACGATGGCACAGACAATGGCGGAGATGCTTCGGTAAGCCCAATAGATGAAACACGCGAAAAACAGGGCGATGCATGCCGATACCAGGGCGATGTCTTTGATGATGGTTTCCTCGATGGCCGATTCCAGCTGCACCAACCCAAAAATGCGGGTTTGTTCGATCATGCTCCGTGGCTGTTCAATCCAATCTTGCAGCGCTTTTTGTGGTATACTATCGTTTGGAAAGGTGAGCAGCAGCAAAAATGAAGACTTGTCTTTGGAGATCAATTTGCCCAATTGGGGGTGGGTTGACAGGGTACGCAACATGGAATCTGTGGGGATTTCGTGTTGCGGATCGACCAAACCGTAATAGCCCCTGACGAAGCGACGTGGACTAATTATTTCGATGCCAGCACTCAGTTTGCGAAGGCCATTTTCGATATCAGCGCATTCTTTCCAAAGGGAATAATCAGCACCTTTTTTCGGGGTAACACTCACAAATACTTTGGTTCTCACACCGCCAAAGAGGGAGTCGAACTGTTTGGCATCCTCAAACACAGGCACACCGGGTGCATCGAACCCGCCCAAATTGCCGGTAACATCGATTTTACCCAGCTGCAGCGACCCTAGCAACAAGCAAAACAGCGCAAGCACGGCCATTTTTACGCGGTGTTTGACCAATTGGGCGGCTATTTTTTGGACTTGAGACATGGTTAGTTATTTTTTGGATGAAAAAAGGGTTCAATCAAATGGGGCTTTGCAATGACGGAATGGGGTGTTTGGGCTTGGGGCTTGAGTTCCCAGTAAGATTTTGCGGGCTCCTCATGATGCTCCTCGTGCAGTCCGTTATTGATAAACAACCAGTTATACCAGCGAGACAGATAGGTATTGGCCTTTGGAGCGCCATATTCCTGTGGCAAATGCTGTCCGTAATTCTGCAAGGCAATGAGCATCCAACCGATATAGACCATCACATAATAACCGCAGAGCCAAGGCCATGCGTATAGGGCCATGAAAGCCACCCAAACCAACAATGCACCCAATTCCATGAGCATGCGTTTTTGCACCCTAGGAGTACAGTAACCCTCTTTCCTGCCCTGCTCAATTTGCAACGGCAGTGATTTAGAACTGGAAAACGGCCAAAAAAGGGCATAAATGAATACATTTTTCGGTACAATCTGGTTATCAACCGCTTTCCAAGTGGTGGTAAAATCATCCAAACCGTTGTTGTGTTTGTGGTGATTCCAGTGCGACATCAAATAATAATGAAAGGGCAAGCCCATCAACAAGGTTTTCGCGATGCCTGCGAGTTGTTGTAAAGCGGCCGATTTAAAGGGAAAATGAACGGTATAGTGATAGGTGATGTGCAGGGAGAAATTCAAGAAAAACGCCGACAACGGCAAAAACAGTATCGCCCAGAAATGCTGGTCAATGACCAAGCAGAACAAGGCAAATGTGGTCACCTGGAGTATCGGAAAGATCCACAATGAAGTCCATTGAGTTAGGGTAATTTTTTTCATCGGTTGGCTTGGTTCAGTGGGTTGACGGTTAACTTGAGATCCTTATGCATTTGCAGCCATTGCAGTCCTTCGTTTGATAAAAATTGTGCGGGGGTCAATACGCCGCTGATCGCCACATCTCCCGCTCCGGAAAATCTGCAACGGATGGCTTTCAGTGCAGAAAAAACAACCAATTCAGCGGTTAATCCGTACATGTCTCTCCCACTCAAAACGCATTGGGTAATTTGTGCATCGCTCGTTAAATACGTATGAATTTCAAAGGTCTGTTGCGCGCGTTCTTCGGAGGTGGGACCTACAATCTGACTGCGCTGATGTCGCGCCATCAACCCCTCCACATCCACCACGCGATTTCTGGGCGATGGCTGGGACATGAAATACCCCATATCGCTGTTCGGTTCTATCAGGTAGTGGGCACAAGCATTTTTCACGTTTCCATGGGCTTTGGCCAACATGGGCTCGGGATACCCCACTGCGATGCGATTCATGGGTGCGATGGGATCGGTTGGTAGGCCATCGCTTAACGACGATAAATCCACGTATTGACTATCGCACAATGCCACCGAATCATAGGCATTGGCCACTTTCATGGTGATGCGGGTACCTGGACTCATCTGTTTGCTATTCAACAAGTAATACGTGTTGAAACTGCGGTACTCGGCTGCGGGGTTCAATTTGCTGGAACGCAGAAAAAGCAGGTCAGACAGGGCCGATTCAAAGGCCATCGAATGAATAATCAGGGCGCCGTTGGACTTTGCTTGCTGCGACAGGGTGTCGAAGGAGGCCTGCACGATGGCTTGCTCTCCGGTGATATCGATGTAACAGGCTCCGGCTTCTATGCAGGCAGCCACAATGGGTTTTGCGTAAAGGTTAAACGGACCGATACAATTCACCACCACGTGTTGCGGGGTAAGTACCGATTGTAAATCATCCTCGCCGCTATTGAATACTTGAACACCTATGCAGTTGACGTGGGTTTCCTGGAGTATTTGGAGTTTTTCGGCGCTTCTGGCGTACGCCCAAAATTTAACACCCAACGATTCAAACATCGCGGCTATCAGCCCACCCGTGTAGCCGGTGGACCCCAACAAAATGATGGTAGGCGTTGTGTTATGCATCGGGCTGGTCAAATTTGAGTCGGATGAAATCTGGGGGATTCAAAATGGCATTATTTGGAACGATCCGTCCCGCAGCGATGATGTTCGATGCCCCCACTTTCGCATCATGTCCGTAAGCAATCCCCAACAAATGCTGTTGAGAGTCTACGATGCCATTGGCAGTGGGAATGGCGATGGTTTTTTCATCCAATCGAATGTCGCAATTGATGGTCGCAAAAACCGCTGTATTTTTTCCGAAAACACTGAACTGATACGGTCCGTGGATGGTAAACACCGAAGGGTATGTTAAACAGAATTGCAAATGATTGCCGGTCATCACGTAATTGTGGTTCCCGATGACGCTGTAATTGACCACGGCTGCATCGCCGATAAAGGTATGATCGCCAATGATACTGAGTCGCACCACGGCATTGGCACCGATGGTTACGTTATCGCCCAGAATACAGCCTTCTACCACCGCACTGGGATGAATATGACAATTTTTGCCTTTGCGATTGGTGAATTTCAGTCCCAACATCGCTAGTCGCGCATGGGGATTGGCGAATCGCTCATACAAGCATTTCGGCAGCAGTTTCAGAAGGTTGTTACTGCGATTGAGGTTCAATCCAACATTGGCTTGCAGCAGATGGAAGGGGGAAATAATTTCTGCGGCAAACACAGGATTTTGGTGGGTGTTGTACGACCCCGTTGGAACAATTTGTTTGGGGATGGGATTGTTAATGGGAAATTCCCTACCCTTGAGCTCAACCACTTCTGTATCGGTGGCATTGGGAACCCGGTAATAAAACGGAAACAGCCACTGCGTTTGTTGATTTGCGACTGGCAACGAGAATCGCTGTAGCGACTGCTGCGGTGCGATGGCAAATTGGATGTGTTTGGTTTGCGAAGATTGCTTAGCAACGGACACCGCCTCGGATAAAAATGCGGCAGAGAACAGCAGCGACTCATCAAACTCGAAATACCCTTGACTTGACTGATGATTTTGGATGGGCTTGGGCATGTCGATGATCGACAGTTTCGCGGAGCGACAAACAGATTCCTGATAGGTTGCCAAGGTGGTATTCAACACCGGCACATCGCCAATTGCATCGCCGAAGGCGAATAGGGTTTTGTTCGTTTGGATCCGATAGATGCGCATGCTCAAGACTGCTTTTTATCGATTTGCACTTGCACCAAGTGCGCGAGGGTTTTTACAGTAATTAATCGGATAATGTCGTTGATGGTAATGCCGTGAACCAACTTTGCCGCGTTGAGATCAGGGAGGTTGCGCTTTAGCACTTCTAGGCCTTTTTCTGTGATTATCTGGTCGATCTCAAAGGGCTCATCGCCCAATTCGGCCTTAGAAAACTGTTCTATCTCGCTAATTTTCAACTCAATGCCATATTTACGCTCGAGATTAAACAGGATGTCAACCATGTCGATGGAATCAATGGCCAAATCATCAAAAAGCGTAGCATCGGGTTGAATGGTATCCAAAGCCACACCACTGGATTGATGAATGACTTCTTGTACTGATTTTAAAATTTCTGATGGATCGTATGTCATAGTGTGTTCGTTTTTTTGGTTAAATACTGATGCCGCCATCCACGACCAAGGTGGTGCCGGTGATATAGCTCGACATGGTTTCGGAGGCCAAGAAAAGCACGGCGTTGGCAATTTCATGGGGTTTGCCGGGTCGGGAAATCGGACAGCGTTTGAGTATATCTGGGGGCATATTCTTTTGCAATGATTGGATCATTTTGGTTTCGATCATACCTGGACAAACTGCGTTTACCCGGATGCCGTTTCTGCCCACTTCCAATGCCAGGGCTTGGGTGAATCGCTCAATGGCACTTTTGTTGGCGGCGTATACTGCCACACCCCTACCGAATCGAAAACCGTGCACACTGGAAACGTTGATTACGCTGCCTTTTCGGTTGAGCATCATGTGTTTCAATACCAGTTGTGTGAGTTTGATGGGTGCAGTAAAATTGGCGGTGGTTTGCTTATCGATTTCGTCGAATTCTGTGAGTAAAAACGGCTTTTCAATGGCTGTACCGGCGCAATTGACCAAAACATCAATCGCCCCGAAATGATCAACAGCTTCGTCGATGGCCACTTTACACTGTGCGATATCGCCTAGGTCTAAATGAATCGGTTTTACTTGATTTTGTTGATCTGCTGTGAGCATCGATTTCAGTTCATCGAGCTTAGAAACATCGCCCCGATAACCGGCCAGCAGCGTGGCACCCTCTTGAATAAAAGCCAAGGAAATTGCCTGTCCGATACCCCCATTGGCCCCGGTAATCAAAACCACTTTGTTCGTTAATGCCAGGTTCATGGTTTCAGATTTTTGATCAATAAAGAGCAGTTGACACCGCCAAAAGCAAAGTTGTTTGTCATTCCGATATGAATTTTTTGATGCACATTGTCCTTCAGCGGCAAGTGCAAGTTGGTTTGCAATGGTTTTTGGGTATTGAGGTTTGCCGGAATCATGCCTTTCGCCATGGATGCCAACAACACGTGAAACTCTTGAATCCCCGCGGCCGCAATGGAATGACCATGTCGGTCTTTGGTAGAACTCACCGCCACCTTGCTTGCTGCATCGCCCATAATGCGTTCAATGGCGCGCAATTCCACCTCATCATTGGAGCGGGTACCGGTTCCATGGGCGTTGATGTAATTGATTTCTGAGGCCGACTGTCCTGACATGGCGATGGCTTTTCGCATAGCAGTTTCCACACCCATTCCCGAAGGATCGGGGGCAGTAATTTTATGGGCATCCATGGAATTACCGAAGCCAATGAGTTCAAAGGCGGGATCCACGCCCATCGCTTTTACCCCCGCTTCAGAGGCAAGAACAGCAATACCGGCGCATTCTCCCGCAATGGCACCACTGCGGTTAATATCAAACGGCCTGCATTCGTCCTGGGTTAACACACCGAGCTTCCCGAAACTGATGTAGGCAAAATTATTGAGGATAGAATCCGCCCCGCCGGCGATCATGACATCTGCGCTGCCCGACATAATCTTTGCTGCTGCGAGAGCAATGGCTTGGGTGGAACTGGAGCACGCGGTGAGAATATTCTTGGCAAATCCCACTTTCCCAAGTCGATATTGTATGTAATTGGCATACAAATCGGAATGGTTAAAAATGGTATTGATGGTTGAATGTACGGGCTGATTTACGCGCAGCAAGGTTCGGTATAATCCATTGGTTGACAACTCATCCACTTCCATGGCGATGCTCTCCATTGGAAAGACATTGGTGCCAAGTCCCAGCGAAATCCCTGTGCGTTTTTGATCCACCGCAGACAGCAAATTCGACAGCGTTTGATGGTATTGATTGACTACAGTAGCCATCAAAGCAAATTTGCGGTCGTGGATGGCAACTTGCTGCCAAAGTTGATTGTCTTGGGGTAAAAATTGGGATAGATCTTGGTGCGCTTCGCAGGCCTTGGGCTGTGCGAGTCCGTCTGCATTGAACTGTTTGATGGGCGCAACGGCGTTGTAGTTCTCAACCAGACTTTGCTGCAGCGCTTGGCCATTGATACCGAGCGGACTCACAGTCTCGCAAAA
>JACCDX010913472.1_pt1 | contig 12773 bp, 17 predicted proteins | sample 7449681 | NCBI WGS metagenome assembly JACCDX01 (sample SAMN15323450, study PRJNA562643) | freshwater metagenome | isolation source: river surface water | place: USA:Blue River Watershed | collected 2017-08-18
CAATAACAACCAATCCAATTATGATGTCTCCTCGAAACAAAGCAGGTAAACCTCCGAAGAGAAGTGTTGTCCAACTGAATCCATAAAACCCAGGCTTACTGATTCCAGTGACTGGATGCTGCATCATGATTTTTGTAGCCATTACTAAATTCTCCCAAATTGATTTCAATAACGATAATCATATAGAAAGTATTTTTTTCTGCAAGGATTTTTTTCAACATCCGATTCTGTCCCTTTCATTCCAACGCCAAATAAATTTATTGCGTTTGGAAGATTTCTGTTTTCTTCACTCCAACTCCAACACCAACCCTACTTTAAAAATAAACTGAACTCCAGCTCAACCCACGAGCACGGTAGACCCGCTGAAATCAAATCTGCCTAAGCAACTCCTACGCATAAGCAGAATTTCAAGCATACCAAGGTCAGAAAATTTATTAAAAAGTTCTAGCAACCACCCCATTTCATTTGCTACAGTCGTCGGCTCATGCTCTTTAGCTCAGTCGGTTAGAGCGATGGAATCATAAAAAACAGTGACGACGGTAGGAATACCGTGTCATCACCATATCAAGCCCAGTGCTCCTCCAGCCTGGGCTTTTTTGTTTTGTAAAGCGCACTCGTGTTTACTTTTTCGTAGTTTTTTCACAGCAAATACTTCGTCGCTGCGGTTGTCCTTTCAGCAGTTCGACAATAAAGTTGCTGAATGAAACAGCGTGACGCACTTGAGATTTTTTCATTCACGAATTACTACGGCGCCCAATCCACGACTGTGCTGTTAAACGCTGCAAACAGCGTTAAGTACGCTGTTAAAACTGCGAGCATAGTCAAGCAGCACAAGCGTGTAGAAATGCTGCTCGAGCGTGAATCTATCGATGATTTAGCCACCGCTCAAGGCAGGCTCGTCCACTTGAGGGACAGCGAAGTCGTTCTATTCAAAGTCTCTCGCAGCAACTACTGGCAAGCAAGGTTTCGCATCTACACAGGCAAGTGGATACGCTTTAGCACCAGACGCAGAAACATCGATGACGCGAGGCAGATAGCCTGCGACAAATACGACGAAGCCAGATACAGAGAGCGATTGGGTTTTACAGCACTGGTAAAACGATTTGATGAAATGGCAAAGTGCTGCATCGCTGAGATGCGTCGAGACATCGCAGCAGGCACAGGTAAGAAAATATACACCGCATACATCGCTGTAATTGAAACTTACTTGATACCGTTCTTTGGGCAGATGTATTTGACCAGCATCACCAATAAACACATCGCTGAGTTTGAAGTATGGAGAAATTCACAACTTAGACGCCCACCCAAAGTCTCCACCCTACTCACCTTTGCCACAGCATTTACACGCATTACACAAACAGCAGTGGAGCAAGGTTGGATCAGCGACAAAGTGCCAGTGCCAAAACTCAATGTGCGTGGTGAGAAAGGACAGGCTCGCCCTGCTTTCACAAATGATGAAGTGGCACGAATTCAACAGCACTTAAAGACTTGGTATGTGGGCGTGGAAGGCTACACAGGCGAGATGCGATTGATGCTGCGTGATTTAGTGGATATTTTGACTTTGACAGGAATGCGACAAGGCACTGAGTCAATGAACTTGGAGTGGAAGCACATCGAGTGGTATGTGGAAAAGGATGTGCGCTATCTACGCATTTGGGTATCAGGCAAGACAGGCGCACGATGGCTGATTGCCAAACACGAATGCCTATCAGTGCTTGAGCGACTAAAGGCAACACACGAAGAAACAGCGCATTTGGAATTAGATGACTTGCTGGCGCTGAGAATGCCAGTCAAATTGTTCAGGTTCCGAGATGGACGCAAACCATTTGAAATGAACAAGATATTTAGGCGCTTGTTGGAAGACTTGGACTTGGTAAAGGGACAAGCAGGCACAGACAGAACACTTTATAGCCTGCGCCATACCTACGCTACGCAAGAACTATTGGCAGGCACTGACATTCATACACTGGCAAGGCAGATGGGAACTTCAGTAACTATGTTGGAGAAACACTATTCCAAATTGACAGCCACTATGGCTGCTGATAAATTGGCTTGATATGACCACCTACTCCTACAACTTAAGCTTAGATGACAGAGAATCAATCGCACTTACAAACGCTTTAAAGATTTATCTGTCAACCGAAGTACAAGACTTTATTGCCGCAAACCCATCAGTTGGAACTTGGGGCAATACAAATCTTATTCGTGACATTCTCAACAATAAATTACACGCTAATATGAAATTAGCAAGTACGAACAACTTTAATACATCTAGTAAAAGTAAATTGTAAGGTCGGCATCCCCAATACCCGACACACGATCTATTTCGTAAAGATTTTTCAGAATCATGAAGTTTTGGTAGTTGACCAAATTGATTTGTTAAGCACTAGTTTTTTTCACACCACCAACTCCCAGTGCATCCCAATCTGACTCCCAGATATCAACAACCAGAAATCCACTTTCAATTAATTTTTGTTTTTTCAATAGCGTTCTCTCAAGCTCTTCTTTCATAGTTCTTCCTGAAAATCGGTTGATCAAATCAGCAGGATATTTTTTTGGGTTTCCATGAAAGTAATCACCATTAAATTCGTACACAACATTCAATTCAGAGTCGAAACCATCTGCAAAGCAGTAACCGCCAGATTTAAATCTTATGGTCACTTCTCTATGCTTTTCCGAATTAGGTAACCCAATAAAATCTAACCAATCGTTTTGCTTTTGACGACGCTTAGAACCGCAGTACCTACAACCTCTCATCAATCCAACATGATTTTGGTAGTCAATTGAAATTTCTCCGTGCTTTGAGCAAATTATTGTTATTGGGGAATCATCACTTTCCCACTTAACTTTTGAATAATCATATTGATCTCCCCAAACCTCACGACATTTTTCGACAACAAGTTCTGTTGTTAATTTTATGTTTGCATTTCGCGTCTTCTGGATCCCACAATTCATGCACCCATAACCACTCAAATGATCATTGATGGTTTGCTCAAAGAGTCTTTGGCATGAATTACATTTAATCTCTGTTATGTCTTTAGTTGACGAAAATATAGTGCGGGAATAGTCGTAGTTAGTTCCATGCAATAGATTAGCTTTTTCGAGGAATGAGTCAAAGCTTAATGCAAGTTTTTTTGCAGTTCTTAATTTCCCACATGTCGGACAACCTTGCGGGCGAGTCTTGTGAATATGGTTTGATGGAATCTGATAAAAATAACCATGCCCTTTTTCTGAGCATCCAATCAGTACAGGTTGATGTTGATTCTTAAATTCAACAACCTTTGAATAATCATAATTTTTCCCTGCATGAACTTTCATCGCCTTGTTTATAAATTCACTCAACGGCATTCTTTGTCTGGCGCTAGAATTTTCAGAATCGCAACTATTGCATCCACCGCTCTTATGTCTCTTATGATCACAGCGAGTTACTTGAAAAGCTCCATGCTTCATACAAGTCACTTTATTTGCTTCGCCTTCGGGTATTTCAAAATTCGTTAAGTCATACAGAAAACCTTCTTTTAGGTTTTTCTTTCGCCTCGCGATTTTTTCTTCAGTCAAACACTCTTCACATGGAAAATTTGCTCTTAAAAAATCTCTAATGGATTTTTTGAATTCGCCGTGTGTAGGACATATAAATAAATTTGGACTTTTCTCAGATAATTCAAAATTAGTAGCCTCATACTTATATTTTTCCCCATGCATTGAAATACATTTTTGATAGCTTTCTAGATTTGGTTTTTTCGCCATTTAGACTCCAATGTTCAAATTTTGGAACAATAAATTCTGCATCTATAACTTATTTCTTGCTAGGATAACAAGTGTGAAACGCTCAACTTGAAACTACCTATTAAATGGACCACCAAACCGTCAGCTATTACAGGGAAAATGCTACCCAAATTGCCAAAAGGTATGACGAGATCGTCAGCAGCCTTTCTAAGCACTTTGAAAGCGCATTTTCTCCTCATTCAAAATTGCTCGATATCGGTTGTGGTTCAGGACGAGACCTATCAGTCCTACATAGTTTCGGACATGATTGCTATGGTGTAGATCCAACATATGAATTTGTTGAGTTAGCACAACAGGCTCATCCAGAACTTAAAGGGAAAATTGCAATTGGTGCCCTACCTGAATTAGCCACCCCCTTTCTTGGTGAATTTGATGGGGTACTTTGCTCTGCTGTCTTGATGCACATAGCCATTGAAAATTTAGATTCTTCTGCACATGCGATCAAAAATTGCCTCAGGATTGGTGGTCGACTACTCTACTCTGTACCTACAAAGCGACTTGATGTAATTGCAGATGAAAGAGATGCTAACGGCAGACTATTTATTCCAAATCAATCTCAACGATTACTGGATATTTTTCAACGCATTGGTTTTGTCGAATTGAACACTTGGAGAAATGCTGACAGCTTTGGTAGAGACGCTGTCGAATGGGTATCTGTTTTGCTCGAACGAAAATCATAAACAGCGATGGACTTAATTCCATTTATGCCAAATTCGCCATCAGTAGAGGACTGCTGGCGAGGTGTAGTGCTATACGGGAGGAATACAGCCAGTTACAAATTTGCTTTGGCATCTGCATTACTTGAACTAAAACCAAAGTCAGGTGAACTTGTCAAACTAGATAAATTAGCCCCTTATTTTGCCAAGCAAATTGCAAGGCATATTGCAGATGCCCCAAAGCAAATCACGACAACAAACGGTAAGTTTATTCAAGCCTGTGAGCGATTCAATCTCGATCAGGATTTAAACCAACTAGTCGATGTCACTGTTGGGCATGGCTTTGCTAATGTAATAGACGCTTTTCATATAGTCGGCTCTACTCCAGTTGCTCATCGATTCTTTATTGACGAACGAAAAAAGAATCAAGGAATACGAATTACTGATGAATTCGAAAAGCTTTCAGGCGGACTTCAATCTATAAATTTGGTGCAAGAAGTGGAGTCTAGATGGCGTCTAGTTGAGACAGCATGGAACTTAGGCATTGCAACAAACCTTTTAAATGTCCAACACGATCATTCACTTGGTGAGTTATTTACTTTTGATAAAAGTTTGCGACGCAAAGGTGTCACTAGCAGTCGAAGTGCCCTAAATGGATATCAAAAAGGGCGTTGCTTTTATTGCTTCTCAGAGCTTTGCCTAGCGGGTGATGCAATGAATGTAGATGTTGATCACTTCTTCCCACACAGACTAAAACAACAACATTTAGGCGTTAATTTTGATGGCATCTGGAATTTGGTTTTAGCTTGTTACTCTTGTAATCGAGGCTCTAAGGGTAAGTTTGATCGAATTCCGACTTTGAAACTACTTCAAAGGTTGCATAACAGAAATGAGTTTTATATAGGAAGTCACCATCCACTTAGGGAGACATTGATCAGTCAAACAGGATTGACTATGTCGGCTAGAGCCTCTTTTCTGAATTCAACATATGTAAAAGTACAGTTGAATCCAGAGTTTGCTTGGGAACCCCAACAGACGAGTAGTGGTTATTACTAAAGTTCTTTCAATTCTAAACGACTTCTGCAACTTTACTATTTTGTCAATTTATTCACATTAGTTAACTCTTAGATTTTTGTGAACTAGACACTATTTTGCATACTGTCTAAGATACTTGAAATTTTTATCTAGATCAAAAATGAACCACTACTTCGAACGCCCACTATGGGACAAAAAGATATGTCCTAAAGTAAGCAAACTTGCTAAAGTGAAAGGCACAGTCCATCTTCAAAATGTTCGAGTCATATCGGTCAAAAATGCCACATACAGAGGTGCAGTATTCAATGGTACTTTTCATCTTTCTAATGCGGTCAAGTTGCCTCTTGCTGCTTCAGGTATTCAGCGTGTCGAAGTTTATTGCGGGTGGTTTGGGCATCGCTTAAAGAGTCGTGGCTTGAAATTACAAATTGATTTATCAACTGCTTTAATTGACGATAACTTTAGCGGTGACTTGGATAACAATTTAGCTACTTAAACTCTGATTCGAAAGTTTGACGACGGTTTCTCAGAAGTCGCTTCTGCAGATCGACAGTTACTTAAGCGTTTTTGGCATTCACGGAATCACAGCGACGAGTTGTTCGTGATGTTGTCTTTGAGTTTAAGACTCAGGGTGTAGATTGAAAACTTTTATGAACTCAAGTGTTTTTGCTGATGTTCTGTAAACAAGTCAGTAAATGACTTGCGTAGCTTTAATTCATTAGTACTTGATTCAACAGAAAAATATTTTTCATGCATTGCTTGCAAAAGTTCCAATGAAAAAGGTACGGCACCATCGTCAGCCAAAACCGAATCTGTAAAACATTTGGGGCATAGCGCCGAACTGAATGGTTTGTCATTTACCCATTCTTTGACATCACTGGCTGGAAAAATATTCATGCATCCAAAACAACCTACTCGATTTGCTAATGAAATCCGTGTTTCATTTCCAAAGCAAAACTTGTGAGTTTCAGCATAATCTATTTGATTTATCTTCATTTATTGATCTCCGTTGAAATTTAAATTGATGCTTCATGTAATTAATTGCAAAGAGCAATTTTGGGAGTTGAAGCTAGCTTGAATATCAATCCCAATACTCGTACTTTGTAGATTTGCGTAAATCTATCAAATCATCTTGAAAAGAGATCAAGTCTTCGTCAATAGACAAGTCACCGCTGTACTGGATGTAGTTAGAAAAATAAAATTCGCGTACTTCTTTGATGAAAGTATTCTTTGTCATAAGTGCTCCTTTTTATTTGACTTAATTGGGAGGGGTTTCCCCCTCCCGTTTAGTTGATGATTTGTTCTATTTGGAACAAGCTTATGCTGCGTCTTTGTTATAGACAGAATTAGCAGCGACACCATAGTCCCAAGCTTCAGGCTTGATACCTGTGTCAGGAGCTTCTTGCTTTAGCTTTTGATAACGCTGATTGGCACGCTCTTTGAACATTTCGATAACTTGCGTTTCGACGCTTAGTTTTACTGGCAATCTTGAACTAAGTTCGGTAAATGCTTTTTGTAGCAATCGCAGATCTATGTCATCCATCGTGCGTGTGAAATACACTTTCGCGACGCAATATCCATTTTGTTTTTTATCTAACTTAAATGGAGACATCAAGTTATTTATTTGTCGAGTTTTCTTGACTAACTGATCAATTTCGCCACCTGATAGATCGCACAAGCGATAACCACTTTTTATACAACGCTCAAACTCATCAGCTGGCATCTGCGTTAAAGCGTAGATGCTTGTCCATGCTGCTGGCAATTGATCTGCGTATTTGATCAATCTTGGGTAGAGCTTGCCAACGACCGTAAACTTTCTAATCGTGCTGCTTTCCGCTTTGTATCCGATGTTTTTACAAAATTCGTCGAAATCTGGCTCCCCTAATGTCTTGCTTGCTTCATACACAATTCGACACATTTGTAATGAAGCGATGGCAGTTCGGCGTTGATGCGCTTTGAAATACCAGACATATGTTTGACGATCTTTTGCTTCGATTTTTTCACCATCTTCGTCAACCGTGTACTCAAGCTTGGCTGGAACTGAGTACTTTTTTACTGGCTCTTTGTAATTTGCTTCCATTTCTTTGACATCTTTTTCAAAATTTTCGATGTCTGCCTTGTCTGTGTTTTCTATCAACTCATCCCTAAATTTGGCAGTAGCTGCCAAACGGTCTTCTAGATTTAAATCTTTGACTGCGTCGTGTACTTCTTTCATACCCTCCTCTCCAGTGTTGATCGTCATTTTTTTACCACTCGGAAGAGTTGTATTAAAAATAGTTGGAGTCTCAGTTTTTTGAAAAGTGTTTTCAAAAGAACTATTTTTCGCTGTAACTGCTGACATTTAGGATTCCTTTATTAAGAATTTACAAGTCCAACATCAGGGTATCTGTTGCTGGTATCGCATCAACTTTTTGTATGTTTGTTGATTCGATGTATTGGATTATTCCGACCGTAGCAGCTTTGTGTCATTTAGATATTTAATAGATATACTTGTAGCTATGAAGGATACAAAAACAAGTTTTTTTAAGGGATTACAAGGCTTTACCCGCGCAAACGATGACTTGCTTACTCGTGATGCAGCGTCAAGCGTGTATTACTGGTGGTGGGCATTTATGCGACTAAGCCCAGTGTTTTGGTATGCAAATCAAACAGGCTTAAAACCAATTGATTCAAGTGTTGCCAAAACATATGAATTAGCTGGCAACCTAGAGAGCAACCTATTTGGTCTCTGGTGGCGCAATACAGGAAAAAACTTGTTTGAAGAAGCTACGCGTCCTGCAAGAGTTCGAGTAATTGATGTGGACGAACTTAATGAATTTGAACTTTATGAAAAAAGCGTTGTGATGGAGGTACCTTTATCCATTAGCACCGCGCAAATCTTGAAGCAATTCAAAAAGGAACTATCAAAACACCATGAACAACGAAGCTTGGATATTGCTGCAACAAGCAATGCGCTATTTAGATTACGAACCAAGCGATTTAACGAACGGACTCTTGAAAGTCAATATTGGGTTTTGCTCTATCGTCTACTCAACGATGAGATTGCCGTTTGGCGAATTGGCGATCGACTCCAACTATCACCTGGACTCAGGGTACGAGGCGTACAGAGAACGCATGTAGCAGTTAGAAGGGGTTCATCTGCATTTGACAGACTTCATAGCTTGACTGGAAGACATCTATACAAAGCGCAGTATCTACAAGTCAATTCTGAAATTGGGACTTTTCCCAACTTCACTAAAATTGAACCTCGAAAAAATATTTTCGGCGTCAAACATGAGAGAGATTTTCAAGCTGCAATAGGTAGCGTGATAGGTATTGATTCTGAATGGCATGTTTGGTTGCAGAAAAACTTTGGTAATGATTTGAAACGAGAAGTTATCAAGCGGAATTTCATTGAAGATGATATGAAGATGCCAGATTCAAAAATCAAAAAACGATTTGCAGCTTTTTATGATGGCAGCAATGATGAACTCAAATAAGCTCTACTGCGTTTCTCTTCATGTCATCGCTAGCATCTATGTACCTGATTGTTACCTGAAGATTTCTGTGACCGGCAAGACTTGCTAAAACGCGAATTCCAATTCCTTTTGCAGCCAAATTGGTAATGAAACTGCGTCTGCCACTGTGACTTCCAGTCTCAAACCCAGCTTTTCTATAAAGCCAAAAAAAGTGCTGTGTCATGACATTTGCCGTAAAGGCTTTACCACCTGCCGTCATAAAGAAAGGCTGCTTGCGATCTTTCACTGCGCGAGCATCAACATAGACTTGAAGTTCGGCAGTCAACTTCTCTGGGAAAAATACGGTTCTAGCGTGCCGCCCTTTTGTTTGTGCAGCATCTAATCGAATTTCGCGTTTTACTTTTCCCGCTATATCAACAACATCCTCAATTTTCAAGCTGGCAATTTCGCCAACCCGCATTCCAGACCAAAAGCTGATCAAAATCATCATTCGATTTCGCATCGCGTAGCTGCGCTTGGATACAAAGTCCAGCAGCGCATCAAATTCTTCAGCTGTAAAAGTTTTAGCTTGTGCCATTTTTCAAAATCCTTGCAACAAATAAAAAGTGATGCACAAGTTTGTTTTCTTTTGTGAAAAAGGACAACCGAATATGGCGGCGTAATTTCTTCAATGAAATCAACGGTGGTAAAGAATATGTGACTATTCTTTGGCGCCAAGATTTACTCAATTGCTTTAAAAGCCCTTTAAGCGTTTTACTGGTGCTCTCGCTACTCAGCCCTTAGAAATCCTGAAAAATTGCTACTAAGACGATATAAAACTGAATACTCGTATAAATAAGTTATACGAACAAGATGAAGGTTGCTCGCCGACTGAATTGAGCTGCTAAACCCGTTCTGTTGTGAGACGGTAAAGAAGGCGTAGCTTGTTGCGCTGATTCATTGCACCAATTGGCTTTAAACGACACCCCATTGGGTAGTAGCGTTTGCAATGACTTAATAGTTGAATGTTCTTTCGCAAATGAAAGAACTTAAAAGTGAGTGGGACGCCACGCTCGAAAGAGCACCCCACAAAGCACAGACAAAGTTGCTGTATTAGCCGTCTGCTGCTTGCGTAAGGACACGCACATTAAAGGAGATCGCAAAACCTGCCTTTCTTGTTCAAACAAGTTGTGTAAATACAGTATGAGAAACCTCAGTGAATGTTGTCGCGCCGAAAGGCGTGGCATATGGCTTCCTAGTGAATGACATCTAAATGTTATTTCACTGCAATTCGATAATTTCAGTTTGAAAGACACAAATGCGATATGGATTTTCTCGAAGAGAAATCTGTATCGCGACTAGCTTTAGCTAGGCATATAAATACTTTATACAGGAGATAACCAATGAGCTTTACAAAGCAACTATTCGAAATGACATCTATGGCATTGCCAGACATCACTGCTAGAACCTTCAGTAGGTATCTAGGCAAAAGCGAAGGCTACTACGGCAGTATCAGCTCCCAGAACTTGGACATATCAACCAATAGCCTGCTGTTCTTTGCTGAGGTGCTAGATCACAAAAATACAATCAGTCCAAACATAGGCATCACACAGCTTCAATCAAAGATTGCAGAAGAAGTTGCTCGAAGAATGCAAAAACTGAACACTGAAAATGAGGTCGTTCGAAAGTTGGTGATTCGCTCAGCTGCCCAAACCTACATGGAGCGCGATCAATTGTTTACTGCTCCACCAATTGTGATTTGTTGAGGTTCCGCTATGCGACTGCATGAAATTCAAACTATCAAACCAAAGACACCAGTGGACTTACAAGCGGATGCCATAAAACGCAGGGCGGATCAAGCAGCCAGTAGGCTCAAAGTGACCAAGCAACAAAAGAGGCTGTCTAGAATACAAAAATCACTAGCCAAGATTCAAAGTAGTTCTTAAACTAGAAATTCATTAACCTTAAATGAATTTTCATTTCATGCAAAAGACAATCAAATTAGTTATCGGCATTTTCATAATGTTTGTTGTTGCAGTTGGTTCACATTGGTACTACTCACCGTACCTTTCAATGAACTCGATGGCTAAAGCGGCAAAGGCAAAAGATGCAACTAAATTCAATGAATATGTTGACTATCCCAGTCTGCGTGAAAGTATCAAAGGACAATTTTCAGTAAAAATGGCTGAAGTTATTGGCAGCCAACCACAAAATGCATTCAGTGCTTTAGGAGCAATGATAGGCGTCACAATGGTCAATCAAATGGTAGATGCTTTTGTTAGACCAGAAATGGTGATGAGCATGATGGAGCAAGGCAAAGCCGAAATTCTTAATCAATCGACCAAGTCAAAACCATCCACCGACGAAACAAGTAACTCATCACTACAGTGGGAATTTGATCGGCAGGGTACAGATTTAATACTTGCGACTGTGATCAATCAAGAACCAAAAAATACCAAGCCTGTTTTTGTATTTCAACGAACAGGCTATGCCAATTGGAGACTTACGGAAATAAGAATTCCTACTTCAAAATAATAGGCTTACTTACTTTTATCCAATTACCCGCCAAATTGGACGGACTCAGGTTGCTCATCAGCGCCAGCAGATCACAAAATTACCTGTGCTTTATCAATATTTGAAAGGAAAAGCACATGGCTACTTTATCAACTCTCAAACTCAGCGCAGCTGTTAAACCCACAAGCGTTCCCGCTGTCCAATTACGCCGCAACAAGTTAGTTCTCCGAATTTGGGAGCAATGCGAACTTGCCAAGGCTCAAGCCGCTGGCACTACCTTTGCGCCAGTCAAGTTCCGTAGTGTCGTGGAACATGACACTGGCATGCGCCGTCAAGTAGAAATGCCCAAACGAGTTCGACCTTGGTGGTTTACTACTGATGCAGGAAAACTTGCCTTGTCAGTGCGCTATGGCACCAAGGTTATTGAACTAGCAAAAGGAAAAGTAGCAGTGGAAGTTGGAACTGAGAAAGACTTGGTGCCTACATTGGAGCTTATCAAAACTGCGGTTCTAAACGGAGAGTTAGACACACAAATTGAAGCCGCCGCCAACAAGCTCAGGGATGGGTTTGCTCAGTAAATGCTTTTAAATGAACAAAGGCGCTGGATTGCGCCTTTGTTTGTTCATCGTCCAGTTACTGGACGATTGATCTACTTTCCTTGCCGACCGAGTCCAAATATCGAAGACAAGGCGGTTAACCTGCGGAAACCAAACCTAACTCAACGATTTGCATGAATACTACCTTGAAAGAATTTAATTACTCGGTAGATTTGAAAACATAGCCATCAACAATATCGCACCACCAATAATAAGAAATAAGATGAGCCCTGTTTTATCTTTGGATTCATATTTTTTATCTTTTTCCAATGAATTTGTGGGCGGGGAAGGTAAGCGCAATTTTGATTTCAATTGACGCATTGCAGACTGGACGATAACTTGAAACATACTGGAGCCCTAATTCATTAGCTTTCACTCATATCAATAATAAATCCGATAACAAACAAACCAATTGAAAAGAAATACAAGCCGGTGAATTCGTCGGTCAATGAGTGGACTATCAGCGCAACGACCAGCAATAAGGCGCCAACCAATGAACAGCCGATAGCAAATGGATTTGAGTTGGTAGTAGTCATTGGCAACCTTCAATAGTTGCCTCAATGTAAAAAACCTCAACAGGTTTGTAAATTCGCCCCAAACCGTAAGGGCAAGCCCTTATGTCAACTTAAGATTTGACAGAAAGCCGCAGAAGGTCAGCAAGCGTCTTTATTCCCAGCTTTTCCATCACTCTAGCCTTGTGAACCTCAACTGTTCTTGGACTTATTTTTAGCAACTCCCCGATTTCACGG
>JACCDX011076630.1_pt1 | contig 12772 bp, 10 predicted proteins | sample 7449681 | NCBI WGS metagenome assembly JACCDX01 (sample SAMN15323450, study PRJNA562643) | freshwater metagenome | isolation source: river surface water | place: USA:Blue River Watershed | collected 2017-08-18
CTAGAACAGCGTTTGCACAATCTGTTGCTTCAGCGCGTGTTGGAGAAGAGTTGTTAATCATCGAATCAAGCATCTGTGTTGCAACGATGACCGGCTTTGCCGCCTCACGTGCTAATTCGATGCAACGTTTTTGAACAAGTGGAACCTCTTCGATTGGAAGTTCTACACCTAGATCTCCACGAGCAACCATGATGCCATCAAAGGCGGCAACGATCTCTTCAAGGTTTTCTACCGCTTGTGGCTTTTCAATCTTGGCAATAACCGGAATGCGGAATCCAACCTCATCCATGATGCGGTGTACATCATCGACATCTGCCGCGTTGCGAACAAATGAAAGTGCGATGAAATCCGCACCAGCCTTCATGCCCCAACGAAGATCTTCAATATCTTTTTCAGATAAAGCTGGAACAGATACTGCAACTCCTGGAAGGTTAATTCCCTTGTTGTTACTTACAGCACCTGGCTGAATAACTTTGGTGACAACATCGTTGCCCTTCACCTCAGTTACTTCAACAGTAACTTTTCCATCATCAATCAAAATACGATCCCCTGGCTTGCAATCCCCAGGCAAGCCCTTATAGGTAGTACCAACGCGATCCTTGGTTCCTTCAACTTCATCGGTAGTAATTGTGAAGATGTCACCGCGCTCTAAATCATGAGGGCCATTGGCAAAGCGAGCTAAACGAATCTTTGGACCTTGAAGGTCAACAAGGATTGCTACCGGCTTACCAGCAGCCTTTGCCGCTTCACGAACTCGGTCAAGACGGTTTTGATGCTCGTCATATCCACCATGAGACAGGTTCAAACGGGCCATATTCATTCCCGCTTCAATGAGCTCCTTGACCTTCTCTGGGGATTCAACGGCAGGACCCATCGTGCAAACAATCTTCGCTCTACGCATGTATGTACCTTAAACCATTAGTGGACGGTCAGTTGGCTCGATCGGCGCCGGAAGTTGGGTGCGCCCAGTGAGATATTTATCGACCGCAGCTGCTGCGCTGCGACCTTCTGCGATAGCCCACACGATCAGTGATTGACCACGACCAGCATCTCCGGCAACAAAGATTCCTTCTTCACTAGTTTGGAAGTTTTCATCTCGCTTGATATTGCCTCGATCATCAAGTTCTACTGACAACTGAGTAATGAGTGATGACTTTTCAGGTCCAGTAAATCCCATCGCCATGAAAACGAAGTCACAAGGGATCTCTTTTTCAGTGCCAGGAACTGGTTCAAACTTTCCATTAACAAATTGAGTTTCAACAATCTTGATTGCACGAAGATTTCCTTGCCCATCCCCCAAGAACTCTTCAGTACTTACAGAGAAGATTCGATTGTCTTTTTCTTCATGTGCGCTAGAAACCCGATAGATCATTGGATAAGTCGGCCATGGCTGACCTGATGGCCGCTCATCTGTTGGACGCGGCATGATCTCCAATTGAGTCACACTTGCTGCGCCCTGACGGACAGATGTACCTAAGCAATCTGCACCAGTGTCTCCGCCACCAAGAATGACAACATGCTTTCCAGCAACGTTGATAGGTGGTGTTTCGATTTCGCCAAGTGCCTGCTTGTTACCCCAAGGCAAAAACTCCATCGCTTGATAAATGCCCTTGAGCTCGCGACCCTTAATTGATAAATCACGCCATTGAGTTGAGCCAACCGCTAGAACTACTGCGTCATACTTCTTACGCAGATCTGATCCAGTTAACTCAGTTCCAACATCAACACCAGGACGGAAACGTGTTCCCTCTTTTTCCATTTGTTCTAGGCGTCGATCAAGGATGTGCTTTTCCATTTTGAACTCTGGAATTCCGTAACGCAAAAGACCACCGATCTTGTCGGCACGCTCGTAAACAGCAACTGTGTGTCCGGCGCGAGTTAACTGTTGTGCGGCGGCTAAACCCGCAGGTCCAGATCCAATAACGGCGATCGTCTTTCCTGTTAAACGATCTGGTGCCATTGGCTTTACATTGCCTGCGCCAAAAGCCTCTTCGATTGTCCGAAGTTCGATCTGCTTGATTGTTACAGCGTCACGGTTGATTCCGACTACGCATGCGGTTTCACAAGGCGCTGGACATAAGCGTCCTGTGAACTCTGGAAAGTTATTGGTGGCGTGTAAACGATCAATCGCCTCGTTCTTATCGCCGCGGTACATCAGGTCATTCCATTCGGGAATGAGGTTTCCTAGCGGACAACCATTGTGGCAAAAGGGAATACCGCAATCCATACAACGTCCGGCTTGCTTTTGGAGGTGCTCAAAGCTTTGAGGCTCATACACTTCACGCCAATCCTTAATGCGCACATCAACTGGACGTCGCTTTGGAGTTTCGCGAGGTGTTGTCATAAAACCCTTTGGATCAGCCATTTGCGGCAACCTCCATCACTAGTGCATCAACCGGTAATCCTTCACGAGTTGCCCGCTCCATTGCAGCAAGTACACGCGCGTAATCACGAGGCATGATTAATGAGATTCGTGCTACGCCCTTATCCCAATCTTTCAGCAACGCTTGTGCAATTTCAGAACCGGTTTCAGCAAAGTACTTTGAGATGTGATCCTTAAGGATTTCCTTTTGATCATCAGGTACTGCAAGTACATCGACCATATCTGCATTTACATTTGCAGCATCAAGATCTAGAACATATGCACGTCCACCAGACATACCAGCTGCGATATTGCGACCTGTGCGACCGAGAACAACAACGGTGCCACCAGTCATGTATTCGCAACCATGATCACCGATTCCTTCGACGATCGCTAATGCACCAGAGTTTCGAACGCAGAAACGCTCTCCTACAACTCCGCGGATGAAGATCTCGCCAGCTGTTGCACCATAGCCAATAACATTTCCAGCGATCACATTGTCTTGTGAAGGGAAGGTAGCCTTAACATCTGGACGGATCACAACGCGACCACCGGAAATTCCCTTGCCGACATAATCGTTGGAATCACCGTATAGTCGAATTGCAACGCCACGTGGAATAAAAGCACCTAGTGATTGACCAGATGATCCATGCAAGGTCACATCGATAGTTCCGATTGGCAAGCCCTCAGCTCCATACTTTCGAGTTACTTCGGCACCTAACATCGTTCCGACTGTGCGGTTAACGTTGCGTACAGGTAGATCGATCTTTACCGCTTCACCCTTTGTGAGAGCAGGTTGAGCCAGCTCAATCAACTTATTGTCCAACGCCGCATCCAAACCGTGATCCTGCTTTACGGTGTTGTGCAGTGCGCTATCGACATCTGGGCGAACCAGTAATGGCTCGAGGTTAAGACCAGATGCCTTCCAGTGTTCTACAGCCTTACGAGTATCTAGGAACTCAACATGACCGATCGCTTCCTGCAGTGTTCTGAAACCAAGTTGTGCCAAGATTTCACGCACCTCTTCAGCGATGTATTCGAAGAAGGTTTCAACAAACTCTGGCTTACCGCTGAACTTCTTGCGAAGCTCTGGGTTTTGAGTTGCAACACCAACTGGACATGTATCCAAGTGGCAAACGCGCATCATGATGCAGCCAGAAACTACAAGTGGTGCGGTTGCAAAGCCGTACTCCTCTGCACCCAACAAGGCAGCGATAACTACATCTCGTCCAGTCTTTAACTGACCATCTGCCTGAACAACGATGCGATCACGTAAACCATTGAGCAACAATGTTTGTTGTGTTTCAGCAAGACCTAGCTCCCAAGGAGCTCCAGCGTGCTTGAGTGATGTAAGTGGTGATGCACCAGTTCCGCCATCATGACCTGAAATCAAAACAACATCTGCGTGCGCCTTCGAAACTCCAGCCGCAACAGTTCCGACACCAACCTCTGCAACAAGCTTTACATGAACACGTGCATTCTTGTTCGCATTCTTTAAGTCGTGAATCAGCTGTGCAAGATCCTCAATTGAGTAAATATCGTGATGTGGAGGTGGCGAGATAAGACCAACACCAGGTGTTGAGTAACGTGCCTTTGCAATCCATGGGTACACCTTGTTACCTGGAAGCTGCCCGCCCTCGCCTGGCTTTGCACCTTGTGCAATCTTGATCTGAATATCATCGCTGTTAACTAAATAATTGCTAGTTACTCCAAAACGACCTGATGCAACCTGTTTGATTGCAGATCGCTTTGAATCACCATTTGCCATTGGAATAAAGCGCTCTGACTCTTCTCCACCTTCACCGGTATTGGATTTTCCACCAATTCGGTTCATCGCGATAGCAAGAGTTTCATGAGCCTCTGCTGAAATTGAGCCATATGACATCGCACCGGTTGAGAATCTCTTAATAATTTCGCTGATTGGCTCAACCTCATCAACTGAGATCGGTGGATTGACCCCATCCTTAAACTGGAACAAGCCACGCAAGGTCATTAAACGCTTGCTCTGTTCATTAACTCTGCCTGTGTAACGCTTGAAGATGTCATAACGCTTGTTACGGGTTGAGTGCTGCAAGGTAAATACAGTCTCTGGATCAAAGAGGTGTGGCTCTCCTTCGCGGCGCCACTGGTACTCGCCACCGATTGGCAAACGCTTTGTTCCCGGTACTTCTCCCCCAGGAGGATAAGCGATGTGGTGACGGGCAATAGTTTCCTGTGCAATTACATCAAGTGAAACTCCACCTAAACGCGATGTTGTTCCAACAAAATATTCATCAACAACTTCTTGTGACAAACCAATAGCTTCAAATACTTGTGCACCGGTGTAGGAAGCGATTGTGCTGATGCCCATCTTGGACATTACCTTCAGCACGCCCTTGCCTAAACTCTTAATTAAATTCTTGACCGCCTTTTCAGGGGTAATGCCTGTGATGACACCTTGTAGAACTAAATCCTCTGCAGACTCCATCGCAAGGTATGGGTTTACGCACGCTGCGCCATAACCAATCAGCAATGCAACGTGGTGAACTTCGCGAACATCGCCAGCTTCAACAACCAAGCCAACCTTGGTGCGACTCTTTTCGCGGATTAAATGGTGGTGTACCGCAGATGTCAGTAACAATGAAGGGATCGGTGCATTCTCTGCATCTCCATCACGGTCAGATAAGACGATGATGCGCGCACCATCTTCAATTGCCTGTGACACCTCGGCCTTGATCTCATTGAGGCGTTCACGTAGAGAATCTCCACCATCGGCGATGCTGAAGAGTCCTCGAATTACATGTGCACTTAATCCTGGATGATCACCATCGGCGTTAATGTGAATAATCTTTGCTAACTCATCATTATCAATGACTGGGAAAGCTAAAGAGATTTGGCGACAGCTGCTTGGTCCTGGATCGAGCAGATTGTGCTCTGGTCCCATTGATGTTCCAAGGCTTGTGACAAGCTCTTCACGGATAGCATCAAGTGGTGGGTTGGTAACTTGTGCAAATAGTTGTGAGAAGTAATCAAAGATTAAGCGTGGCTTTTCCGAAAGCGCAGCAATCGGAGTATCAGTTCCCATTGAACCAAGTGGCTCCATACCGTTCTTTGCCATTGGTGTGACCAAGATACGCAGATCTTCTTCGGTATAACCAAATGCTCGTTGACGACGAACAACAGATGAGTGCGGGTACACAATGTGTTCGCGGGCTGGAAGCTCACTGAGCTTGATGATTCCCGCATGTAGCCAATCACCATATGGTGCCGCGTTTGCTAGGCCATCTTTAATCTCGCCATCTTCAATGATTCGGCCTTGTTCAATATCAACCAAGAACATCTTTCCTGGTTGCAAGCGACCTTTGCGTTCAACATTTTCCGCTGGGATATCAAGCACGCCGACTTCTGATGCAAGAACAACCATTCCATCCTTTGTCACCCAGAAACGTGATGGGCGCAGACCATTGCGATCTAGAACCGCACCAACTTGGTGGCCATCAGTGAAAGTTACACATGCAGGACCATCCCATGGCTCCATCATCGATGCATGGAAGGCGTAGAAATCGCGACGGTTCTGCGGCATGGTTGCATGGTTTTCCCACGCCTCTGGAATCATCATCAAAACTGCGTGCGGTAATGATCGTCCACCCAAGTACAACAGTTCTAGAACCTCATCGAAGGATGCAGAATCAGAGCCCGACATTTCCACGATTGGAAATAAACGCTTGAGATCTCCCGGAATTAAATCGCTTTGAAGTAATGATTCGCGAGCGCGCATCCAATTGCGATTCCCCTTAACGGTATTGATTTCACCGTTGTGAGCAATAAAGCGATAGGGGTGGGCCAAAGGCCATGATGGGAATGTGTTTGTAGAAAAACGGGAGTGAACTAAAGCAAGTGGTGAAACAACCCGCTCATCAGATAGCTCTGGGAAAAACTCCTCTAGCTGGCCAGTTGTAAGCATTCCCTTGTAAACGATTGTCTGCGAAGACAGCGATGGGAAGTACAGATCCAAGGTATGTTCCGCGCGCTTGCGTAAACAAAAGGCTAGGCGATCTAAAGCGATACCGGTTTCGCCATTTTTTCCAGCTAGAAAGAGCTGGTGGAAATCTGGCATAACTGACAAAGCAGTCTTTCCAAGAGATGCTGGGTTTATCGGAACTTCACGCCAACCTAAAACAATTAATCCCTCTTCATCTGCAATCTTTGCGATCGCAGACTTAACTTCGGCACCCTTAGCAACAAATGCGATACCTGTCGCGTAAGCATCGACGGCAGGCAATTTAAAATCAACAACCGCCTGAAAGTATGCATCTGGGATACGGATAAGAATTCCTGCACCATCACCGCTATCTGGTTCGGCACCTGATGCGCCGCGGTGTTCCATATTGCGAAGCGCGGTTAATGCCTGAGAAACAATATGGTGGGTTGCAACCTTATTGAGAGTGGCCACCATTGCAACACCGCATGCATCATGTTCTTGGGCAGGGTCGTAGAGTCCCTGTGCTTGTGGGTAATTGGATGCAAGTGCCATGGGCGCGCTCCTACGGATTAGTCCTTATTAATGAAGGGACATCCTTGGCCCGTATTGCCGTGCTTTAAGGTTGAAATCGTAGCAACAAGAAGGCGAAAGTGAAGCCCCAGGGGCGAGGAGTTAGATCCCTGAAATGTTGGCGATCTTGCCGATTCCAGCTGTGATCGCCATGCCAAGCGTGCCGCCCAGGAGTACGCGAATAGTTGGAGCCAGCAGTTTGGATCCCGCGGTTCGCGCCGAGATAACACCGGTTAGAACTAATCCCCCGAGGGTAAAGCCAACAATGCTCCAAGCCTTTGTACCAAGGGTTGGAGCAAAAGCACCTGCAAAGGGAATTAATCCACCCAAGGTAAATGAGATTGCAGATGCGATCGCGGCCTGAACTGGGCGCGCTTTGGTACTTGGATGCTGCCCAAGCTCATCACGCAGGTGTGCTTCTAATGGATCTTTGCGATGCATTTCAAGTGCCACCTGTAAAGCAAGTTCGGGAGTTAATCCACGATTTATGTAAATGTGTTGTAGCTCCGTCAGTTCAGCCTCGGGATCCGCTGCAAGGTGTGCAATCTCAATTAAGCGATCAGACTCTTCAATATCGTTTTGTGAGCGTACCGAGATGTACTCGCCCACCGCCATCGACATCGCACCAGCAGTAATACCAGCAACACCAGCGGTTACTAGAAAATCCTGCTTACCAGCAGCAGCAACGCCAATCATTAAGGCAGCGGTTGAAACCAAGCCATCATTTGCTCCAAGTACTGCAGCGCGAAGCCAACCCGCACGATGGGTACGGTGCTCAAGATTTCTGCGGTAGACATCCTCGATGCTCATAAACGCCAGCCTACCTGAGAGTCATTGAATCTTTTTAGAGGCGCGAGCAAAGTAGAGCACAGCTCCTGCGCCCACAATCAGGCTGACCCAGACATTTACTCGCAATCCAGCAATTGTGTTGGCGGAATCAATTCGAATCATTTCAATGAAGAAGCGGCCTAAACAGTAAGTTGCAACATAGATCGCAAATGACTGTCCAGCCTTAAAGCTCTTTCCAAACTTTAAAATAAGGATCGCAATGGCGGTGCACCAAATCGCTTCATACAAAAAGGTTGGATGGAAGGACTCAAACTGGGTATAACCATTTGGTCGATATCGCATTGGAATATCTACCGCCCACCACGTATCTAAGGGTCTGCCAAAGAGCTCTCCATTAAACCAATTTCCAAAGCGACCTATAGCTTGAGCAAACAAAATGCCAGGTGCCAAGGCATCTGCAAAAACAGCAAAGGATGGAAGATCTAATGTGCGCGCAAGTGATCTGTAACGAAGGTAAGCGCCAAGTAATCCAATTGAAATTGCACCCCAGATACCTAAGCCACCCTCCCATATTTTGAAAGCGTTGAGCGGTTCGCCGCCCTGCCCAAAGTAAGCATTGGGCGAGGAAATGACATGGTAAATCCGACCACCAATAATTCCTGAAGGAACTGCAACTATTGCAACCTCTGAAACTACTGATTGACCTTGCTTGGTTTTATAGTCAAAGCGTTTTCCACCTAACCAGATCGCTATCGCAATACCTGTGATGATGCACAGTGCGTAATAGTGAATGGTTAATGGGCCAAGCTCCAGCACCGAACGTGCTGGAGTTGGAAAAGCTACTATCAACTTTTATCCAGCCTCAACAGCTGATTTAAACTCCTCAAGAATGAATGCGTTTTGTGTGCGCTCCCACTTTTTACCATTAATGAACACAGTTGGAGTTCCCTGAACACCAAACTTGCTCATTGAATCGTAGTTGGCTTTCACAACATCAATTTTTGATCCCTTAGTAACGCAGTTTTCAAATGTGGTTGAGGTGATACCAATCTTCTTGCCCATGTTGACAAGGGTTTCATTGCTCCAGAAACCGGAGTTTTCGAGAGGTGATTGAACTGCGTAAATCGCCTTGTGGAAATCTAAGAACTGTCCTTCATCTGCTGCACAGAATGAGGCGTTAGCGGCACGTACAGATTCATCACCTAAGAAGGAAAGCACGTGGTAACGAACATTCGCCTTTTTCTCGCGAACAAGTGATTCTAGGTATGAACCATTGGCATCGGCAAACAACTTACATACTGGGCACTGTGGATCTTCCCAAACATCAATTGTTGTTGCAGCACCGTTATCAAAGCTGATCGCTGATCCATTTGCTACATCGATTGTGGATGTAATCGCCGGCTTAAGAGTTGTCCCATCAAGTGCGGCAATAGAAGCACTCTCTTTGCTGTTTTGACCAAAGATTGAGAAAACAACTCCGGTAACAACAACGAGTGAGACCATTGCAATAACGATCCAACGTGTTGTGTTATCTGTGTTCTTTGCAGCCTGCTTTGCCATTATTACTCCTCGATAGTTTGAGCTGGTTTTTCAACACTGAACTTTCCGTATGGGAAAAGGTATAGATAAAGCCCCATAAGAGCCAAGCCCACATCCCGAATGATTTCTGTGAGATAGGTGCGATGAACCTGAGCCTTCAGGGATGGGTCTATCTCGCCTCCCCCGCCAAAGCAACCACAATCAATCAACATGCCTCTGGCCCAAACTGATGCGATCGCTGCAGCAAAGGCAATCATCAGCAAGCCACTAAAGACCGCGGAGTACCTGACCATGATTCCGACGATGAGCAGCAACCCCACTGCAACTTCTACCCACGGTAATGCGTAACCAACTAGATGGGCTAATTCGGTGGGCAAAATTTTGAAGGCGGCGGTTGCATTTGCAGATTCAGTTGGCTTGCCTACCTTTAATCCACCTGCAGCAAGTAAAACTCCACCAAGTGTTAAACGGAAGATCAAGGTGATCCATGGCTGATTCTTTACAAGAAAACTCTTCATCGCCCCTCACGTACTCCTAGCGCTAACTCTTTGGCAAGATGAGAAATCGCATCCAAACCTTCTTGCTCATTATTTGCTTCAAGAAGTAATTTAATGAAGGCAGATCCCACGATGACACCATCTGCGTAGGCGGCAAGGGATTTCGCTTGCTCCCGTGTTGAGACTCCTAGGCCTACAGAAATTGGAAGCTGGGTTACTGAACGAACGCGAGAGACCAAATTACTGGCATCAGTTGAAACGCTAGTGCGGGTTCCGGTAACGCCCATCAAACTAGCCGCGTATACAAAGCCACCTGTTTTTGCAGTTACATCTGCAAGTCGAGAATCACTTGTGCTTGGAGCAACAACATAAATTGGATTGATTTTGCTCTTATTAGTTGCAGCAAGCCAGCGATCAGACTCTTCGATAGTTAAATCCGGTGTAATAACTCCAGATCCCCCGTTGTCGGCGATTGATTGAGCAAACTCATCAACACCATAACGCTCGATGGGATTCCAATAGGTCATGACAACCGCAGCAACACCTGTATCGGTTGCAACCTTTAATGCAGCAAAAACATCAGATGCATTGGTTCCACCTTTTAGCGAAATCTCTGCAGCCTCTTGAATAACTGGTCCATCCATTACTGGATCGCTATATGGAAAACCGATTTCAATCGCATCAACACCGGCGGCAGCTAAAGCGTGAATCGCTTTGGCACAACCTTCTTGCGATGGAAAGCCAGCTGGAATATATGCAATGAGCGCTGCGCGATTTTCAGCACGCACCTTTGTCATAACCGCATCAAGTTGAGTCATTACAGTGGAATTCCAAAGTACTCAGCTGCGGTTTGAACATCCTTATCTCCACGGCCTGAAAGGTTAATTAACAAGTTCGCCTTCGGTCCAAGCTCTTTTCCAACAAGGATTGCACCAGCTAAAGCGTGGGCGGTTTCAATTGCAGGAATAATTCCTTCGGTACGGCTAAGCAATGAGAAAGCTGCCATCGCCGCATCATCATTAATGGCGCGGTATTCAGCTCGTCCTACATCATGCAGATATGCATGCTCTGGACCTACACCTGGGTAATCCAATCCTGCAGAAATTGAATGGGATTCAATTGTCTGTCCATTGGCATCCTGTAAAACATATGAACGGGTTCCGTGCAAAACACCTGGTGTTCCACCTGTAATAGTTGCTGCGTGACGACCGGTTTCGACGCCATCGCCACCTGCCTCTAATCCAATTAAACGAACATCGGTGTCTGGAATAAAGGCGTTAAAGATTCCGATCGCATTAGAACCGCCACCCACACATGCCAAGATCACATCTGGCAATCTGCCAGTCAGTGCAAGCATCTGTTCGCGCGCTTCTTCGCCAATTACTTTGTGAAAATCTCGAACCATCGTTGGAAATGGATGTGGACCTGCGACGGTGCCTAGTAAGTAATGTGTATCTGCAACATTGGTAACCCAGTCGCGCATCGCTTCATTAATTGCATCCTTTAATGTGCGCGAACCTGAAGTAACTGGAACAACCTCTGCGCCTAGTAGCTTCATTCGAGCAACATTGAGAGCTTGGCGACGGGTGTCCTCTTCTCCCATGTACACAACACAATCAAGACCCATCAGCGCTGCCGCAGTTGCTGATGCAACGCCATGTTGGCCAGCTCCAGTTTCAGCGATGATGCGCTTCTTGCCCATCCGCTTTGTTAAAAGCGCTTGGCCTAAAACATTGTTGATCTTGTGTGAACCTGTGTGGTTGAGATCTTCTCGCTTAAGAAAGATTCGAGCACCACCTGCATGCTCAGAAAATCTCTTTGCCTCGGTGATGATGCTTGGGCGGCCTGTATAGGTTTTATGAAGCTCGGCCAGCTCTGCTAAAAATGATGGATCTTTTTGAGCGGTGTTATGCGCCTCTTCAAGTTCATTAAGCGCGCCGATGAGAGCCTCAGGCACAAAGCGCCCGCCATACTCTCCGAAATGACCCGCGCTACCCATAGTTAAAGCCTACCGAGCAATTGGTTGATCGCAACTGATGGAGATTCTGAGCGTACAAGCGCTTCTCCCACCAATATCGCTGTTGCTCCACATTGCTGAGCAAATGCAACCTCTTCACGAGTTGAGATACCAGATTCAGCTACCCGTGCAATTGTTGAAGGAATCTGTGGAATTAACTCGGAGAATGCACGTGCATCAACATCAAGGGTTTTAAGGTTGCGCGAATTTACGCCAATAATTTCTGGTGAAATCTCAAGCGCCCGTTCTAATTCGTCATGGGTGTGAACCTCAATCAAAGATCTCATACCAAGCTCTTTTGCTAAGTGATAATAATCTTCTAGCTGGTACTTACTTAAAGCTGCAACGATCAACAGAACAACATCAGCCCCATGTGCTCGTGCCTCGTAAAATTGATACTCATCAACCATGAAATCTTTGCGAAGGATTGGAAGATCAATCGCTTTACGAACCGCATCTAAATCTGCTAAAGATCCACCAAATCGGCGTTGCTCTGTTAGCACGCTGACTACATGTGCGCCTGCCTCTTCATATTGCGCAGCTAACCTAGCTGGATCACTAATAGCTGCAAGTGCGCCTTTGCTAGGGGATGATCGCTTCACTTCGGCGATCACCGATATATCTTCAGTCAGCAGTAATGGTAAGCAATCCCGAACCGCCGGTGCCATTTCAAGGGCTTCATACAACTGCCCCATAGGTAAACGACGTGCAGCTAAATCCTCCCGCACACCCTCAATAATTAAATCTAAAACACTCATGGTCGATCCTCGGCAGTTGGATCTATCCCGTGATCAAGAGAGCTCCATGTGTTGAGTTCGCGAGGCTTGCGTTCATAACGAGAAGAGAGATTAAAGCGCTTAGAAATAAGTACGACCAAGACGAAAACAACTATCAAAGAGACAAATACCGGAAGAAAGTCCATCATTGCTTGTCAGCCAATAGGTTGGCTGCATGCACAGCGGTTAAAACAGCGGCTGCTTTATTGCGACACTCTTGATTTTCAGATTCGGGATCAGAATCAGCAACGACACCAGCAC
>JACCDX010647108.1_pt1 | contig 12766 bp, 12 predicted proteins | sample 7449681 | NCBI WGS metagenome assembly JACCDX01 (sample SAMN15323450, study PRJNA562643) | freshwater metagenome | isolation source: river surface water | place: USA:Blue River Watershed | collected 2017-08-18
CCAGCCTTCCGTCGTCCGCCGCAAGCGCACCCATGGTTTCCGTGCGCGCATGGCCACCCGTTCGGGCCGTGCCGTGCTGAACGCACGCCGCGCCAAGGGCCGCAAGCGCCTCGCCGTCTAAGGCACCGCGCGGCCCACTTGCGTAGTCGCGTGTCCGGGTCGCCGGAAGACTACGGCAGGCATCGACGCATCGTAAAAACGGATGAGTTTTCATCCGTTTTTCGTTTGCGGCCCTTGTATCGCACCGAGAATTTCGTGCTCTACGCCCGCCCCAACAGCCTCGGCCATGCACGGCTGGGCATCGTCGTCGCGAAGCGCTTCGCGCCGCGCGCGGTGACGCGCAACCTGGTCAAGCGGCTGGCGCGCGAGATCTTCCGCAAGAGCGGACTGGCGGCGGCGGACTGCATCGTCCGGCTGAGCCGGCCGCTCGCGCCGAAACGCCAGGCGCCGGCCTCGTCGCGCGCGCTGAGGCAATCGCTCGGCGCCGAACTTACCCGGCTGCTGCTGTCGCAGCGTGTGCAGACAAAATGAAAGCGCTGCTGCTGCTCCTGCTGAAAGGCTACAAGCTCGTGGTCAGCCCTTTCCTCGGGCAGAACTGCCGCTTCTATCCGAGCTGCTCCGATTATGCCCAGCAGGCAGTGTCCGTCCACGGGGCGCTGCGCGGCAGCCTGCTGGCCGGTCGCCGGCTGTGCAAGTGCCACCCGTGGAATGCCGGCGGCTTCGACCCCGTGCCTCCGGCCCATCCGCACGCTGACAGTCATCCGCCGATGACACGTCCGCGTCACTGAAACGCCCTACACTCACTGACCCTATGGATATCAAACGTACCGTTCTGCTGGTGGTGTTCTCGCTCTCCCTGCTGATGCTGTGGGAGAACTGGAACCGTTCTAACGGCGGACCGTCAGCCGTCGCCCCAGAGCAGGCCGCGCAAAAGGCCGCCCCGCAGGCGCAGACCGAGGCGTCCTTGCCCCAGGCCACCACCGCCGCGCCCGCCGGCAACGAAGTGCCGCCGGCCGCAGCGCCGGCCGCGAAGGGCGAGAAGATCAGCATCACTACCGACCTGCTGAAGGTCGAGGTGGACACCCTGGGCGGTGACATCACCCGGGTCGAGCTGCTGAAGCACCTGAGCGCGAAAGATGCCGGCAAACCGGTCGTGCTGCTGGAGCAGAGCGCGGCACGCACCTACGTCGCGCAAAGCGGCCTGATCGGCGGCAAGTTCCCCAATCACCGCTCGCAGTTCAGCGCGCGCGACGGCGAGCGCACGCTCGGCAACGGCGACAGCATCAGCCTGGTGCTGGATGCCGAACAGGATGGCGTGAAGCTGACCAAGACCTACACCTTCACCCGCGGCCAGTACGAGATCGGCGTCAAGCACGAGGTCGCGAACAACAGCGGCGCTGCGATCGCGCCGTCGGTCTACCTGCAGCTGGTGCGCGACGACAGCAAGCTCGAAGGCGATTCGCGCTTCTACAGCACCTTCACCGGCCCGGCGGTCTATACCGAGAGCGACAAGTTCCGCAAGGTCGCTTTTGAAGACATCGAGAAGGGCAAGAACCCGGCGCCGGCCCGCACGACCGATGGCTGGGTCGCGATGGTCCAGCACTACTTCGTGTCCGCGTTCGCGCCGCTGTCGAAGGGACAGCACGAACTGTTCACCCGCAAGATCGACCAGAACCTGTATGCCGTCGGTGCGATCGCGCCGGTCGGCCAGGTCGCGCCGGGCGCCGTCGCTGCGCAGCAGGGCAAGCTGTATGCCGGCCCGCAGGAATCGGCGAAGCTGGAAGCCTTCGCGACCGACTTCGACCTGGTCAAGGACTATGGCTGGCTGACCATCATCGCCAAGCCGATCTTCTGGCTGATGGACCAGATCCACAAGCTGATCGGCAACTGGGGCTGGACCATCATCGTGCTGACCATCCTGATCAAGCTGGCGTTTTTCCCGCTGTCGGCCGCCAGCTATCGCAGCATGGCCAAGATGAAGCTGGTGACGCCGAAGATGACCGCGATCCGCGAGCGCCACAAGGGCGACCCGCAGAAAATGAACGCGGCGATGATGGAGCTGTACAAAACCGAGAAGATCAACCCGCTCGGCGGCTGCCTGCCGATCGTCGTGCAGATCCCGGTGTTCATCGCGCTGTACTGGGTGCTGCTGGCCAGTGTCGAGATGCGCCATGCGCCGTGGCTGGGCTGGATCCATGACCTGTCGGCGCCGGACGACCTGTTCGGCACCATCCCGGGCCTCGACATGCCGGTCGGCCTGCTGCCGATCATCATGGCCGTGTCGATGTACGTGCAGACCAAGCTGAACCCGACGCCGCCGGATCCGATGCAGGCGAAGATCATGCTGTTCATGCCGCTGGTGTTCTCGTTCATGTTCTTCTTCTTCCCGTCCGGCCTCGTGCTGTACTGGGTCGTGAACAACGTGCTCTCGATCGCGCAGCAGTGGGTGATCACGAAACAGTCGGCGGCGGGCAAGGCTTAACAAGCACGGCCCAGTCACCGTAACAAAAAGTCCGTCGGCGCAAGCCACGGACTTTTTTTCATTGCAGATAAAATTCCTCCATGATTTCCGATTCATCCCCCATCGCAGCCATTGCCACCGCGCCCGGTCGCGGCGGCATCGGCGTCGTCCGCATCTCCGGCAAGCAGCTGATGCCGATCGCGCAGGCCGTCTGCCGGCTCGAGCCCGGCCGTGAGCTCAAGGCGCGCCATGCGACCTATCTCGAGTTCGTCGCTGCCGATGGCAGCGTGATCGATCGCGGCCTCGCCCTCTGGTTCAATGCGCCGCATTCGTACACCGGCGAGGAAGTGCTGGAGCTGCAGGGACATGGCGGCCCGGTCGTGATGCAGATGCTGCTGAACCGCTGCCTCGAGGCCGGCCGCGACATCGGCCTGCGGCTGGCGAACCCGGGCGAATTCACTTATCGCGCCTTCCAGAACGACAAGCTCGACCTCGCGCAGGCCGAAGCGGTAGCCGACCTGATCGAGGCATCCACCGAAGCGGCCGCGAAGCTGGCCACGCAATCGCTGTCCGGCGCATTCTCCGACGCGATCCGGCAGCTGGTGGAGCAGGTGATCCATCTGCGCATGCTGGTCGAGGCGACGCTCGACTTCCCGGAAGAAGAGATCGAATTCCTCGAGAAGTCGAACGCGCGCGGCCAGCTGCAGAAGATCCGCGCATCGCTTGATCATGTGCTCACGCAGGCAGGGCAGGGGGCGCTGCTGCGCTCCGGCCTGAAGGTCGTGCTGGCCGGCCAGCCGAACGTGGGCAAAAGTTCGCTGCTGAATGCGCTGGCCGGATCCGACGTGGCGATCGTGACCGCGATCGCCGGTACCACCCGCGACAAGATCACCGAGACCATCCATGTCGAGGGCATACCGATCAACATCATCGACACCGCCGGCATTCGCGACGACGTCGATGCCAGCGACGAAGTCGAGCGCATCGGCATCTCGCGCACGTGGGCGGCGGTGGAAGAGGCCGACGTGGTGCTGCACATCCTCGACGCCAGCCGTGGTCCGACACGTGCCGACGAAGAGATCGTCGGGCGCCTGCCGCCGAACGTGCCGCTGATCTGGGTGTGGAACAAGATCGACCTGTCCGGCCATAAGCCTTCGCTGGACGAACAGCCGGATGCGACGCACATCTACCTGTCTGCGGCCGAGTGCACCGGCATGGATTTGCTGCGGCAGGAATTGCTGCGCATCGCGGGCTGGCAGCAGACCGGCGAGTCGATCTATCTGGCGCGCGAACGGCATTTGCGCGCGCTGAAAGAGGCGAAGGAGCACCTGGCCATCGCGGCACAACTGGCAGAGCAGCGCGACAGCGCGCTGGATCTGTTTGCTGAAGAACTGAGGCTGGCGCAGGAGCAGCTGAACAGCATCACCGGGCAATTCACTTCGGATGATTTGCTGGGGGTGATTTTCAGCCGGTTCTGCATCGGGAAATGATCGGCCGTACATCCTGGATCGCATGTTCATTCCGTGCTGCAGCTAACCGGCAAGCTGCAGTACGTCTAGCCTTTCCTCTGCAGTGTTTTCCGCGCAAGGAAATGCCTTCGCAAACTTGATCCTGCAAATGCAGTCGAAATCCGACCAATGCCGTCGGGATCAATTTGGCACTATCGCATTCTTGTCGCTGCACATCTCGATCACCTCGGCACATGCCGGACTCAGGATTTCGATTGTCGAATGCAGTAACGCGTGAATCTCAGCCAGTGCCAATTCCGAACCATCTTTCTCGGCCCGGAAGCTGCGGCCGGCGATGATCATTTTTTCGAACCGATCGAACGGCAGGCCAGTCCTCAGCACGCTGAATTCATTGACCTCGATGACGATCGCATCGACGCTGCGATGGCGAATCAGGATGCGGCCGGCACGATAGAGTGACAAGGGTTCTCGCGTGATGCATTCGGCACCGACAAACACCCCGTTCCTGCCGGCGACCCCCACCGTCAAACCCGCGTTCGCGTAGCCAGCGGCAACAGACCCGGCAACGCGCTCCCCTGTGTCACCGAAAACCAGCGCAATCGGTATCCTGCCATCGCCGGCAAGTAGTCGCTTCAGTATGTCGCCGTAGATGTGGGGTGACGTGATGCTGCCCAGCTGAGGCTGCGCGTTGATCTCGCAGATGGCGCCGCCTGCCTCCATCCAGGACCGGCTGATGTCCGGGGTCAGGAAATCCACGCCGGCGAGATCAAGGCCCAGTGCAGCGGCTGCGCGGATCGCGAGCCGGCGATTCTCCGGGTGAACCTTGTCGAGTACCGCAACCGGCATGCCGCCGCTCGACACGTTTGCGCGCCGCCTCAGCTGGATGAAATCTCCCCGTGCCGGCACCGATGCCGGCGTCATGCCCTTCACCTCGAGGAGGTTTCTTGCCTCGTCATCCAGCGCGATCTTCTTCAGCTTTGCATGCACGCCGTCGCTCCGGCGCGGATCCGCATTGAGGACGTCCAGCAACTCGTCGATGCGACGTTTTCCATCGCCGATAACGCCTGCCGGAATTCTCTCGATGGCGGCAACAAGCTCGCCATTGAACACGGTCAATCGATAGTCACGGCCGGGAATATGTTTTTCGACCAGTATCGTCGAACTGCATCGCCGGGCCTCTTCGAAAGCCCGCACGACATCTTCACGCCTCGCAAGATCGGCTGCAACAGCAAGCCCACCGTCCCGGTCTGCGGGCTTGACCACGACCGGGTAGCCCAGCCTGTCGGCAATATTCAACGCGTCATCAACCGTAGCCGCGATTGCCTGCGGTGGCACCGGCAAACCGGCATCGTGCATTACCTTCGCCGCGAGGTGCTTTTTCCGCGCGATGGAAGCTGCAACAGTCGAGGTCTTGTCCGTGAATGAACTGTCCAGCCAGCAGGATTTTTTTCCAAATCCGAACTGCAGAACGGATCCACAGACAAGATCCACCGGTACGTCCAGCTTCTGCGCCGCCGCAAGAAAATGCGGCACATTGGAGCTGACAGGATCGACCGTTTGCAGGCGGCCGATCGACACGGGCAGCTGCCGTGCGATCTCTTCCTTCAGTACCCGAAGGTCCTGCTCGCCGAACAGGCCTATCAGCCAACTTACCAACTCGACGATGCGCTGGTGGGCGGCAACAGGGGCCGGTATGACAATCCGCCGGTCCTCGCCATTCACTTTTCCGACGATCCGCGCGGCCTCAACCAGCGGCACATTGGCCCAAAGCGCGCACAGGTAAATCCAGTAAACCACCTGCGCCAGCGGATCCGCTTGTTTGTCCGAAATGGCAACTGGCGGTGCACGAAGCGGATCAAGCTGTCGCAGTGTCTCCAGCACATGCTGTCCGACCTGCAATGCGACAGCAGTCGAGATGGTCGACCGGTGGACATCCATGATCACGCAAGCGGTACGGTAGCCAAAAATCCGGCCAGGAACGCTGATGTAACGGTCGAGTCTGGGTACGCTGGATTGCGAGGCTCTGTTCATGAATGCGCCCGAAGCGAAGATTGAGTACTCCTTGCGTGCCAAAGTGGCGCTTGCGCCCACGCTCGCTTGCTCTGGCCATCAGGTTTTCGCAAACTTTGCCCGGCATGGCGGGGAAAGTGCCATGGGTTCGCGGGAAAAAACATCGCAGGCGCCAATACCGCTGGCAAGTGTACGCTCTCAGCCGGAAATCAGGGCCGGACATCAGTTTGACTGAAGCGACAGAAAAACGGACGCTGGTCGATCATATTCAACCGGGAATCTCGAAACGGATCGAACGCATCGCGCTCTGGTCACCCCGCCAACCCAATCCCCCGCTGATCCCCGCGCCGCCCCTGCAGCGTACCGGCCTGTTTCTGCTGCAGCAGGTCGAGCATCTTCTGGTTGAAGGCCGGAATGTCATCCGGCTTGCGGCTGCTGACCCAATTGCCGTCGACGACGGCCTCGTTGTCGATCCAGTCGCCGCCGGCATTGATGATGTCGTCGCGCAGCGTCGGCCAGCTGGTCATCGTGCGGCCGTCCACCAGTCCTGCCGACACGAGTATCCAGCCGCCGTGGCAGATCACGAAGACCGGCTTGCCGTCATCGTCCATGTCACGCACGAAGCGCAGCGCCTCGGGAAAGGTACGCAGCTGGTCGCCGTTGATCACGCCACCCGGCAGCAGGACCGCATCGAAGTCCTGCGCGCTGGCCTGCGCCAGCGGCAGGTCGACCTCGAACTGCTCGCCCTTGTCATGATGCCGGAAGCCCTGCACCTTGCCGGGCTTCGGCGACACGATCGCGGTCGCGTATCCCTGCTGCTGCAGCGCGTCGCGCGGTTCGGTCAGCTCGACCTGTTCGAAGCCGTCGCTGACCAGGATCGCGACCTTCATCGCCGCTTGTCCGCTTGCCTCGCTTGCCATGGGAGTCTCCTTCTGCAATGTCAAAACCCCATCGACACCGCAACAGGTCGCCGGTTCAACCGCGCCTTACTGGCGCACTGCCGCTCCCCGCTGCAGGCTGTCGCGAATCTCGCGCAGCAGCATCACTTCTTCCGGCGTCGGCGCCGGCGGCGGCGGCGGTGCCGCGCGGCGGAAGCGATTCATCTGCCGAACCATCAGGAAGATGATGAAGGCCAGGATCACGAAGTTCAGCGCCACCGTGATGAAACTGCCATACGCAAACACCGCACCGGCCTTCTTCGCCTCGGCCAGCGTGGTCGCCGCCTGCCCCGCCAGCGGCAGGAAGTAATTGCTGAAATCGAGGCCACCGACCACCATGCCAATCAGCGGCATGATGATGTCGGCAACCAGCGAATCGACGATCTTTCCGAACGCAGCACCGATGATCACGCCGACCGCCAGGTCGACCACATTGCCTTTCAGCGCAAATTCCTTGAACTCATCGATCATGCTCATTGCGGGCCTCCGGAGGATTTGGGAATAACGCCCGCGGATATTAACGAAACGCAATGATTCGATGTTTGATAAAGATCTAATCGGCAGACCGGAAATCCGGCGGCCCGTAGGCTCGCTGTCGTTCAAGTATCATTGCGGGTGCGCGGTTGCGCACTAGCCTTACCCCTGGAGAACCCCATCGTGTCAATGTCATTCCGTTCCCTGACGGCCGCCAAGCTGGCCGTTGTCGTCACCGTGTCCGCCGCGGCCCTGAGCGCCTTTGCCGCCGACCCGGCCAAACTCGAGAACCTGCGCGTCACCAATGCCTGCAAATACTGCGACCTGACGGACGCAGCGCTGTCGGGCGCCGACCTGCGCGGCGCTGATTTCCAGAACGCCAACTTGTCCGGCGCGAACCTGTCCAAGGCCGACCTGTCGCAGCGCCCGATGGAAAAGCGCACGCTGTCGACGAATTTCGAGAGCGCCAACCTGAAGAAGGCCAATTTCGCGGAAGCCAAACTGAACGGCGCGATCTTCCAGGGCACCTTCCTGCGCGACACCAACCTGCAGGGCGCCGACCTGTCGAAGGCCAGCTTCCCGGGCGCCAACCTGAAAGGTGCGAACCTGAAGGGCGCCAAAGTCGACGGCACCAATTTCGAAGGCGCGAAGTTCTGCAATACCACGATGCCCGACGGCAGCCTGAACGACTCCGGCTGCTGATCTTGCAACCCTCCCGGCACTTGCCGGGAGCGTCTGCCCGCTTACTCGTCCCAGAGTGATTTCGGCAGGGCCTTCGGCGCTTTCGCCGGTGTCGGTTTCGCGGAGGCTGCGCGCGGCGCAGGCTCGGCAGTCATCCGCTCAGCCGGCCAAGCTTGAAGGAAGGCGGCCATGTCGGCCGCACCGGCCTCCAGCCAGGGCCGGTACTGCGCCTCATCCAGCAAGACCACCATCCGCTTCTCGTCTTCCGGGCGATGGAAGCGCCGCATCAGCGGATGCGCGTCCGCATTGATCGTCAGCATGGTGAAGGAAAACAGCGGCTGGTCGTCCGGCCCGCCGTTCGGCCGCCACTCCCACAGGCCGGCAATGGCCAGCGGCTTGCCATCGTCACTCGCAATGCGCCAGCGCACCGCGCGGCCGCTTTCGTAACAGGGCTCGAAAATCGATTCGGCCGGCACGATGCAGCGCTGCCGCTTGGCGACCGCATGCCGGAATGAAGGCTTGCTGGCGGCTGTTTCGCTGCGCGCATTGTAGGTATGGCGTGACAGCTTCAAGTCGGCCCAGTGCGGCACCATGCCGAAGCAGGCAGCCACGCTTTCGAGTTCGCCGCTGCCGTCATCGGCCAGGCGAATGATGGGCGCGAGATAGCCGGGAAAGGCCTCGTCCTTCCAGCCGGATGTTGGCGCCTCGACGCCGAAGCGAACCGGCAGCACGTCGCGCCGCGCCGGGGTGTAATTCGAGCACATGCGCCATCGTAGCGGATCAGCGCTGGCCGCGTTTGCGTACCTTCGCAAAATCACGCTTGCGGATCAGCGCATGAATGCCCTTGGTGCGGTCGACTACCTGCGACACATTGAAGTCGGTCGCCGCCGACATGTAGGCCAATGCGACCGCACGGTCCATGCCCAGCTGTTCGTGCAGGAAGCGCATCGCCTCGCGCACCGCGTCCTTCATCGCCTCGTCGAGGTCGGGATGCAGGCCGATCGCAATCCAGTAGTCGCGCGTCTCGCCGAACGGCTTGTCGAGCGACCCGGACGCCGACGGGATGCGCGGATCACCTTGCTTCAGCAGCGTCAGCCGGAAGGTCGCGCGCATCGAATGCTCCAGCGCCGTCAGCGCGACCTCGCCATTGGCCTGCGCCATGTGCGGATCGCCGGTATAGAAATTCGCACCGTCGACGAACACCGGAAGGTAGACCACGGTGCCGGCGCCGAGGTCTTTCACGTCCATGTTGCCGCCATAGACGCCGGGCGGCACCGAATGCACCGGTTGATCGGTTGCGGCGGCGACGCCCATCACACCCATGAAGGGCGCGGTCGGGAAGCGAATCTCCTCGCCGCGCGCATTCTTCATCACGCCTTCCCAGCCGCCGTGCCGCGCCTTGCGGATCGGCGTGAACACCGACACGTTGCGATATTTCTGCGGCTCCGAAGCGCTGGCGTCCGGCTCCGGCTTCGGGCCTTCGGGAAATTCGCCGGGCAGCGCGCCCTTGCCGTGGCGGTTGCTGATCACGCCGTAGGGCACGCGCGGCGTCACCGCCAGCACTTCGACCTTCAGCACGTCGCCCGGCTTCGCGCCGGCGACCGCGACCGGGCCGGTGACGATGTGCGGGCCGTCCTTCGCAAAATCATGCGGCAGCGGCGAGCGGGTGATCGCGATCGCATCCTTCAGCACCTGGTGCGCGGGCACGCCCTGCGACCTGAAATAGCCGAGCGCATCGCGCCCCTGGTCTTCCAGCAGGCCTTCGTGCGACAGCGTGTCGAACACGACGGTCGCGCCGGAAGGCACGGTCAGCAAGGGGCGGGCGGTAGCATTCGGCAGGTAGCCCCATTCGATGGTGTCGACCGTCGACGGCACGTAATAGACCTTGCCCGGCAAGCCCGGGACGGCGATCCTGCCGGGCTTGTCGGCCAGCGGCTGCAGGGGCATGGCCGCCGATGCGGCGGCGACGACGGACAACAATACGGCGAGTAACGAGGACGGGGATTTCATCGGTGCGTTCCGGAAGCAGGCCATGCGGCCCGACCACGTTGCCAGCTTCCGGAGCGCGTTTCAATACGTCATTTGACGGCCGGCGGCTTTTCGAAGGTATGCCACGGCGCCGGGCTGGCCACGGTCCACTCCAGCCCTTCGGCGCCATCCCACACATGGGCCGGCGCTTTCTCGCCGCCGCGGATGTTCGGGATCAGCACCCAGAAAATGAAATACACCTGCGACAGGCCGAACAGGAACGCACCCGTGCTGGCGAGCGCATTGAAATCGGCGAACTGCGCGGGGTAGTCGGCATAGCGGCGCGGCATGCCCGCCAGCCCGAGGAAATGCATTGGGAAAAAGCCGACGTTGAACCAGACGATCGAATTCCAGAAATGGAATTTGCCGCGCCATTCATTGATCTTGTGCCCGGTCCACTTCGGCGCCCAGAAATAGTAGCCCGTGAACAGCGCAAACAGCGAGCCGGCGACCAGCACGTAATGGAAGTGCGCGATCACGTAATAGGTATCGTGCACGTTGATGTCGATCGGCGTGACGGCGAGGATCAGGCCGGTGAAGCCGCCCATCGTGAACACGAATATGAAGCCGATCGCCCACAGCATCGGCGTCTCGAACGACAGCGATCCCTTCCACATCGTCGCGATCCAGTTGAACACCTTCACGCCGGTCGGCACGGCCACCAGCATGGTCGCATACATGTAGAACAGCTGGCCCGTCACCGGCATGCCGGTGGTGAACATGTGATGCGCCCAGACGATGAAGGACAGGATCGCAATCGCCGAGGTCGCATAGACCATCGAGGCATAGCCGAACAGGGCCTTGCGCGAGAACGCCGGTATCACATGCGAAATGATCCCGAACCCCGGCAGGATCATGATGTAAACCTCGGGATGGCCGAAGAACCAGAACAGGTGCTGGAACATCACCGGGTCGCCACCGCCGCTGGCATTGAAGAAGGTCGTGCCGAAATGGCGGTCGGTCAGCACCATCGTCACTGCGCCGGCCAGCACCGGCATCACCGCGATCAGCAGATAGGCCGTGATCAGCCAGTTCCAGCAGAACATCGGCATCTTCATCAGCGTCATGCCCGGAGCGCGCATGTTCAGCACGGTCGTGACGATGTTGATCGCGCCGAGAATCGATGAGATGCCCATCAGATGCACCGCGAGTATCGCCATGTCCATGCCGATGCCCATCTGCACCGACAGCGGCGGGTACAGCGTCCAGCCGGACGCGGTCGCGCCGCCCTGGACGGCGAACGATGCGATCAGCAGGAGCGCCGCCGGCGGCAGCAGCCAGAACGAGAAGTTGTTCATCCGCGCGAAGGCCATGTCGGATGCGCCGATCTGCAGCGGGATCATCCAGTTGGCGAAGCCGACGAAGGCCGGCATGATCGCGCCGAACACCATCACCAGCCCGTGCAGCGTGACCAGCTGATTGTAGAACTCGGGCTGCATCAGCTGCAGTCCCGGCGAAAACAGTTCGGCCCGGATCAGCAGCGCGAGTACGCCGCCGGCCATCAGCATCGCCAGCGAGAACACCAGGTACAGGGTGCCGATGTCCTTGTGGTTGGTCGCATACAGCCAGCGCCGCCAGCCATGCGGCATCGGATGTTGATGTTCATGCGGATGTTCGGCGGTGCCGATGACGGTGCTGCGGGTTCCGGTGGTGCTCGGTGGCATGGGCGGCTCGCTTGGATGGCAATGCATCGATGATTTGCGCGCGGACGAAACGCGCACACGCTGCGGAATTTCCGGACGGCGGCGCAGGCTCGGACGAATGCACGGGCTCGGGCCTGCGCGTCATTGGACAGCGCCAATCTTGATGAAATCCGCCGGCTCGCCGAAAGATGACGGCGTCATTGCTTCACCGCAGCCGGAAAGGCAGGCAGGCGTGGCCGCCGGAAAAGATGGTGAAGGTGAAGGTAGCGACGATCTGTCGCTGGACCATCATCGGCAAGGAGAGGGCCGCACTGCGCCAGGGATCGCCCCCGGGCATGCGCAAAATGCGGGACGCCGGCAGGCCGGCGTCCCGTACGTTTCAAGCACCTGCGTTCAGTGGCTGATCATCCATGGCCGCTTCGACGGGAAAGCCTTCGCACCGTTCGGCGCGGTGACAGTCGTCGTCTTGCGCGATGACGAACAGCAGCCGCAGCCCGCCGGATGCCGGTGGCTCGTGTAGTTCTTCGAGCTCTTCGGCTCATGGCGCGCACGCTCGTTCGCGTCCATCGCCTTGACCGTCGTGCCGTCGAGATACGCGAGGCCGAAGCCGGCCACCATTACGCGCGGCGCGGCTTTGCTGCAGCTCGGACAATCCGCCGGATCGTTCCTTGCGGAGATCGATCGGATCGCCTCGAAGCCGCCGCAGTCGGGACATTCATAGTCGTAAGTCGGCATGGAAAGTCTCCGTTGATTACAGGTCCGGCGAGACCGGCATGTCGATCGAGCCGTCGAGGAACTTCACCGGGCCGGCTGCGGTCGGGTTGATGTCGAAGTCGAAGATCTCGGTCGGCAGCCACAGCGTTGCGCACGCGTTCGGAATGTCGACCACGCCGCTGATATGGCCCTGCACCGGCGCGGTCCCCAGGATCGAGTACGCCTGCGCGCCCGAGTAGCCGAATTTCTTCAGGTACTCGATCGCATTCAGGCAGGCCTGGCGATACGCGACATTGACGTCGAGATAGTGCTGCTTCCCATGCTCGTCGACCGAGATGCCCTCGAAGA
>JACCDX010916718.1_pt1 | contig 12764 bp, 8 predicted proteins | sample 7449681 | NCBI WGS metagenome assembly JACCDX01 (sample SAMN15323450, study PRJNA562643) | freshwater metagenome | isolation source: river surface water | place: USA:Blue River Watershed | collected 2017-08-18
ATTGTTAGACGAGCCCTTTAATGGTTTAGACCCCAACCAAATACTAGATTTAAGAAATTTATTAAAAAAAGAAGCTACCAATAAAATCATTTTATTTTCCAGCCATATTTTAGCCGAAGTGAAGCATTTGTGCCAACGAATTATCATTATCAATCAAGGACAAATTGTGCATGAAACGGACATCCATAGCACCATTGAAGAATCTGATTTAGCGGATCTTTTTAAAGAAAAGACGTTGGTGTGAGAGCGGGGGGCTATTTTATATAAAATTCAATTAATTTATCAATTTCTTCTTTGTGATTTTTTATTTGGACGGCTTCCCATTTATCATTTTCATAACTTTCAAACATTATAAGCCGTTTCAAACTTGAATTATCGTTTTGAAACCGTTTCTTTTTATCGCTTGGGTTTTCTTTATTGCCTGCTGAATTTTGTGAAGTTGAAATCAGACATAAATTACCAATACCATTCAGTTCATCTGATGAAATACTTTTTGAACTTGGATTGTTTTGTGCTGCAAGATGTTCTTTAGAATTGAGTTTTCTAAATTTAAATGAATTAAATAAACTTTTTTGTAAATTGATTTTTTCTTTCAACGATTCCAATTTTTCCGGAACATTTTCTTCTTTATACAATTTCCACAACAGAAAATCAATAAAATAAAGATTGAAAATGCTAATATTTGGATATGATAAATTCTCTTTTTTGAACTTACCTTTTGCAATATCCCATACTTTATTAGTGTAGTTCTCAATTGAAAAATCAGTATTCTTCATCTTCAAAATTTCTTGCAACCAATCATTGTAAGTGTTTGTAGAATCAGAATAATACAGCATTACTTGCAGCTTTGTCAATTCCTCATCAGCTTCAAAAGTTTTAATCGTTGTTTCAAAATCAGCTATATTTAATTGTCTAATTCCCCAGTTTTGTTTGCTTTCGTCTGCATCTGCCAAATCTTGCTTAATAACATATTTATCAAACAAAGTTCTGTATTTCAATAAATCAAAAATAAATTTTATCGGGTCGGGTTTAGTGTCACTAAATTGTTCTAAAAGTTTCTTATCGTCAAGTGAAACTTGTTTGTTTTCAATCTTTAAAACTTGCAATAAAAAGTTAGGGAAGTCAATAACAGATTTGTATTTATCTTTAATAAATTTTTCTTCTTTAGGAAAATCATTTGGAATCTTGTGTTTTTCAATTATTTTTGCTAATGATTTTTCTTCGTCGTTATTTACGCTTTTATTGAGAGAAATACTATCAAATTTTTCTCCTTTTAATTCTCCGTTATTGTCAAACAAATTTTGTCTGTCTGCTTTATTAAAATTGAAATACACATAATTGCTCATATCAGAACAAGCGTCCCAAATTTTAGCAAATATTTCCTTTATTTCCTTTATTTCCTTCTTTGTTGTATCGCCAATTCTTCCCATTAAAAGTGCTTTTACAATTTCTTGCTTTTCTAATTGTTCGCCACGATTATTCATTATTTCAAAATAATGGTTCAAATCAGTGTCTTCGGGAACTTCCACACGAAACAAATAAACATTTTCATAAAAATTCTTTGCGAAATATTCAATATTACCTATTTTTTTTTCTTCTATTTTTCTTAATTCTTCTTGAATTATCTCAATAGCATCTTTGAAATTCCCTGTACCTGATATATTTAATTCTCCAACTTGCTTTTGAAAATTTGATTTTTCTGCAACGTACATTATTTCAATATAATTCTGTATTCTTTTGCGAGAATCAAATTTGAGGTTTGGATCAGAAACGGTATTTTTTCCTATGCTTTCATTTTCCCAATTTCTCAAAACGAGATTTATCAGCGTGAGAGTTGTATGGCGTTGTTGTCCATCAATTAATTCAAAACTTCCGTCTTCTCGTTTGAAACAAACTAACGAGCCAAGATAGTATGATTTCTTTTCTTTGTTTTTCTTTGGAAAAAACTCATCAATATCTTTGATTAACTGTGAAATTTCAGCTTTTCCCCAAGCGTAATTGCGCTGGTAGCTTGGAATGATATAATTGTCATTCGCTAAAATCTCTTTTATATTTTTTGCTTTATTTTCCATTTTCTATGAATTCTTTTATATTATAAATTTAGCTATTTCGTCAATTCCCTTAATAAGATTATTATTATCAATCTGGTATGTTTTATACTGATAATTTTTGAAAGTTTCAGGACTTACAGAATCATTTATTTTTCTAAAAACTTGTAGTGCTGGACTCTTCATAATTGTTTCTACTGAAATACGTTTATTTTTACAACGGATTTCGTATGCAAGTTTATAAAATGCTTCGTAGAAATTTTCAAAATCATCTATGTAGCCAAACTTGTCAATGAATGCTATTAAAATATTTTCATAAAGATTTCTCACTTTTTCGTCTCCACTTCGCCACCAACCTTCGTATTTAATTTTACTACCATGATCTTTACCAAGGCAAAACTCTTCATAGAACTTTATAAATTTTGGCATTTCTGCTTTTATAAAATCTTGTTTATTCAAATCAAATAATTTTTCTCGTTGAGTAATGTAAAAATCAACATATTCAAAAAAACGTTTGCCGTTAATTATTGGAATAGTTATCTGAAATGGAAATGTTTGTGCAACCTGTAATTTTCGTAAAAATTTATCGTTTTGAGCATTATACCATTTACCATATAATAATAGTCCAATATTATTTAGAATTTTATATTTAAATCGTTCATAATATTGGACTATTTTGGAAATAAAATTGGTATTATCTACACAACCGTCTAACATGCGCATTGCACTTTCGTAAGGATATTGCTGTTTTTTGTGTAATGAAATACCTTTAAATTCATCAATTTCGTCTTTTGTAAAATCGTATTTCCACTCATTTTTACTCCATTTGCGAATTTTAAAAAGATGATTTCCAAGTATTGGTTTTAAAGTTGCATTGTCAATGGACGCCTCCCAATGCTCAACGCATTTTGTTCTGTCGTCTTCACTATCAAAATTCATTTCTCGCAAATGAAATGCTTTTAATAAGTCGTAAGGTTCAAGTGCTTTACCTCTTGCATTTTGAGAATCAAAAAGCTGAAATGCTTCGTCTTGCTGAAAAACAGTAAAAAGCACAAATTCACATTTATTTAAAATTTTTGCTTTAAAATCAGCTTTTTTTTCGTCTTTGCTTTTAAATTTAGTTTTTATCCATTTATCAATAATGCGGTAATTATACACAATATTGTTTTTGGAAATATTGTGTTCATAATTTTGGTTTAACAACAAGTCACTAAAATTATTGTCTAATATTTTTAGTATTAGTGAAATAGTTGTTAGTCGTTGTTGTCCGTCAACAACATTATTAGTTCCATTCTCGGTGTGTATAATGATATTTCCAATTCTGTAATCTTTATTTTTAAGTATAATGTATTCAAAAATATCTTCTAATATTTGAATTACATTTTTTTCTGTCCATTTATAAGGTCGTTGATACGGAGGAATAGTTAATTTTTTTTCTACTAACTTACTTAATTTAATTATTTCTTGTGTTGGATTAATTATATTTTGTGTTGGAGTTTTTTCCATAGGTATTAATTTATCTCTGTTTTAAAGTATTTAGTATATAATAAACATTTATTCTACAAAAAAAACACATACTACATTAATAATTTTTAACAAAATTACCAATTTCGTTCAAAATGGCAAAATATTTTTTTACAGAAATTTATCAAATCTGCACAACCACCAATGCAACAAAAAATATTTTTTATACATAATTATAATAAGGCAACATATTGAAATTTAACTACGCATGTAAATTGCCAAAACAGCCATTTCTGAATTCGTATTAAAATGCTTCATTTCAACTATCTATTGTATAATAAATGCAAACCATTCTTCAGTAAAAATTCGTACTTCTAGCAGTTTCATTTAACCAACCTTGAACTCCCATAAATATTTAAATATTTTTTGTTGGATATATAAATTTACTCATTTCTTTAATTTGAGCAGGACCTACTCCACAACAACCTCCAATGATATCGGCACCTAAATCGAGCCATTCTTTAATCATTGTTTCACAAGAGAAAGATTCTGAAAGCCCCGTCCAGGTTTTAGTTTCAACATGGTAAACCGCTCCAGAGTTAGGATACACCACAATTTTTTTAGCTCCAGAGGTTGTTTTAATACATCGTATCAATTCAGATATATGTTGCGGTGAAGTACAATTTACTCCGATAGCAAATATCGTAGGATGACCTGCCAATAAAGCGGCACATTCTGCAATGGGAGTTCCATCGCAAATGTGTTTGCCATCTTTACAGGAAAAAGATATCCAGGCAGTTTTGCTTTTGGTTTTCAAAATACTTGCTAATACCTTTGCCTCCTGATAACTTGGTATGGTTTCACAAGCGAAAATATCGGCCTTTGAACGATCTAATAAATTAATTCTCGGTTCGTGAAAATCTGTTAGCTCTTGGTCTGATATTCCATAATTTCCTATGTATTCAGACCCGTTTGCTAAATATGCTCCATAAGGTCCAATGCTAGCCGCAATAACGGGTTTAGCTTGATCAGGTTGAAGTAACAAGAATCGCTGGCTGGCTTCTTCGGCTAACTCTACAGATTTTAAAATGAGGGCTTTAGCTGTAGGTAGATCATACCCCAATGCCATAAATCCAGATATAGTAGCTTGATAACTAGACGTGATTAAGCAGCGAGCTCCAGCTTTGAGAAATGCTAGATGTGCCAACACAATTGCTTCAGGATTAGATGCTAATAAGTTGGCACTCCATAATTGTTGATTCAAATTACAACCTTGTTTTTCCAATTCATTAGAAAGTCCACCATCTAACAAGAGTGGATAATTTATAGTCATATTAAATATAATTTTGCATTGAATATTAATTGTTTGTTTTTTTTGAAGATAACTATTTTCTTGGAAATACTTGATTTTATTAGACTTTTAAAAGAAAATTGCCTATCCATTAGTACTCTCATTAATACATCATTTTATAAAACGGCTAATCATACAAAAGCTTATTAATAACCATACTGAAAAGCAAAAAATTTTAGTTTCATTTTAATAGTTTTTTAAATTCAACCTTATTGCTATTCAAGGGAACATGAACGAGTAAGCCATCTTCACCAAGAATTAAGGGACCATTATAAATTTCGGAACATCCTTCAAGGAAAGTTTCATTTAAAAATAAGGGAGGCAGTGGAGGTATCATATGATAAAATACCACATTTTTTACATGAGCTTGTTGGGCAATTTGGGCAACTTCAATAGGGGTGGTATGATAAGAAGGAATATCATGTAAGATTTGTTTTATTTTATTACCATTATTAGGATAATATTTTTCAACTAAAGCAAGTAGCTTTATATTTAAAGCCTCATGAAATAAAACATCGGCATTTAAAGAATGTTGCATAAGGTTTTCGTTGTATTTAGTGTCGCCACTAATTACAATTGATTTGCCTTTGTATTCAAATTTATAACCAACTGCAGGGATAGCAGGACTATGGTCAACTTTAAAAGCAGTAATTTTCAAGCCATTTTTTTCAAGAACAACTACATCCGCGTTGTTTGAATTGGGTAAGGCAAAACTAATTGGAATGCCTCCGTCACCTGAAGCTGGAATGATAGAAGAATCATGTTTGGCAACTCTGTATCTCCGGTCTATTTGGTAAGTTAGATTAAAGCCATTCACGATGGAATCAATGCCGACGGGACCATAAATAGGCAATTTGTCTTTATGCCCGCCGTCAATCCAACGTTGCAGCATCATTTCAGCCAATCCAGCAATATGATCTGAATGAAAATGGGTAATGAATATTCCATCAATATCTTTGGGGTCTAACCCAATTAGATAAATATTTCTTGCAGAAGCCTCGCCGGCATCTACGATAAAAAAATTAGTATCAGCAATAACAGCAAAACAAGGACCTACCCTATTTATATCTGGCAACGGAGAACCAGAGCCTATTAATACTACATTCAAGCCGGGCTCTAATTTTAAATTGCGATGTTGCAATTTATATTTCACAATGGGTTCTGTTAATAGATTGATTAGCTTGTGTTTAAAAACAAATAAAATTAATAGCGAACCCACTATAATTAAAGCAAATATTTTTAAGATTTTTGACTGTATGATTTTCATAAATTGAATTAATTGTATGATTTGTTTTTTATTGGTTGCAAAATTAAGTATTTTTATTTTTAACAAAACAATTTGTTAGAAATAGTGTTTTTAATTTGTGCGTGTTACAATGGCACAAAAGAAGTAAACAAAAAATAAAAAGGTATTGAAAATAATTTTAATATTGGATGTAAAGCTAAGCACCTTTATTTAGAATTTAACAAGAAAAATTTCATCAATTCAAATTTTTAACTTCTTTGTCGAACACCCAAATATTGTGGTGGTTTTGAGGTGTGCCCGTATAAACTTCATCAGCAACTAACTCGTTCTCGGTTGTTCCAAATTTATAATTAACTATATTTAAAAAATTCTTTCTCCATAAAGTTGCTTCTAAACTAGATCCTTTGATTTCTAATTTACCTTTGAAAAATATTTTCACGCGTCTTGTTTTATTATCAGCTACCATATTAAAACTCAGTTTATTTTTCTTCTTGCCAAATAAGTGATACCTTGTTAAATGAAATTTGTTACTATCTTGCTTTATAATAAAAATGCTTCCAGTAAATCCATTAGAAACATTTTCTAATTTACTCTTTGCTAAATTTAATCTCCAGGTTCCAGATAAATTTGGTATTTGTTCAAAAGAAGGTAAAAATGTTACAACAATTGTAATAAGCGTTAACAATAGCTTTAATTTATTTTTCATTCGTGAAATTAAAACTTATTTCCTTAATCTAGTGTTAATTTTAGGCATCTTATGGTCAAAATAAACGAGTATTATTTTACAATTTATTCTCAATATATAATACTTTTGTGTTTAAATTTTTCTGAATTTTTGTTCGTGGTCTAATAAATATTTTTTACGCCATATTCCGCCAGCGTAGCCGGTTAGTTGTCCATCAGACCCAATAACTCTATGGCAGGGTATTACAATAGCTATACGATTCATTCCATTGGCATTAGCTACCGCTCTCACACTGTCTGGACTACCAATTAATATTGCTTGTTCTTTATAAGACCTTGTTTGCCCATAAGGAATTTGTTGTAATGCTTGCCAGACCTTGTTTTGAAAACTTGTTCCTATGGTATGTAGTGGCAAGGAAAATGTTTGGCGACTACCGTTAAAATATTCCTGGAGTTGAGTTTCAAGCAAATCTAAATGCGGATTGTTACCTTGAATTATGGTTGCATTTAATAGTTTGGTTATAGATTTTAATTCTGTTTCTAACATTTTTCTATCGCTAAACTCTAATAGACATATTCCTTGATTAGAAGCACAAGCTAACATAGTTCCTAAAGGAGTTTCTATTCGTTTAAGGTCTATGATTTGTTGTTCTTTGCTGTTTTTGGGAGAAACCCCAAAAATATTTTTAAAGGAATAACCAAAACCGCTCAAAGATTCAAATCCGCTATCAAAAGCAGTGTGGGTAACGCTTTCACCATGTTGTAACTTTTTAAATGCGGAATTAATTCTAAACATCCTTTGGTAAGATTGAAAAGTAATTCCATGATTTTTCAAAAACCATCTTCTTATTTTACTGGGTTCAATTCCTTGAAGTTTAAGGTCGTAATCTTTAAATTTTAAGGTTGGATTATCTGAAAGGGCATCTATAATTTTTTGGTATTCTATAGGAATTTCATGTAGTGTATTCAATGGCTTACAAACTTTGCAAGGTCGGTAACCTTTAAGAATACATTCTTTTGTGGTTGTAAGAAATTCTACATTTTCTAATTTGGGTTTACGGGCGTTACAAGAAGGTCGGCAAAAAATTCCAGTCGTTTTAACAGCCGTAAAAAACACCCCTTCAAAAGCCGTGTTTTTTTCAATGATAGCTTGATACATTGTTTCTTTGGTCAATTCCATTTTAACATTCAAGATTTAATAGTTTATAAAATATGTTATTGGTATTTATCATAAAATTAATTTTGAGCAAAGATACCTTCATGATTCGTTTTATAACAACCGAAAAATGAACAAGTATTTTATTAAAGATACATTTGATACCATTCATCTACTTTTATTATTTCTTTAAAAATTCATATTCATAGACCTTAGGTTCGATTTTTTGAGCCAGCCTTTTCAAATTATCACGTAATTCAGAAATTAATTCCATATAGGTTTCATCAGTGCTTTTAGTATTCATGGTTCCTTTTTCGTTTCGTCCTTGAAAATATTCGCGAATATCGTATAATGAGGCATTGACATTAACACGAGGTTGTTTATGATAATATTTCCACAGTTCACGACCAGCATTGAAAACCTTTTGGGCAGTAGCTGAAAAAGTCAAAGGAGTTAATGGAAGCGGCGTTTCAGCTTCAAACAGAACCGACAATACCATGCTTGATTTAGATGGGGGTTTGGGTTTCTTGTTGATAAAATCTGTCATAAAATTACTGTCAAATTTTTCGCGGGCGTTCACTTCTTTTTCGGTGAAAGGAATCCAATGATTGGTGCCAAATTTGCTTTGAATATTATTAGTAAAAATGCTATAAGTTAAGCAATCGCTTTGAAATTCTTTATCAAATTGCCAACCATTATTAGGAAATAAAAATTGGTCACGGTCGTTTAACCAAGTAGCTTCGATACAATGACGAACAGAATAATAAATGGCGGTTTCAATTAAATTTTTTATCGTTATAAATGTCCATCTATTCGGATGATTTTCTACATTATAAATACTAATAAAATTATTGTGTTGAAAGTCGCTTCCATATAAACCTATGGAGCCAATACAATTTTTATTTTTAATTCTATTATGATAAGTTCTAAACCAATCTGTTATAAAAATATTCTCATCGTAAGCATAAAAAGTTTTGATGTTTTGAAATGAACCATCATTATTATAAATATCGCAAATAATCTCTTTAATCTGCTTTTTTTTGTTTAAATTCCAAATCATAAATCCAATAGGAAATTGACCTTTAACATTATCAAAAGAGTTTGCAGGGCACACAAAGCCTTTTTTAAAATCGGCTTTAAAAAATTGACGAAATTTTGAAAAATTAGGACCTTGAATAATTTTTAATGTTGAAAAATGCCCAAGAATAGAATGTGGAATTTTATCATAAATACGAGTCAAAAATTGAGCAAAAAGTTCTTTAGTGGCAATTCCAATTTTATCACCATATTCAGCTTGAGTTTTGGTAAAAGATACGCCTCTTTTGTTTAATCTTGCTTTATTGTGGGTAAATTTTGCAGCGGTTTCCGCATAAGGTGGGTTAATATAAATTACTAATTTTTTTCGTTTTAGTGGGCTGTTAATTATATCTTGCAAAGGTTTTGGCAGCTTGGTAAAATCGTCATTCAAAAAATCAAATTGAAACACATGGTCTTCCAATAAATTAGCCCCGTTTTTAATTCGATCTTGCATCACAGCTACGTCTTGTTTATCTATTGTGGAAGCCCAGATATGATATTTATTGGTAAGTCCAGTTAACAAGTTTCCTGTTCCTGCCGCACAATCCCACACATAATATTCGTCTTGCCAATCTTCACCCAAAACATCGGTTAAATATTTTTGCGAAAGCTCCACCCAAATTTGTGGCGTAAAAAAACTACCCTTTCTTTCTCGAATATCTTGTGGAATTAATAAATGACGCCTTTCTACTATATAATCCCAATATTCTTCTTTGGGTGGTCGTTCATATTTATTCCAAAATTGGATATGGGCTTTTTGGTTGTCGGTAAACTCTACACTACTTGAAATGAAAGCTCCGTATTCGTCTTGGTGGCGATTTAATTCGTATTTAGTAGATTTTAAAACAACAAATAATTTATCTTTTAAAGTAATATTATCGTTAGAAAGTAAATCGGCTAAATAAAAATCACCGTCAATAACGCCTTTTTGTTTGGCAATTTTCCAATTGACTGAAATGGTTGGTTTTATCGCTTGAAGCCATTTGTTATATATCACAATAAAATTATTTTTATCAATTCGGGTTTTCGACAATCCAAATTTTCCTTCAATAAAATTTGCCCTAATAAATTTATGTAATTCTTTTTGGTCTAAATCAAAATTGTATAAAAGAGTGTGTTGGTCTAATATGTTTTTTACTTTATGATAAATAATCGTAAACTCTTTAGATTGGTAATTGGATGGGGCAACGTTCCAATTAAAATCGTTCAAGTAAAAAATATCGTGAATATCGTTGTAGGGAATAAATGCTATTTTTTCAGCGTCAAAAGCCCCTAACATTAAAGGCGGTAAAAATGTATCAAACGTTCGAACTTTTCCAATGGTTAAGATTAATTGAACCAATGAATGATAAATATTTGAGATACCTTTTTTAGCTTCTGCCCAAAGTAAATTTTCTTGTTCAATAGTAGATTTATTAGTTTGGTGCATAGCCACGCAAAAATCTACATTACCAATAATTTTGGTAGTATCAAGATTCCAAAAATAATCTTCTGCAATTTTATTTATAAGTTCTTGTTCTCTTAAATTAAAGTTGTATGGCATATTTGATAGTTTTTTGAATGAATTTTAATACCCATTGTTTCAGATGTAAAGATACTAAAATACACGTAATTTTTAGGACAAAAATAAGAATTAATTTTCAAAATTATATTCTATTTTTTTTATTGAATCGTTTTTGGTTTAATAAATTTTTGGCAATTTTTTTTTAAAAATAAGAAAAACAGATAAATTATTATGGATGTAACCTACAATTTTAAAAAAAATAATTTAATTTTGCCAAAAAAATTATGAAAATAATGAAATTTGGAGGCACCAGCGTTGGAAAAGCCTCACGAATGAACCAAATTATTGATTTGATTTTGAAAGACGAAGAGCCCAAAATAATTGTATTGAGTGCCCTTAGTGGAACTACCAATACCTTAGTTTCGATGTGCGAATCATTAAAAACAAAAAACTATAAAATTTATAATGTTTTACTCAACGATTTAGAAATTCATTATCACAATTTTATTTATGAGCTTTTTTCTAAAACCAACCTAATCAACGACGCCTTACAATTTATTAATGAAAAATTTGATTTTTTTAAACTTATCCAAAAACTTAACTATACCACATCATTAGGAAAAGAGATTTTAGCCCAAGGCGAAATTATGAGCACCCACATTTTTTGCTTTTTATTACAATCTAAAGAAATAAACCACCAATTGTTTAATGCCTTAGAATTTATGCAAATAGATCGTCATGGTGAACCAAATTATCCTTATATTAAAGAAAATTTACATAAAATTTTAAGTCAATTTCCCAGTACCCAGCTCTTCATTACCCAAGGTTATATATGTTTAAACGAGCGTTTAGAAATTGATAATTTACAAAGAGGTGGTAGCGATTATACAGCTTCTTTATTAGCCGCTGTAACCAATGCATCTGTCTGTGAAATATGGACAGATATTGATGGCATGCATAACAACGACCCTCGCATCGTTAATAAAACTTTTCCAATTGAATATTTGTGTTTCGAAGAAGCAGCAGAATTAGCTTATTTTGGAGCTAAAATCTTACACCCAACCTGTATCCTTCCCGCACAACAAAACGATATTCCAGTTAAATTATTAAATACCATGGAACCCAATGCAGTTGGGACAACGATTGGAAAGATACCTAAAGGAATTGGATTAAAAGCAGTTGCCGCTAAAGATGGAATTATTGCTTTAAAAATTAAAAGTAGTAGGATGTTATTAGCCTACGGTTTTATGGCAAAAGTTTTTGGAATTTTTGAAAAATTTAAAATTCCTGTAGATATGATAACCACCTCAGAAGTTGGCGTTGGTATTACAATAGATAATGAAATCTATTTACCTGAATTAGTAGAAGAGTTAGAAAAAATTGGCACCGTTGAAATTATAAAAGACCTCACCATAATAGCTTGTGTAGGATATAAAATAGGGGCTCAATCTCAAATTTTTACCGAACTTATGAATACCTTAACCAATATTAAACCATTCATGATTGGTTACGGTGGAAGCGAACATAATATCTCATTTATCGTTTCCAAAGAAGATAAAAACTTATTATTATCTAATATTAACCAACAAGTTTTTAAGCTACTTTAATAAAATTTTCTTATTTTTTTTATTTGATTTTTTTATTTTCTATAACATTTAGTTATAGATGATTTTAAAATGTTAATAATTTTACATTTTTTCAGAAATGATAAAGTTTTTCCACATTTTTTTTTTAGAAATGTTAATTACTCTATTTTTATCAAAATTTTTTTATGGATTTAAAATTATATAACGACGATTTTGTTTTAATCGAAGCCTTTAAAAATGGCGATCAAAAAGCGTTTGATTTATTGCTTTTAAAATATGAACCTAAAATTAGGTCAAGAATTTCCAAAATATTGTACAACAAAAGAATCACTCATATTGACCCTCAAGATATTTACCAAGAAATATCCTTTAAAATATTAATGTTATTAAAAAATCCTGAAAAAACAAATATTTATGAAGAGAAAGGTAAATTCTTGAATTGGGTTTATATTGTAGTTAATAATTTTATAAAAGACCTCCAACGCAAACAATCTCTTATAAATATAGACCGAATTGAGAAAGAAAGCGATTTTGACCAATTTAGCTCTAAAGTGATTGACGATTCTATAAATCGAGATTATTATAATGAAGAGAAAGAAATAGAAAAATTAAAAATTTTAGTTCATTTACTCCCCGCTTTACAACGCG
>JACCDX011487593.1_pt1 | contig 12761 bp, 11 predicted proteins | sample 7449681 | NCBI WGS metagenome assembly JACCDX01 (sample SAMN15323450, study PRJNA562643) | freshwater metagenome | isolation source: river surface water | place: USA:Blue River Watershed | collected 2017-08-18
CTTCCAGGCGGCGCTGGAACAGTATTTCCTCAAGAGCCTGATCCCGCCCAACATCGCCAAGCCGGTGCTGGCCTCGCTGACGCAGTTCGCGGCCAAGGCCAACCGGCTGGGCACGGTTGGCCTGGTGTTCCTGGGCTTCACGGCGCTGGCGCTGATGCTCACCATCGACCGCACGCTGAATGCGATCTGGCGCGTGCGCCGCCCGCGCCCGATGGCGCAGCGGGTGCTCGTCTACTGGGCCGCGCTGACGCTGGGCCCGCTGCTGCTGGGCGGCAGCCTCACGCTGACGAGTTACGCCGTCAGCGTCGGCCAGGGCCTGTTCACCAAGCTGCCGGGCAACATCGCCGCGCTGCTGGGCGGCGCCGACATCGTGCTGCTGGGCCTCGCGGTCTCGGGCCTGTTCCATTACGTGCCTAACACCCATGTGCGTTGGCGCCACGCGCTGCTGGGTGGCGCCTTCGTGTCCATCGGCTTCTCGCTGGCGAAGTCGCTGCTGGCCTGGTACGTCAAGCAGGTGCCGACCTATTCCACGCTCTACGGCGCCTTCGCGACGGTGCCGGTGTTCCTCGTCTGGGTCTATCTGGGCTGGGTCATCGTCTTGCTGGGGGCCATCCTGGCGGCCAACACGCCCAGCCTCACCGGGCGGCTGCACCTGCGTCCCGACACGCCCGGCCAGCCCATGGCGCTGGCGCTGGAGGTGCTGCGCGAGCTGTGGCGGGTGCGCGAGGCGGGCATGAGCGGCCTGTCCGACCTGGGCCTGGCCCGCGCGCTGCGCGTGGACCCGCTGCAACTGGCGCCGGTGCTCGACAAACTGCTCGCGATGGACTGGCTGGGCCGGCTGGAGGAGGACGGGGCGCAGCGCCTGGTGCTGCTGTGCTCGCCCGAGCGGGTCACGGCGGAACCGCTGATCACGGCCTTCCTCGCGCAGCGCCACGGTCTGCTGGCCAACCTGTGGGCGCAGGGCGACTGGGCGCGCCTCACGCTGGATCGCCTGCTCACTGAGGCTGGAAGCCCCCGGCCTTGATGATGCGGGCCCAGGCCGACTCGTAGGCGCGTGCGCGCGCCGTGAGTTGCGGCGCGGTCATCAGCCCGACGTTCAGGCCCAGTTCGGTCAGCCGTGCCCGCACGCCAGGCTGGGTGATCACGCCGGCCAGCGCGGCCGACAGGCGCTCGAGCGCGGCCGCTGGCGTGCCCGCCGGTGCGAAGACGCCGTAATAGGGCAGGTCCTCGAAACCGCTGATGCCGAGCTCGGCGAAGGTGGGCACGTCCGGCAGCGAGGCCTGCCGCTGCTGACCCATGACGGCGACGATGCGCAGCTTCTTGTGCTGATGGTTGACGATGAGGTCCGGCACCGAACCCACGCCGGCACTGATCTGCTCGCCCAGCATGTCGCTCACCATGGGCGCGCTGCCGCGATAGGGCACGGCGGCGAGATCCACGCCGTGCTTCTGCCCCAGCAGCTTGACGAGGAATTCCGGCACCGACGCTGGCGCCGGCACGCCGACATTGCCCTGGCCGCCCCGCTGCTTCACCCAGGCGAGGTAGTCGGGCAGGCTCGCCGCCGGCGTGCCTGCCGACAGCGCGAACGCGTTGGCGAAAGTGGCGAAACCCGCCACGGGCACGAAGTCCCGCGCCGGGTCGAAGCCGGGGTGCTTCAGCACCAGCGGCAGGATGGACAGGGTGTGGTCGTGGCTGACGAACAGCGTCGTGCCGTCGGGCGGTGCGGCCTTCAAGGCCTGGGCGGCGAGCTGGCCGCCGGCGCCGGGCCGGTTGTCGACGATGACCGGCGTGCCGAGCGAGGTCTGCAGCGCCTCGGCCAGCAGCCGGGCGATGGCGTCAGTGCCGCCGCCGGGCGGAAAACCCACCAGCAGCCGGATCGGCCGCTCCTGTGCATGTGCCGCGAAGGGCAGGGCCGCGAGGAGGACCCCGGCGGCCAGGGTGGAACGGCGTTGCAGCATCGGCGGGCTCCCGGCGTGGAGCGGCGAGTCTACGGGTGCAGCACCACGAGCAGCGCGGTTGCCACTGATTTGGCCGCATTGCGGATGGCGTGCGGCCCGTCCACGGCATAGCGTGCGGTCTCGCCGGCCTTGAGCCGGTTCGTCGTGCCCTGGGCGCTGACCTCCAGGCTGCCTGTCAGCACGCTCAGGTGCTCGCGCGAGCCGGGCTCGTGGGCCTGGCTGTCCAGCAGACCGCCGGGTTGCACGGTCAGCTCGTACCACTCGAACTGGCCGGCCAGCTCGATGGGCCCGAGGATGCGCAGCTTGCACAGGCCGTCCGGGCTGGTCAGCCCCGGCGTGGCATGGGCCGGTACGGTCTCGATGGCGGGCGTTGCCGCGCGCTCGGCGCCGAGCAGCTCGCCCATGTCCACGCCCAGCGCGTTGGCCAGGCGCCAGACCACGGCGACCGTGGGGTTGGCCTGGTTGCGCTCGATCTGCGACAACATGGACTTGCTGACGCCGGCCCGCTTGGACAGGTCATCCAGCGACAGCCCGCGGCTGGTGCGCAGCGCCTGCAGGGCGGCGCCAACGCGTGGGGGTTCCAGGTCCGGGGCGGGCTTGTTCATGCTTGACGGCGATAGACGTTTTCCGGATACTGAACGAAAGTTCGATATATCGAACAAGTTCAATTTGCCGAATTGTGCACCAGGAGCGGCGCGATGAGCCAAGCCTTCTATCAACACCTGCAGTCCGAGCTGGACGGCATCCGCAGCGCGGGCCTGTTCAAGGCCGAGCGCATCATCACGACGCCGCAGGGCGCCGTGGTGAAGACGGTGGACGGCCGCGAGGTCATCAACCTGTGCGCCAACAACTACCTGGGGCTGTCGAGCCACCCGCAGGTCATCGAGGCCGCCCACGAGGCGCTGCGCACGCACGGCTTCGGCCTCTCGTCCGTGCGCTTCATCTGTGGCACGCAGGACCTGCACAAGGAACTCGAAGCCCGCATCGCGCGCTTCGTGGGCTGTGAAGACGCCATCCTCTACGCCGCCGCCTTCGACGCCAACGGCGGCCTGTTCGAGCCGCTGCTGGGCGAGCAGGACGCCATCATCAGCGACGCGCTGAACCACGCCTCCATCATCGACGGCATCCGCCTGTGCAAGGCGCAGCGCTACCGCTACGAGCACAACAACCTCGACGACCTGGAGCGCTGCCTGAAGGAGGCCAAGGAGAAGGGCGCTCGCCACACCCTGGTGTTCACCGACGGCGTCTTCTCCATGGACGGCACCATTGCGCAGCTCGACAAGATCCGCGAACTCTGCGACCGCTATGACGCGCTGCTGGGCATCGACGAATGTCATGCCAGCGGTTTCCTCGGCAAGACGGGCCGCGGCACGCCCGAATACCGCGGCGTGCACGGCAAGATCGACATCGTCACCGGCACCTTCGGCAAGGCGCTGGGCGGCGCGTCGGGCGGCTTCACGGCGGCGCGCAAGGAGGTGGTCGAGCTGCTGCGCCAGCGCTCGCGCCCCTATCTCTTCAGCAACACGCTCGCACCCAGCATCGCCGGCGCGTCGCTCGCCGTGCTGGACCTGCTGGAGGGCTCCACCGCGCTGCGCGACAAGCTCGAAGCCAACACCGCCTATTTCCGTGAGGCCATCCAGGCCGCCGGCTTCGAGATCAAGCCGGGCACTCACCCCATCGTGCCCATCATGGTCTACGACGCCGTGACGGCGCAGGCGCTGTCCAAGCGCATCCTGGAGCTGGGCATCTACGCCGTCGGCTTCTTCTTCCCCGTCGTGCCCAAGGGCCAGGCGCGCATCCGCGTGCAGATCTCGGCCGTGCACGAACGCGAACACCTCGAAAAGGCGGTTGCCGCCTTCACGCAAGCCGGCAAGGAACTTGGCCTCCTGAAATGAGCACTCCCCGCATCCTCATCATCGGCGCCAACGGCCAGATCGGCACCGAACTGGCTGCCGAGCTCGCGCGGCTGCATGGCCACGACGCCGTCGTCACCAGCGACCTGGCGCCCAAGGGCCGCGTGCCCACACTGGCCCACGAGGCGTTGGACGTGACCGACGCCGGCGCGCTGGCCACCGTCGTCAAGCGCCACAAGATCACCCAGATCTACCACCTGGCTGCCGCGCTTTCCGCCAACGGCGAGAAGCACCCGATGTGGGCCTGGGACCTGAACATGAAGGGCCTGCTCAACGTGCTGGAGCTGGCCCGGCACGAGAAGCTCGACAAGGTCTTCTGGCCCAGCTCCATCGCCGCCTTCGGGCCCAACACGCCGGCCGTGGACACGCCGCAGACCACCGTGATGGACCCCACCACCGTCTACGGCATCTCCAAGCTGGCCGGCGAGCGCTGGTGCGAGTGGTACCACGCCAAGCACGGCGTCGATGTGCGCAGCCTGCGCTACCCGGGCCTGATCAGCTGGAAGACGCCGCCCGGTGGCGGCACGACGGACTACGCCGTGGAGATCTTCCACGCCGCGCTGAAGGACGGCCGCTACACCTGCTTCCTGCAGCAAGACCAGGCGCTGCCGATGATGTACATGGCCGACGCACTGCGCGCGACCATCGAGCTGATGGCAGCGCCGGCGGATGCGGTCAAGCAGCGGGGCAGCTACAACCTCGCGGGCGTGAGCTTCACGCCGGCCGAGATCGCAGCCAGCATCCGCCGCCGGCTGCCTGCCTTCACGATGGACTGCGCGCCGGACTTCCGCCAGGCCATCGCCGCCAGCTGGCCGCAGCGCATCGACGACCGCGCGGCGCAGGCCGACTGGGGCTGGCAGCTGCGCTTCGACCTCGACGCGATGGTCGACGACATGCTGGCTAATCTGCGTACGCAGTTGACGTCTTGAACGCCAGTTGAGGCCCTGCCTCGCGCACCCGGCAGCGCACGCGCCGGTCGCGCTCGGCGAGTGTCAGCCGCTCGCGCGGCGGCACGGGCTGGCGTACACCCAGCGCAGCGGCGAGGTTGGCATTGGCATCGCGGCGCGGTCTCAGCAGCTCCGACGGCCCCGTGAGGAGCGGCGTCACGCCGGGGCCGTGCCCGCTGACGGTGCTGTCGCCGTGGACGATGACGCCGATGGTGATGCGCCCGCCGCGCCAGATCGGCCCGCGACGCGTGTCGGCATCGGTGATGGCGACGAAGTCGCCGAAGCGCAGGCTGCCAAGTCGGTAGCGCTCGCGCGTGGGACGGTCGGCGAGCTGGATGTCGTAGTCGCCTCGCCACGCCGTGTTCTTGCCCAGGCCCGAGCCCATGAGCCGAGCCGGCACCAGGTGCGTGACGGGCACGTACAGCCGGCCGTTGCGTGCCTCGATGCCCCAGCGCCCGAGCAGGCCGGGGGCGCAGTTCATCAGCTCGATGCGCGGGTGCTCGGGCAAGCGCAGGCCCTGGCCGACGGAGGTCACGGCAATGCGGTCGCCGATGGCCAGTCGGCGCAGCACCTCGGGCGGGAAGTCCACCATGACGTGATTCACGCCGCCGTGCTTGCCGGTGACCCAGCCCTGCTGGCCGCGCGCGTCGCCGCTGAGCACCCGCGCCCGGTTGCCGACGCAGGCGTAGGTGATCAGCGCGTTGTTCGGGCCGTCGCGCGCACCGATGACTTCGCGGTTGTTGTTGTGCAGCGAAACACCGGGCTCGATGTGGTCGCCGGCCAGACCCACGCACAGATCGCCGATGCGCCGGTTCAGCACGATGCCGCCGGTGCCCGGCAGCACGCGCGGCACGCCGTCGTAGCCGATGCGGTAGGGCGTGGCCTGCGCGACCGGGTGAGCGATCTGGCCCTGCACGGTCACCGCGACCAGTTCGTCACGGTTCAGTCGCAGGCCGTCGGTCGGGTTGCTGTTCGGGGCTTCGTTCGGGGGTGTCGGAGCTTGGTACATGAGGACACTCGCTTCAGGGCTGGATCAGAGCCGGTACCACCAGGCGTCACTGTGTTGCCAGGGGTCCTGGCTGTCGTCGTTGGACGCATCGCCGCTGGGCGGCAGCGTCAACGCATGCACGACGCAGGCGTGCTGTACCGACTGCAGCAGCGCCGCGAGGCCGGCGGCTGCAATCGCCTGGCGCACGAAGGCCCGCTCGGCCGCCAGCAGACTGGCGGCGTCGCCGTCCGGCAGCTGGCGCAAGGGCAGGCTGAAGCCGCTGAGCACGCGGGCCGGGCCGGGCGGGCCGAACGCATCCGTCGCGCGGCACAAGATGAGCGCACCGTCCAGCGCGGCCGACAGGGCCAGTGCATCGTGCGCACCGGCCAGCGCGTCGAAGCTGCGGCACCAGCGGGCGTCCGCTGGCTGCGGCGGCTGGCGCCCCAACAGCGCTTCGGCATGCCATTCGAAGCGGTCGACGAGGGAGTCGTCGCTGCCACTGCGCAATTGCGATTCGGCCAGGTTGTCGCCTACCCAGCGCAGTGTCCAGGAGCCGGCGTCCGTGCCGTCCCGCAAGGCCGTCCAGTCGCTCAGCGCCAGTGGGTGCAGGCCGGATTGCGGCAGGCCATCCGCGTTCAGCAGATCGCTCGCATCCAGCACTTGCCAGAACGAGCGTGGCAGCCAGGTCTCGAACACCCTGGTGAGACCCAATGCGAGCTTGAGGCCGCAGGCATGTCCCAGCACCAGGGCGGGGTCCAGTACGCAGCGCAGCTTGGGGCCGTCCACCGTCACGCGCAGGTCGCTCGCCCCCATGGCGTCACTCTCCGTCGAAGGCGTCGAACACATCCGTCGGGTACAGCCGCACCGGCGCCGCAGCCGTGCCGCTGCGGTCCAGCGTGGGCGACGACGCACCCGCTGCGTAGACCAGTTTGCGCAGCAGCGCCCCCGATGCGGGATCGATCTGCAGGAAGACATTGCGCACGGCCGTGTTTCGCGCGGCGATGTGGCGCTGCATCTGGCCCGGCTGGGTGTCCACTTCGATGTGCGTGGTCTGGTTGCCGCGCCGCGGGTTGTTGAAGCTGGCATCCGGCCGCAGGCGCGGGTTGGGCTGGCCCGGGCCACGAGGCTGGTCGATGCGCACGGGCGTACGCGGGAACCAGCGGCGCAGGTCGTTGGTCAGGCTGCCAATGACGTGCCAATGCGTCAGGTTGGGCGACAGGCCGCGCTGCCCGCGGGGCAGCCGTGTCAGTTCGTCGATGCCGTTGTCGATGTCGGCCACGGCGTCGGCGAGGATCGCGCGGTCCCAAGGCGTGCTCATGTTGACCGTCCGGCGTCAGCAGGTGCCGGCCGGCGCATCGCGCGCAGGCGGCGGGCGGGTGCCGGCTGGACGACGCGTGGCATCACCGTCCAGGCGAACCGGCGGCCGGCCGGGCGGGGGCGGGCGAGGGCCTTCATGGCTCAGGCCGCCTGACGCACGCCCAGCACGCTTTGCAGCGCGGGTGTCACACCGGGGAATCCACGGCCTTCCGGCGTCATGCGGTAGGCCGCCACCCAGGCCTCGGCGTGCGCACCCATCGGTCGCACGACGCTCTGGAACAGGATGGGGTCGATCGCGGTCTTGAAGTCGTTGTCGGCGATGAACTGCAGGATGCGGCGGCCGCTCTCGGCCATCTTGGCGCGCTGGCTGGGTTCGGCCACGCCGCCCAGGTAGCGGTTGGAGACGATTTCCACGACGTCCCACTTGGTGTTGGCGTCGAACGCCTTCTTGATGTCGGGCGCATCCAGCAGCTGCAGCACGGTCTTCAGGTGGTGGCCGGTCTCCATGGCCAGCGAGAAGATGTTGCCGTAGGTCGACCGGTCCAGCGCGTAGCGCAGGTCCAGCCCGATGCGTTGCACGGTGGCCACGCTGCCGAAGGGGCGCTGCTCGATGACCTGGCCGCCGCGGATGACCTCGCCGATGAGCAGGTCGCGGAAGTACTGGCCCAGCGACACCATGAAGCCCACCATCTGCCGGTGGAAGTTGCGGTTGACCACGGCGCCGGCCGGCGCCTGCCCGGTGCCGTAGTTGAACGCACGGCGGTACGCCACCATGCGGTCGGCACGCTTGTAGCGCAGCGGTTGCCATTTCTCGAGCAGGTACAGGCCGCGCGCACCGGGGCCGCGCTGGATGCGCATCTTGCCCAGGCGGAACAGGCGCAGCAGCGTGTCCACGACCTCGAAGATCTTCATGCGCTCGTGCTGGTAGATGTAGTAGAGCTCGGCGGCAGCATGCAACTGGCTCGGCACGACGGCGTCGTCGAAGTCCGGCGTGATGTGCGGGTAGGCGATCTTGTCGAAGTCCGGCGGGCCGTTCTCGCCGAAGCCGACCAGGTCGAGGAAGCCATCGCGGCCCTCGCCGTTGGCGGCGCCCTTGAGCAGCTCGCTGAAGCGTTGCTCGAAGGGCTGCTCGAACTTCTGCCGCTCGGCAGCAGGCATGGCTGCCAGTTGGTCGCGCAGGAAGGTCTCCCACAGCCGCTGGATGGTCTCGGTAGTCTGGAAGCTCATGGCATGGCTCCGGCGTGATGTTGCATTGGGTGGAAGGGTGACTAGGCCAGGAAGGCGGCGATCTCCGCGATCAGCGCATGAACGTCGACGAAGCGTTGGCTGCGTTGTTGCGCGTCGGCGCCCCTGAATTCGTAGAACGCCTTCAAGAACCGATCCTTGAGGTCGTGTGGTGCACCCGTGAGGGCGGCCGCCTCGACCTGGGCAGCCTTGAACAAGCCCTCCAGGGCCACGTTTTCACCGGTTTTGTCCTTGGCGCCGTGGTCCTTGCCCTTGTACGGCTGCCCTGGCGTGGCGTCGAGCGCCAGCGTCTGGACCTGCGCCAGCAGCCGGAGCAGCGGCGCAGCCCTCGTGCTGACCGATGCGCAGCCCGGTGCCGGGCAAGGCGCAGGTGCGGGTGCTGGCGCTGGTGTCGGCGAGTTCGCCTTCTGGATCGCGTCGAGCAGTTCGTTGAAACCTTTGTCGAGCCGCTGCGTCAGCGCCATGGCGCTCTCGGCATTGTCCTGAGTCACACGGGTTTGCAGCGCCGACAACGCGGTGCCGATGTTCGCCATCAGCGTGTTGCCGTTCTGGGCAATTTGCTGGCCGTGCTGGTTGTTGAGCTGGGTGACGGCATCGGCCAGTCGCTGTGTCACGTCTGCGCGCAGGACAGACAGCGTATTGCCGACGTTGGTTGTGACCGCCTGGCTGCTTTCGGCAATTTGCTGAGCATGCTGCGCGGCCAGCGTTGCGACGGCACCGGCAAGGTTCTGTTTGACGTCCTGGCTCAACAGCGCGATGCCGTCCTGGGTGGGTTTGACTGCGTCCAGCATGGCCTTGGGCAGCGCCGTCACGCGGCTCAGCGTGGCGGCGGCATCGAGCTGGTTGCTCGAGAGCTTCTGCACAAGCCCGTCGATCTCGACGTGGATGAGTGCCTTTTGCGAGCTCAACATGGTGTTGCTCCTTGACAGCCAGACGCACTCAGAAACGGACCTGGCCGCTGCGTGCCGGGCTGGGCCGGCCGCGGCCGAGGCGGTCGACGCGGTCGATCAGCGTGTCGAAGGTGGTTTCCAGCGTCGGCGGCAGATCCAGCGTGCTGGTATCGCGGCAGTCTTCGCCGATCACCGCGCGCACGGCCGCCTTCACGGCGTCCTGCACGCGCACCAGCGAGCCATCGATCTGCGAGCAGTTGGCCACCATGGCGTGGACCAGGTTGCCCCAGCTTCGTTCCATGTCGAGTTGCATGCAGAGCTCCTGTTCGACGAGATTCACGAAGCCGTCCAGCGCTTCGTCGCTGCCGACGGCGGCGCCCAGCTGGGGCTGGGCGGCGAACAGGCCGCCGAGCTCCGAGTAAAGGTCGGTGATGTCCTCGATGGATGCTTCGGCGTCGGGCGCGCTTTCGTCGGGCGCCGCGTCCAGTGCGGCCTGCAGCTCCGGCAGGACCAGAGGCGGTGATGCCGTCAGCGCGACATCCAGCGTGCGGCGGGCGAGCCGGCGAGCCGCAGCCAGCGCATCGGATGCGGCCGAGTTTTCCGACAGCAGCAGGTCGGGGCGCAGGCAATCGGCTACCGCTTCCAGCAGATGCACCAGCGTGCGCATGCCGGGCCGAGGATTGCCGTTGCCGTTGGTGAGGCAGGCGCTGCCGACGACCTCGTCGATGAGGTAGCCATAGGCCGACGCGCGACGCTCGGCGGTACCGAAATTGACGAAGCCCAGCGAGTACAGATCGATGGCGCGGTCGGTGTCGTACAGCACCTTGTCCAGCAGTGCCACGCATCCGCGGTCGGCGCTGCAGCAGGCGCCGGAGATGCAGTCGATCTCGTCGGCCAGCAGATTGCGGCGCGAGACCAGGTCCACCAGCCGCTGGTCGGCGGCGTCCAGGCCGGAGCTGCCGTACAGGCCATAGAAGAGGATGGGCGGCCGGGCGATCTTCATCAGCCGGAAGCCACCCGCCGAGTCGAACGCCGACGAGAACAGCTGCAGCGCTTCCAGGAAGGCATACAGCGCCGGCGATTCGGGGCTGACGCCGTGCCGCGCCACCACGATGAAGCGACGGAACCGCTCCAGCGCCAGCATCGACGTCGAGCCCACGGCGCGCAGGCCCTCGGAGGAGTTGTCGCCGCTGCGCTGGACGAGCTCATCCATCGTGCGCGCCAGTTCGGTTTCGACGAGCAGCGAGCGCAGGTCGCTCTGTCCCTGCGCGTCCAGCAGCTGGTTGAGTTGCCGGTAGGCGTCCAGGCCGCGCGGCCATTCTTCGGGGCCGTAGGCCAGCTGCGTGCTGCCCACGAGGTTGCGCAAGGCAAAGATGACCGCGTCGCGGCGCGTCTGCAAGTCGCTGTAGGCGACCTGCGGCACGTAGCGGCCGCCGCCGAAGCCGACATTGGCCAGTGCCTCGCCCATGATGACGATGAGCAGGTTGGCGGCTTCGTCCAGGCTCTGCGCGAACTTCCTGAAGTCCGTCAGCATGGCGGGCGTGTGGGTGCCGACGAGGCGGGCCAGCCGGGCGTAGTCGTTGAGCTGCCGGCGCATCGCGAAGCCCTTGTCGCGGTTGCGCGGGTCCAGCGCGAAGCGCGCGGCGTTGTAGCCCTCGCTGAGCGCGGCGCGAATCGCCTGGCCCCAGCCGCGCAGCTCAGGGGCGACATCCTTGAGGATGGCGCTGCGCGTCAGGTGCTCCAGGTCCAGGTTGATGTCGTCCAACGCCTGCTTCCATTCGGCGCCGCCGGCGGCGGTGAGCATCTGCACGACAGGTGTGGCGCTGCTGGCCGCCTGCAGGAAGGGCAGCCCGCGCGACTCCTGGCCGATGGCCTGTGCGCGCGGGTCGGCGCTGTAACGCTCGAGCAGCGCCTGCGCCACCTGTTGGGGGTCGCTGGGGTCGCCCACCTTCAATTCCCGGCGGATCAGGTTGTCCAGCACGAGCCGGTCTTGGCCGCTGCGCGCGGTGGTGTTGGACAGGGTGTTGGAGGAGGCCATGGGAAGTCCTTGTGATGGGGTTCGGGGTCAGGCGACCAGGCGCAGTGGTGCGCGCCGGCTGCTGCCGCTGAGCTGGTCGGTCACGACATGGGCCAGGCGCTGCGGCGGGATGCGCCCGCCCTCCAGCGCGTAGTGCGCGGCGCTGACGACGTGCCTGGGCGGCAGCTCCGCCAGTCGGCCGGCCTCCAGGCGGCGCGCACCTTCCAGGATTGCTTCCTGATCGGAGCGCTCAAAGCGGATGACGTCGGCCAGTGCCTGCTGAGCCAGGTTGCGCCTTGTCTGGTAGGCGATCTCGTCGACCACTTCGGGGATCAGCCGTGGTGCGCTGTTGATGAGGCCGGCCGGCATGCGATGGCCGTTCTCCGCGCGGTACAGGCTCTGCCAGACCCGCAGCAGCTTGGTTGCGTCGGCATGGAAATCCATGCGGCGCAGCATCTCGGCGAGCAGGTAGACGCGCAGGTAGGCCGTGGGGTGGGCGCCGCCGGGGCGGAACGTCATCGTGCGCGGTTGCGGGTGGGCGAGAAAGTCCGCCATGCCCCATGCTGCGGCCGGCCCGCCGAGCAGGATGGCGGCCAGGTCCGCGAAGATTTCCTTGTGCCAGCGTCCGTAGACGGACGCCAGCATCGGGTTGCGGGCCCGGCCCATGACGCGTCGCAGCACCGCCTGGTGGTTTTCCTGCCAGATGCCGGCATCGGCCTGGATGTTGTGCGCCACCTCGTGCAGGAACACGCTCTGCCAGGGCTGATCGCGGTCCCAGGGGATGCGGATCAGCGGAAACGGGTTGGCTTCGCCCAGCAGGCGCGACAGCGCGACGCCGCGCCGCATCGTGGCGGGCGAGTAGCCGTGCTCCATGTAGGACACCGGCTTCAGCAGCGGCGCCTCGAACAGGCGGGGCGAGGACTGGCGGATGGCCTGGTAGCAGTCGGCTGCGATGCTGTCGTGTGCCGCGAGCGACGGGCCGAAAGCCGTGCCGCGCTGGGCAAACACCTCGTAGAACATGCCGAACAGGCGTCGCGCCCGGTCCAGCTCGCGTTCCACGAGGGCGATGTCCACCAGCACGCGCTGCGGCGCACGCTGCCCGCGGTCGGCCTGCAGATCCTCGAAGCGCTGGCGGATGCGCTGCTCCACGGCGGCCAGCCGCGCGTTCGCCGCGCGGAAATGCTCTGCCGACGGCGCGTAAGGCATGTCCTGGGGACGCAGGCCGACGAAGGCGTTGTCCACCCGCGCGAGCCGGGACAGCCGTGCCGACAGCCCCGTGATCTTGGCTTGCAGGAAGCGTCGCACGTTCATGATGCCGCCTCTTCTTGACCGTTGCGGGGGGCTCAGCGGCAGCGCAGGTTGATGACCACCGGGCCGCGCGCGAGTACGCGGCGTCCGCGGGCGCAGTGCGGGCAGGCGCCGCCGCCGGCGCGCGCGACCCGGCCGGTCGTGGCGACCACTTGGTGGGCGAGCGGCGCCACCGTGC
>JACCDX011578741.1_pt1 | contig 12761 bp, 12 predicted proteins | sample 7449681 | NCBI WGS metagenome assembly JACCDX01 (sample SAMN15323450, study PRJNA562643) | freshwater metagenome | isolation source: river surface water | place: USA:Blue River Watershed | collected 2017-08-18
CCTGCACAGCATGGAACAGTTTCACGGAACCACGATACTTTCAGTCCGCCGCGGCAATATCGTCGCATTGGGCGGCGATGGCCAGGTCACGCTTGGCAATGTCGTGATGAAAGGCTCGGCGCGCAAAGTGCGCAAACTCTTTCATGGCAAGGTGCTGGCCGGATTTGCCGGCGGCACCGCAGATGCGTTCACCTTGCTCGAACGCTTCGAATCCAAGCTCGAGGCCCATCAGGGCAATCTGTTGCGCGCGTCGGTCGAGCTAGCCAAAGACTGGCGTACCGACCGCATGCTGCGCCGTCTGGAGGCGATGCTTCTGGTGGCTGACCGGGATGCGACGCTCGTTATTACCGGTAACGGCGATGTGCTTGAACCAGAGGATGGCATTGGCGCCATCGGTTCCGGCGGCAGTTATGCGCAATCAGCAGCCAAAGCCTTGCAGGAAAACACCGAATTGTCGCCGGCAGAGATTGTCAAAAAAGCGCTGACCATCGCCGGCGAGCTGTGCATTTACACCAATCTCTCGCTCACCATCGAGACACTGGACTGATTCGTCCTTCTCAAGCACTGAACATTGCAATGAATCTCACCCCTGAGCAAATCGTCGCCGAACTGGATAAGCATGTGGTTGGCCAGGCAAAAGCCAAGCGGGCCGTCGCCATCGCATTACGCAATCGCTGGCGCCGTCAGCAAGTACCCGATCCGCTGCGTCACGAAATCACGCCGAAGAATATTTTGATGATCGGTCCCACCGGCGTCGGCAAAACCGAGATCGCGCGGCGACTGGCCAAGCTCGCAGAAGCACCTTTTATCAAGATCGAGGCGACCAAGTTTACCGAAGTCGGTTATGTGGGTCGCGATGTCGATACCATCATCCGCGACCTGACCGAAATCGGCATCAAGCAAACCCGCGAACTTGAAATGCGTAACGTACGCGCCAGCGCTGAAGATGCCGCGGAAGACCGCATCCTCGATGTACTGCTGCCACCGGCGCGCGACTTCGGTTTTTCCGGTGCACAGCCCTCCGAAGACAAAAATGAGAATGCGACCCGCCAGACCTTTCGCAAGCGACTGCGCGAGGGCGCGCTGAACGATCGCGAGATAGAGATCGATGTTGCCGAAGCACGTCCCCAGATGGAGATCATGGCGCCGCCCGGCATGGAGGAAATGACCGAGCAGATCAAGTCCATGTTCTCCGGACTCGGAGCGGGAAGAAAAAAATCGCGCAAAATGAAAATTGCCGAAGCCATGAAGCTCATCGTCGAAGAAGAAGCGGCGCGGCTGGTCAATGAAGAAGATCTGCGCCAGCGCGCGATCATGAACATCGAACAGAATGGCATCGTCTTTCTTGACGAAATCGACAAGATCGCCGCACGGGGCAATGTGCAGGGCGCGGATGTGTCTCGTGCCGGCGTGCAGCGCGATCTGCTGCCACTGGTAGAAGGCACGACCGTCAACACCAAGTATGGCATGGTCCGCACTGACCACATTCTGTTCATCGCCTCGGGTGCTTTCCATCTGGCCAAGCCATCAGATCTGATCCCTGAATTACAGGGACGCTTTCCGATACGCGTCGAACTGGAATCGCTGGCGATTGCCGACTTTGAACGCATTCTGACTTCTACCGATGCCTGCCTGACGCGCCAGTATCAGGCACTGCTCGCCACTGAAAACGTGACCATCGAATTCACTGACGATGGCATACGCCGGCTGGCTGAAATTGCTTACTCGGTCAATGAAAAGACCGAAAACATCGGCGCACGACGCCTGTATACAGTGATGGAAAAGCTTCTGGAAGAAGTGTCGTTCTCCGCCTGCGGTGATACCGGCAGCGGTAGCAGCGTCACCATCAATGCTGCTTATGTCGATGACAAACTCGCTGCACTGGCAGTCAATGAAGATCTGTCTCGTTACGTGCTATAAGTAACAGGCGTTCTCAGCGAGGTGCGCGTATCGCCGGCGGGACTACGCTGGCCGGTGGCGGTGCATGAACCATATTTTCTCCCCCTTCAGCAGAACTGCCGGTATTGCCCGGACCTGAGACAACCGGACCCTGCGTATTACCCTGCATGACCTGTGCCGACTGAACCGGCTGCGGTGCCGCTTGTGCGGTCGGAGCCGCCTGCGCAGATGGCTGAATCGGTAACGCCGGCTGTCCCTGAGCGCCCGCATCAGCAGCGGGCTGTGCGGCAACTGCCAGTGCCGAAAATTCCGGCAGCATGACTTCCCTGTCGCCACTTCGCTCCGACAAGATCACCGTTCGCGCGCGTATCTGCTTGAGCTGAATACCTGGAACAACCTCAGATTGCACCTGCAGCGCGCGCGCAGGTTTGCCCTCCACTGCGATAATCGCCACGCTGTCAGATGCACGACCAGAATGAATAATTCCGCGCAACTGGATAGCCATTGCACCACTCTGTGGATTACCACCGAAAAGATTGAATGCGGCAGAGAGCGGCGGCATAGGTGTCTGCGCAACCGGCGGTGCGGCGACCGCGCGTGGCGCTGGTGCCAGCCATTGCAGCAACCAATAGGCCAGCGATGCGCACAGCGCGACAAACAGCAGCAGCGACAGCAGGGCGGGTAGGCGTTTCATTTTTTTATCTGACCAGCTGATTGATCTCGATGATGGGCATCAGCACCGCCAGTACGATCAGCAGCACGACTACACCCATCGCCAGTATCAGTACTGGCTCCAGCAAGCTGGCAATCGTCAATGCTCGACGCTCCAGGTCTTGCTCTTGCATCTGCGATGCACGGTTGAGCATTGCTGGCAGCTCTCCTGTCACTTCACCAGCACGTATCATGTGAATCAGCATAGGTGGAAAATGCGGATGTGCCGACAAAGCGCGCGCCAGACTCACGCCTTCTCGCACGCTCGCTGTGGCATCTTCTACCTGTTCACGCATCGCCCTGTTGGACAAGGTGTCGCGGCTGGTCTGCAGCGCACGCAAGATCGGAACGCCTGAGCTGATCGTGATCGCCAGCGTGCTGGCAAAGCGCGAAGTATTCAGGCTGCGCTCGAAACGCCCGTACAGCGGCGCAGTCAGTAGCCAGCGGTGCCAGCGCATCTTCACCGCAGGATCATTCAGCGAGCGTCGCCATATGACAAAGGCCAGCACGATCAGGAGCGCCACCAGCCAGCCCCAGTGACGTACGAAGCTCGAGGTCGCCAGCATCGCGACCGTCAGGAAAGGCAGTTGCTGTTTGGTGTTCGCGAATACCGACACAATCTGCGGCACGACATACGCCAGCAAGAAAATGACAATCGCAAATGCCACCACCGTAACGATGGCCGGATAGGTAAATGCCAGCCTGACTTTCTGTACCAGCGCATTGCGGCGCTCGACAAAATCTGCAAGACGCGACAGCACCCCAGAGAGCTGGCCAATATGCTCGCCGGAAGCCACCAGAGCGCGATAGATGTCAGCGAAATCACGCGGATGGCGCGACATCGCATCAGACAATGAAGCACCGCCCATCACCTCGACGCGAATCGATGCAATCAGGTCGCGCAAATAAGATCGCTCTGCCTGCTCCAGCAATGCTGAGAACGCTTGCTCCAGTGGCAGCTTGGCTTCCAGCAGCGATGCCAGCTGACGCGTGAACAGCGCAAGTTCCGTCGTCGACAGTTTGTCGCCAAAACGGCGCGCGAGCATGCTGCCTTGTGTGGTGGAATCTCCCGTGATCAGATCAATGACCAGTGGCACCAGTCCGCGTGCCCGCAAATCAGAGCGCGCCGCGCGCGGGCTTTCCGCATTCACTACGCCTTTGCTGCTGGCACCCAGTGCGTCAACGGCTTCATAGCGATAGGCCGGCATGTCTATTCCTTCGTCACCCGCAGCAGCTCGGCTTCGGTCGTGGTGCCATCGGCCACCCAGCGCTCACCATCCTCGCGCAAGCTGCGCATGCCGGCATGTTGCGCCGTTGCGCGTATCTCAGCCTCGGCAACCTGATTGTGTATCTGCGCACGTATCTCAGACGTCGCAACAAGCAATTCATAAACACCGACACGACCGTGATAGCCGGTCTGCCCGCAGTGATCGCAGCCGACTTCATGCCAGTACCTGCCGTCGAAACGGCGACAATGCGTACACAACTTGCGTACCAGTCGCTGTGCCACCACGCCCAGCAGGGACGAGGACAACAAAAAAGGCTCAATGCCCATGTCCAGTAATCGTGTGATCGCGGCTGACGCATCATTCGTATGCAGGGTAGCCAGTACCAGATGCCCGGTCAGAGAGGCCTGAACAGCAATCTGTGCAGTTTCCAGATCACGTATCTCGCCGATCATGATCACGTCCGGGTCTTGGCGCAGGATGGCACGCAAGGCTTTCGCAAAGCTCATGTCGATGCGTGAATTCACCTGCGTCTGACCGACACCGGGAAGCTCGTACTCGATCGGGTCTTCCACGGTAAGGATATTGGTCGTGGAAGCATTCAGCTGCGCCAGCGCTGCGTAAAGCGTCGTGGTCTTGCCTGATCCCGTAGGCCCGGTGACCAGCACTATCCCGTGCGGCTGCGCGATCAGCCAGTCAAACTGCCGCCGGTCTTGCTCGCTCATGCCCAGCGTCTGCAGATCCAGTCGTCCACCTTCCTTGTCCAGCAGCCGCAACACGGCGCGCTCGCCATGTCCCGTAGGCAGGGTAGAGACACGCACATCGACCGGCTTGCCGCCGACCCGCAGCGTGATGCGTCCATCCTGCGGCAGTCGTTTCTCGGCAATATCCAGCTGGGACATGATCTTGATACGTGAGATCAATGCGGCGTGGATGCCTTTTTTAGGTCGTACGATATCGCGCAAACGGCCATCGATCCTGAATCGCACGACCGAGATCTGTTCAAAAGGTTCTATATGAATATCCGATGCGCCTTCACGCAGTGCCTGCGTGAGCAGCGCATTGATCATGCGTATCACAGGAGCATCATCAGCGGCTTCTAGCAAATCTTCAACAGCAGGCATTTCTTGCATCAGTCGAGCGAGATCAAGATCGGCCTCGACCTCATCCACTACTTGTGCGGCATCACCGCCGCTGCCGGCATAGGCCTTGGCGATCGCGCTTTCCAGTTGCTCGCGCGCCAGCTTATGCAGCCGCAATCGACCGAAACGTCGTCCAACTTCAGCAATAGCCGAGGGCTGAGTGTCATCGGACATCCAGACATCAACGGCGTCGCTGCCTGCTTGCGCGAGCAGGCCAAAGTCACGCGAAAAACTGAACGGCAGCAGCCGCGGGTCCTGCATTGCACTCATCAGAGACTTCCATCATCAAACGATTTAGCTATCACCGCTGGTTGATTACAGGCGGCTCCACCGGAAAGACCTCAGCGGGCGGCGTTGGTTGCATGGATGACGATGACGCGCCGGAAGAGGGCCGCGCCGGTGAAGGCGCCTGCAGCAACTGGCCACCGACAGGCCGGCCATCTTTCAATGACGGCAGCACTGGCGTATCCGTGCGCGGCATCAGCGCATTCGGTTCGGGCTGCACGGCCAGCTGTGAGCCGCGTATGTAATCGTAGCGATCGCTGGCCAACGCGATGCTTTGCACATCATTGCGCACGACGATGGGCCGCAAAAACACCATCAGATTAGTCTTGCCACGCCGTTTGGATTGATATCGGAACAAATAGCCCAGAATAGGAATGTCCCCCAGCCCGGGGACTTTTTCGACGGTGTCATTCACGGTGTCTTCGATCAGCCCGCCCAGCACAATGATCTGTCCGTCATCGACCAGTACATTCGTCTCGATCGAACGCTTGCTGGTAATCAGGCCGGAAGTCGTGGACTGCTGAATACTCGAGGTCTCCTGATAAATCGCCATCTTCACCGTGCCGCCTTCAGAGATCTGGGGCCGTACGCGCAGTGACAGGCCAATGTCGCGCCGCTCTATCGTCTGAAAAGGATTTACGCCTGCGGCGCCCGCGGATGCTGCGGTCGTAAACTGGCCAGTAATGAAGGGTACATTCTGGCCGACGATGATGCGTGCCTCTTCATTGTCGAGCGTGATCAGATTAGGCATCGACAGAATATTGGCTTTCACATTTTTTTCCAGCGCGCGGGCAAGCAAGCCCAGACCTAGTGAGCCATCGCGCTGCTTGAACAGGGCTGCTGTCAAACCATTACCCGGTGGCAGTGGCGTTTTATTCGGGCCAACGACAGAAGCCGCCTGGGAAATCAGATTGTTGCCCTCGCTGGAAAAACCGGTCAGCACACCCACCCGGTAATTGCTGCCGCCATCACCAGAGACGCCGGCCCACTGTATACCGCGCTCTGCTGCCTTGTCGGCGCTGACTTCCACAATCAGGGATTCCACATAGACTTGCGCACGTCGTGCATCAAGCTGATCAATGATGGCGCGCAAGTTACGATACACGCGTTCATTGGCCGTGATGATCAGCGTGTTGGTGGTAGGGTCCGCCTGAATGAAACCTGCTGCGCCACCCGTTGGCAACGGGCCCTGCTGAGGCACAGGCGAGGAGGGCGCTGCCTGCAGCGCGCCGCCCTGCTGCGGTGCTGCCTGGGGTGTAGTCGTCTGTATCGGCCCAGCCGTCGCTGCACCGGATTCACCCGCAACAACTGCGCGCAACACCTGCGCCAGCTTGGCCGCTTCGGCGTTACGCAAGTAAACGACATGCACGTTGCCAGGTAGCGCTGTCGGCTGATCCAGCTTGGTGATCAGTGTGCGCGCCAGCCGGGCTTTGGCGATAGTCGGCGCGCGAATGATGACGGAATTAGTTCTCGCATCCGCAAGCAGCATCACGCGGCCCGGATCCGCAGCACCGGGTGCAACACCGGGGTCGAGCAGACGATTGACTGTCACCGTGAGATCGATCGCGATCGCATGCTCGAGCTTCACCACATCCATCTCCGCCACAGCTGGCGTATCCAGCGAGGCAATGATGCGCGAAAGACGCTTCAGGTTGTCTGCATAATCAGTAATCACTAAGGTGTTGTTGGTAGGATCAGCGGCAATCGTGTTATTGGGCGAGATCAGCGGTCGCAACACGGCCACCAGACCGGCAGCACTTTCATGATTCAGATGAAAAATCTGGGTGGCAACCTGATCGCCGCGCACCTGACCCGTCTGCACCGGTGAAGCCTGCAGCTTGGCCTCGGCCTCGGGCACGACCTTTACATAGGTCGGCGTGCGCACAATTGCAAAACCCTGCAATCTCAGCACCGAGCTCAGCATCTCGAAAGCCTGCACTTTGGTGACCGGCTTTTCTGAGACGAGATTGATCATGCCCTTCACGCGCGGATCGATCACGAAGGTATTACCTGTGAAATGCCCTATCGCCCGAACGACCGACTCAATATCTGCGCCGACGAAATTCAGCGTCGCCTGATTGGAGGCGGGATCCTGCGCACTCACATTGCGCGAAACGAGCATCAGCAGTATCAGAACCAGCAACAGCCACAGCGGGGCAGCAACAATGAAAAACGTCCGCTGGCGTTGCAAGCGTCCGCCGGTCATCATCGGGCACAAAGCGGTTCTATCGTTCATTGGCATTCACTGGAATTCGAGCGCGATGACATTGCGGTTCCCTATCTGGCGCCGCTGACCAAGAAGATTCAGCAGGATCGCCAGCCTCTGTTCCTGCCCCGGCTGCGCCCAGGCCAGCCCGCTGAAATGCAGCCGGCCATTCACGATCGCGCCATGGCCCTCGATCTGCAGGGGGCCGGACAGGCTGGTCAGTGTCAGCTGCGCGCGCGCTCCCTGCCAGTCGAATTGCAGACGATAGGCTCCCAAAGGTTTGACGGGAGACAAGGCCGATGCGATATCGGTCAGCTCCAGCTGCATCCGCCCCTCGATGTCCATCTGCTGCACGTTCCTGCGCAGCCGGAGTTCGGGCCATGACAGCTGCATGCGGCCCGAGGGCTGCAGCGTATTCAGCGGCGCGCCGAGCGCAGCGAGTCGCTCTGCAGGCATCCGCACACTCGCCGGGCCGAGCTGCCACTCGTTCCAGCTGCCCGACACAGTCAGGGTGTTATCCAGCGCCTCGGGGTTGTCAATGCGCGCATCGACCATCCCCAGCAACAGCAGCGGTGAGACTGTCCAGTGGAATCGCCCGGGAAGCACGGGCGCCACGGGCGCGCCCGGGTCAGAAGCGGCCCCGGCAAACGCAGACCCGCGCCATACACGGCCTTCGGGATCGCCCAGCGTGAGCCGACCGCCGGTCTGTCGCTCGACCATCGGTGCCAGCCAGGCCGCCGGCAGCGAAAACAAGGCCGTCGCTGCGACCGCCAGCAGCGTAGCCAGGGAAATCCACAAGAAGCGTCTCATTGCGCACGCTGAAGGTTCAGCCGCGCATTCACCCGACCCGGATGATCACGCGCCGTGATGCTCGCCTCGTTGACGATCAGCCGCTCCGATGACTGCGTTTGTTGTAGCCACTCCATCAGCGCCGTGAGATTGACGTTGACGAAGTGTGCCGTCACCCCGCTGTCGCTGACGGTCAGGCTCTGCACTGGGAGTCCTTTGTCTTTGAGCGTGCGCTCGAGCGACGCACGAGAAAAATCAACCGCCGGTGCCGATGCCGGACGCGCCGGCAAAGCGGCGATCTCTGAAGCGATTGCGCGCATCTGCGCCAGCTGGCCGCGCAGCCTGGGCAGCGCCTGCTGCCAGTAGGATCTGCCCTCGATGGCAGGCTCGATCAGCAACAGCCAGATCAGCAGCAGTAACAGCGACCCGGCACCGACACGGAGCACGCGCTGCTCGCGCGGCTGGCGCGACTCCCAGAATTCACGTAATCGGCGGGCTGATGTCATCGCGCGCTTTGTACTCGCCAGCTGTCGGGCTCGCTGCCGCTCGAGAGTTCAAGCTGCCGCTCGGCAAGCTGTTTGCGAAAGGCATCGATCAGCAGTTGATTGCCGGGCTTAAAACGCAGCAGCAATCCTGCATCGCGATAGTCGACGGACACCACGGAACGCGCGTCCAGCCCGGTGGCCTGCTGTATCGCCGGCCAGGCCTCGCCGAGCGCGGCGCTGAGCCATAAAAAATCACCGGGCGAGGGCTCACCCGCCGCACGGCTTTGCACGATGCGCCGCTGCTTCATCCGCGATACAGGATCTGCCAGGACGGTCTGATCGCTGGCGGTGTCGTCAGGAAAAGCGGTGCGGTACGCACGCAGCATCTCGGATTCCAGTCGCGCGCCCTCCCGATGCAAACGCCACCAGTCCCCGTTCAGCGCCAGCACATTCAGCAGCAATAGCGCGACGGCCAGCACCACCGGCACACGCCAGCGTTGCCAGTCCACGGAGGGCTTGTCTTCTGCAGCGATGCCCGCAATCAGGTCGATCTCTGAGCGGGCAGCGCCGTCGATCAGCGCTTCCCAGAAAGTCGCTCGCAGTTCTGTCCGGGATGGCGCTGCCTCTGCGGACGCCGTCTGTCGAAGCGACAAGGCCTCGTCAAAATCCGGCAAGGTCTGCTGCGGCACGAACAACAGCAACGGCCTGCCCGCTGTCATCGCGATGACGGCATCCAGCACGCTGGCAGGCGATGACGCTTCGCTATCGAGGGATCCCAGCGGCAGACCTGCACCCTCGCCATCGGCAGTTCGCACCACCAGTTCGCGTGACGGTTGCAGCGCATCAGGAAAGTCGAACAGCCACGCGACATCATGACCGGCAGCGGACGGCAGACAGAGCTGCAGCGGCAATGCCGAGAGCCGCCTTGCGCCAAGGCGACGCGCGCGCGCCACCCAGTGATCGAGCCAGTTCCTGTCAATGACAGCTACCGTGCGCAAGCCGTCATCGGCCGGCCCCGCAGCCAGCACACACTCCGCCGGATCACCGATGATGCGATCCTCGACCAGCGCCGGCAACGCCTGTCGGAGTCGGTGCGCAGGCAATGGCGGCACGGCGATGCGCATCACCGTCACATCACTGGCAGAGCACAGCAGCACGACCCGTTGCGACTGCCGGATTGCCTCTGACAACGCCTCGATGCGCGCGACACCTTGCTCTTGCAACCGCCCGCGAACGACCTGCGAAAATGGCAATGCGAGCTGCTGCATGGACTCGGGCGTGGCGTGCACATTCGCACGCGCAGGCAGATGCAAATAGAGTGCGGCAGCCTTCGGGGCCTTCTCGTGCAAGATGGCAGCACGCACCGACTTCATGTCTGGCGCATCCAGAGCAGGTGCGTGGCAGGGCCGCTGCGCTCGACCAGGCCTTGTACCTGCAGCCCGGCCTGGCGTATCGCGATACGTCCATGAACAAGGAAGTAACTGGTGGCGACCGAGAGCAACGCGGGATCGATGTCGGGCCGGCCTTGCAGGCGAGCGGAAATCTCGGACACATCGCGAAAGCTCACCGTACGCCGGTACGTGACCAGATTATTCGCATCCGCCAGCGACAAGGGCGGCAGGCGCGCGGCCAGCACCTCCGCGCTCGCCGTGTTGGCATTCACCGGCGTCGGACGGGGAAGAAAGATGATGTCGTTGCGGAGGGCATTGAGCACCGTGGACGTGAAACCCGGCACGGCCAGCAGATCATCCACCTGAACAAAGCCGATCATTCGCGGACTGCCTGAGCCCGGATCCGCATGTCGCTGGCTCTGCGCGATCGCCTGCGCCGCCGCCCGTGCGAGCCCCGGATCTTGTCGACGAAAGCCGAGCAGCTTCTCGAAGGCGGCAATCTCTACGGGGTTCGCATTGCCATGACTGGCCAGTGCCGTCAGATTGAGCCGGGCCTGTGCATCCTGTATCGCGCCGGACAGCACCGCGGTCGTTGCCTCTCCGCGCAACGCGGCGGACTCGACATAGCGATCCAGCCGTGTCTCCGACAAGGGCACGGCCCAGGGTTCTTTCAGATCGTCGATCGCCGAGTATTTGCCATCTTCGCGCAAGATCAGCCGCGCCCAGTCGAGCGCGCCGCGCAAGACCCATTGTTTTTGCAGCTGCAACCGCTGGTTTTCGATGGAGCGCACTTGCACTTGCTGCTGCCAGAACAGACTGGCGACCATGGTGATCGCCAGCGTGGTCAGCAGCATGGCCGTGACGACCGCCACACCGCGCTGCCGGGATGTCCTGCGCGGGCTCACATCGCTCCCAGCATGAAAATCTTCTGCAGCGGTGCAGGCCGGTCGTCGAGCTGCAGGGATACCTCGATGCCTCGCCAGATGATCTGCGTCGACGTGCTGCCCGCCTGCGGATTCATCAGCGCGGCGCGGGAAGTCGGTGTGCTCATCGCAGCCTCCCAGCTCCGCCAGCCACGTCCGTCGTTCGCCCAGACGCGCAGCGCAAGCGAGCGCACGCCTTGTTGCAGACGAATGGCGGGCGCGCTTCCCTGCCGGGCGATCTGCCACCAGGGAGAGAGCTGCGACAGATCGCGTGTGGGCGGGGATTCTTCTCGCGACAGCAGGCCGTCGCGCAGACGCCAGGTCACCAGCTGCAGCGCGCCCGGCTGGGCTTCGGCCTGCACACGGCGCGCGAGTGTCAGGCGTGTGCCGTCGATGATCAGCGGCGCCTGTCCGTCCAGCGTGTCGGCATCCACCGCATTGGCACAATCTGTCTGCCACTGCGCCAGCGCAATCTGCAAGCCGCGTGCCTGCTCCAGTTCGCGATTGAGGCTTTCGCGGCTGCGCACGATGCTGTCCAGTCCTCGCCAGCCGAGCACGGCAATGAAGCCCAGCACACTGATCGCGACCAGCAGTTCGATCAGGGTGAAGCCGGCGCTTCGTGCGGTGTGCATGTCAGAGGGCATTCGGCACGATCTGCGAGAGCGTGATGATCCTGCGCGATGGCGTGCGCTCGTCGACGACGGTGACTTCCACGCGCCGGAACGCAGGATTAGGCGTGGGATTGATCTGCTCCTCACAACGCAGCGGCAGCTCGGCCTGGACACAGGCAAACGACCGGCGCCCCAGCGGTGGCCATTCTTGCGACAACCGTATCTGCGTCAGCCGGTTCTCGGCCGACCAGGTGGCCATCATGGCGGCACGCAAGTCCTGACTGTTCTGGGTCAGGCTGGCGACCGAGCGCAGGCTGGCCGCCAGTGCGGTGCCGATGATGACCAGCGCAACGAGCACCTCCAGCAGCGTAAAGCCTTTGGAACGGCTGCAGCCTCTCGCGGCGTCACGCAAGGATCGTCTGTTCGCAGCATTCATTGCACATGGAGTCATTGCACATGAGTCATTGCACCTGAAAATTTCCCAGTCCGTCAGCCTGCACAGAGATGCTCTGTCCGGCCAGGCTGAGCGTGAGCACGAAGGCTTTATCGACAGGCTCGCGACCAAAACTGATGCGCACCGGCAGACTCTTGATGGCCGCTGGCTGCAGGCTCAGCCGCACCGGCGCGCGACTGAATTCACGCTCGCGCCAGACCGGATCATCGGTCATCAACTGCCACTTGTCGTTCTGCAGGATCAAGAAACGGTAGCGATAGTCATCCGCTTCAAAAGCCACTGGCCGATTGCGCACGATGGCTTCATCGCGCGCCATTTGCAGCAGCAGGGCAATCCGTTGTGCCTCATTCTGCAACCACTGCCTGTCGCCGGGCATCGCGTTCAGTGCTACTGCGCCGAGCAAAATGCCGGTGATCACCAGCACCACCAGCAATTCGAGCAGCGTGAAGCCTGCGTCGCGATCACCGTCATTCCGACCACGAACCGATATCCGCATCATTGCCAGTCCCGCCTGACTTGCCATCAGCGCCATAGGAATACACGTCGACCTCGCCACGCGAGCCGGGCGACTGATATTGATAGGGATTGCCCCAGGGGTCGCGATTGAGCCGGTCGAGGTAGCCACCGGTCTTCCAGTTC
>JACCDX011511549.1_pt1 | contig 12759 bp, 15 predicted proteins | sample 7449681 | NCBI WGS metagenome assembly JACCDX01 (sample SAMN15323450, study PRJNA562643) | freshwater metagenome | isolation source: river surface water | place: USA:Blue River Watershed | collected 2017-08-18
CTAAGTTCGTAGGATTCTTTGAGCTTGGAAATGTACTTGTTCATTTTGTTTGTGTTTGAAAATTCTGTAACCACTGTGGTCCTATGTGTTCTTTAAACAAGTTTTTAGTTGGCATCGGATTTTTAAAAAAATTAGCAAATGTGCTCAAATTCACCATAGAGTAATTCATAATTAAACCCATCAACATACATGACACTGTAAGACCCCTTGAGTTCCTTGAGAGCTTCTAAAAATTCTGTAAACACAGTGTAAGAAGTGTAATCAATATACCAGGAACCTTCATTGAAATACAGTTCAATTTCATCAGGTCCCTCGTTAATTTTTAACCAATGTTCAGAATCAGAGAATTTAGAAAAGTAATCTCCTACAAAATTTATAAAGGTTTCATCAAAATCACCGGTGAGGAGGGAAGACATTTGTGTGTTCGTCGTGTTTGGAAATTTTGTGGTCACTGGAAACCTATGTGATCCTTATACAATTTTTTAGTTGGTGCCAGATTTTTTAAAAATTTTATTTTTTTAAAAACCACCAGCGTACTGGGTGTTTTCTTTTAATAGAGACCCTTCTCTTAAAAAACATATTTTGCAAAAACATTTAAAAAGACGTAAACAAGGGAACAGAGCTGATAATCTTAGAGTACTTGGGTTCAAATATAGAACCTTTGATGGTGCTGAGTAAAGAATTTATAAAAGTACGGGAATATGTAAACTCCTTGTTAAGAACAATAGTCTCACACAGTATTTTTATAAGTTCTGGGTTATTGGGTTCAGTGAAAGTTCGTTGACAGACAGTGTTTATGAAAGCAAGTAAGTCACAGCCATATTCAAACTTCTGCGCCATTTTTACCCTTTATTAGGGTTTCACAAACTTATGTGTTTCTTGTACACATTTTTAGTTGTCACCGGATTTTTTAAAAAATTATTTTTTATTGTGTTGCATACAGACATTATGAGGATAGATGACACATCTAGTGCATTGTGTACCCTTCTTAGTTATCACTGTGCATCGCATATCATGTGCATATGGATGAGGGGTAAAGTACGGCGGTGCACGTGTTTGAGCATATTCTTCAGGTGTAAACAATTTGTAAGAGTCACGACGCATCTGTTCTTCTTTTGAAACTGGTTTACTCTCAACTACTACTGGCTTTAACATCTCGTAGGCATTTTTAACAGCGACAAAAACTTCTGGGTTACCGCCTTTATCAGGGTGGTTGTGAAGCAAAAATGCTTTCCAAGAAGCTTTGTCAGTAATTTTGTACTTTGCAAGTAGGGAAGCCATTTGTGTGGTTGTGTTTTAAAATTTTGTAGTCACTTGAAACCTACGTGCTTTTAAGACACGTTTTTATAGAATGCTATAATGTACCTTGGGTAAGCACCGTCCGGATAAACTGTGGTTATAATTGTTGGGTTAGCGTGATTAATATTGTTATCAACCGTGGTGTCCCCCTTATGTCTGCCAGTTCCAGTGGCTCCCACAAGAACGTCGCACAAAAACATGAAGGAATAATTTTCTGGATGTCTTGTCGTCATATAATCCGATGAATACTTGGCGTCTCTGGCAAAGTAAACACCGTACCCAAAAGCGGCTCGTCTATTTAATGACGGGTCAAACCCAGACTCACTTATAGCTTTGACATTATTTTCATGAGTCCCGTGGAAAAGCTGCATTTCGTTAACGTACCCACGAGTTCTTTGGATTTCAGACTTTCTATTTTGATAAGCCTCTTCCAACACGGGGTTATGCACCTCTTCAATGTATATAACACAGGAATTTGGATAACTTTCGGAAACGCGGTTAACAATTTCATCAAAACGAGGATCACTCATAAGCACGGGTGCCATTTCTTACATTACATACTACTAAACTCTCTATTTAACCGTGTTCTACACAACTTGTACACAGGGTCCAAGTAAGCCCTCATCAACTTTTTACGAAACACTTGTAATTGCAGGTAAGCCCTAGGATACTCCCATGCCCACTCTCTAAGGTTCACTGGTCCCTCAAAAATTGATTGTTTTAAAGGCACAAATATAGCCAAGTTACGTGATAAATAATCCCAATCAATTTTATCAGGATTCTGCTCAAGTAGATGAATGGCTTTAGGATTTTGTGATAAGTATTCCCAATAAATTTTATCAGGATTCCGCTCAAGTAGATGAATTGCTGCAGTATTTAATGATAAATATCGCCAATAAATTTTATCAGGATTCTGCTCAAGTAAGTGGATTGCTGAAGGGTTCCGTGATAAATATGTCCAATAAAATTTATCGAGACACTTTTCAATTATATGTATTGCTGCAGGATTTTCTGATAAACATGTCCACCAAATTTTATCAGGATTCTTTTCAAGTAAATGAATGGCTGAAGGGTTCTTTGATAAATCTACCCAATGAATTTTATCAGGATTCTGCTCCAATATGTGGATTGCCGCAGGATTCTGTGATAAATGTGGCCAATAAATTTTATCGGGCCACTGTTCAAGCAAGTGAATTGCTGCAGGATTCCGTGATAATATCGACCAATTAATTTTATCGGGCCACTTTTTAAGTAAGTGGATTGCTTTAGGATTTTCTGATAACCAACTAAAATTTAATTTTTCTAATGGAATCCAATCACGTAAAACATACATTTCTTACATTACATACTACTAAACTCTCTATTTAACCGTGTTCTACACAACTTGTACACAGGGTCCAAGTAAGCCCGCATCAACCTTTTACAAATTAATTGTAATTGTAGATAAGCCCTAGGGTACTCAAAAGCCCACTCTCTAAGGTTCACTGGTACCTCAAAAATTATCCTTTTTGATAACACAAAAATAGAGGGATTTTGTGACAACCAATTCCAATTAATTTTATTAGGATTCTGTTCAAGTATCTTAATTGCTTTAGGGTTCAGTGATAACCAATCCCAATTAATTTTATCAGGGTTCTGCTCAAGTAGATGAATTGCTTCAGGATTTAATGATAAATATCGCCAATTAATTTTATTAGGGTTCTGCTCAAGTAAATGAATTGCTGCAGGGTTCTGTGATAACCAGTACCAATGAATTTTATTAGGATTCTGTTCAAGTAGATGAATTGCCGCGGGATTCTCTGATAATACAGACCAATGAATTTTATCAGGATTCTTTTCAAGCAAGTGTATAGCTGCAGGGTTCTTTGATAACCAGTACCAATCAATTTTATCAGGGTTCTTTTCAAGTAAGTGAATTGCTGCAGGGTTCATTGATAAATAATCCCAGTGAATTTTATCAGGGTTTTTCTCAAGCAAGTGGATTGCTGCGGGGTTTAATGATAAATTATTCCAATTAATTTCATTGGGCCACTGCTCAAGTATACGAATAGCCTTAGGATTAGCTGATAAATAAACAAAATTTAATTTTTCTAATGAAATCCAATCACGTAAAACGTACATTTCTTACATTACATACTACTAAACTCTCTATTTAACCGTGATCTACACAACTTGTACACAGGGTCCAAGTAAGCCCGCATCAACCTTTTACGAATCACTTGCAACTTTAAATACTCCTTCGGGTACTCCCATGCCCACTCTCTAATGTCCACTGGTCCCTCAAAAATTGCTCTCGCTTTCAATTTAAAAATGTAAGGGTTTCGACACAGAAATTGCCATTCAATATCTGGTTCAGGTCCAACTTCTAATAATAAGTCCAGTGAAGCACGTGACATATTGTATGAAAGATACTCCAGGTCCCAATAAGCGAGGCCAACTTCACGCAACATTTTGATAGCCTCTGGATTTTCATTAGAACACAGTTCAGTCCAATCAATTTTATCACGATTCTCCTTGAGCAACTGAATAGCCTTCGGATTTGGGTTACACGATAAATATGTCCACGAAATTTTATCCAAGTTGTCAAGAATTAAATCCATTGCACCGGGATTTGAAGACAATTGACACCACTCAATGTTTTCAAAATTAGCCTTTAACAAATCCTGTGCCCAAGTACTTGTATTTTGAGACAAGTAAAACCAATCACGCTTCTTGAGCTCTCTGTTCACAAAGTACTTGGCTGCACGCGGGTTGGGGTTATTAGCCAATCCAACAATATCAAATTTATCAAGATTAGCCTCAAGTATATCAAGAGCCCAATCAGCTGGATTTTGAACTAAAAATAACCATTCAATTTTCTCTCTTTTAGCCACAAGTTTTTCGGCACACGGATTTGTCCAAATGTATCTAGAGATGTATTCAGGGTTCTGTGTTAAAAAGTCAATTGCACGAGGGTTTGAAGAAAGGTATTCATAATTTGGTTTTACGCAAGTGCCTTCACGGAGGGCGTACATTTTTAAGTGAGTTTATTGATGGACTTTTGTAACCTGTGTCATCTTAACACACATTTTTGTTGGGCACCGTGTTTTTAAAAAATTTTTACAAATCATTAAACTCTCTATTCAAACGTATTCTACACAACTTATACACAGGGTCCAAGTACGCCCTCATCAACTTTTTACAAATCACTTGTAATTGCAGATAAGCCCTAGGGTACTCAAAAGTCCACTCTTTAAGATTAACAGGTCCATCAAAAATTGATTCTTTTGTAAACGTAAAAATGGCGGGATTCTCTGATAATTCACTCCAAATAATTTTATCAGGATTCTGCTCAAGTAAATGAATTGCTGCAGGATTTCGTGATAAATTAAACCAACAAATTTTATCAGGGTTATTTTCAAATAAGTGAATTGCTGAAGGGTTTTTTGATAAACATAGCCAATCAATTTTATCAAGGTTCTTTTCAATTATATGTATTGCTGCGGGGTTCAGTGATAAATACCACCAAATAATTTTATCAGGGTTCTGCTCAAGTAATTTTATAGCCGCTGGATTCATTGATAAAAATGCCCAATCAATTTTATCAGGGTTCGCTTTTAACAAGTTAATTGCATTAGGATTTGCTGATAAAAATACCCAATCAATCTTATCAAGGTTCTGCTCAAGTAGATGTATTGCTGCAGGGTTCTGTGATAAACGCGACCAATTAATTTTATCACGGTTCTTCTTAAGCAAGTGGATTGCTGCAGGGTTGCGTGATAAAGAATTCCAATTAATTTTGGTAGGGTTCTGCTCAAGTAAATGTATAGCACCGGGGTTAAATGATAAACTTACCCAATTAACTTTAGCACAAGTACTTTGTAAAAAATGAATTGCTCTAGGGTTTTTTGTTAACCCTGAAAGTTTTAAATTTTGTATAGGAATCCAATCACGAAAAATATACATTTTTGAGTGAGTTTATTGATGGACTTTTGTAACCTGTGTTGTCTTAACACACATTTTTGGCTGGTACCGTATTTTTAAAAAATTTTTATGAAACATACCTGTAACTTTTACTAAATTTATTTTTCTACAAAGATGGCGGGGTTACTTGAGAAAATGTTCCAATTAATTTTATCACGGTTCTTCTCAAGCAAGTGGATTGCTGCAGGGTTGCGTGATAAAGAATTCCAATTAATTTTGGTGGGGTTCTGCTCAAGTAACTCGATAGCCGCTGGATTCTCAGACAAGTACATCCAAACAATCTTGTCAGGATTCTCACGTAACACGTCAATTGCACCAGGGTTCTGTGATAACTTGGTCCAATTAATTTTGGTAGGGTTTTGTGCAAGTAAATCCATAGCAAACGGATTTAAAGACAAAAAGTTCCAAAATATTTTATCAGGATTCTCTCGTAACACGTCAACTGCACAGGGATTTTTGTTAAGAAGAGACCAGTTGATACGGTCACGGTGTTCTAAAAGAAAATCAATAGCCGCAGGGTTTGTTGAAAACTGTGCCCAATCGATTTTGGTAGGGTTCCTGAGCAACAGATCGATAGCTGCAGGGTTACTTGATAAATTTTCCCAAACAATTTTGTCAGGATTCTGCTCAAGTAGGTGCATAGCCCTAGGGTTCAATGATAATTCGGAAAAACGTAATTTTTCTAAAGGAATCCAATCACGGAGAACGTAAGACATTTTGAGTGAGTTTGTGGTAATTGCTTTGGTACTTGTAACCTGTGTCGTCTTTGTACACATTTTTATTGAGCACCGTGTTTTTAAAAAATTTTTACAAATCATTAAACTCTCTATTCAAACGTGTTCTACACAACTTGTACCTAGGATCCAAATAAGCCCTCATCAACTTCCTACGAATCACTTGTAATTGCAGATAAGCCCTAGGGTACTCCCAAGCCCATTCTCTAATGTTCACTGGTCTCTTGAAAATTGCTTCTGTTGAATCTACAAAGATGGCGGGGTTCTTTGATAAATAATCCCAATCAATTTTATCAGGGTTTTTCTGAAGTAGATGAATAGCTGCAGGGTTTCCTGATAAACACCGCCAATCAATTTTATCAATGTTCTTTTCAAGCAAGTGAATGGCTGCAGGATTACATGATAAACAAGGCCAGTTAATTTTATCAGGGTTCTTTTCAAGCAAGTGGATTGCCGCAGGATTTATTGATAAACAAATCCAATCAATTTCATTGGGCCGCTGTTCAAGTAGGTGAATGGCGTATGGATTCAGTGATAAACGCCACAATGAAAATTCCCTTCCAGAATTAATTATTTTTTCAACGGCCCATGCAGATTTATTTTCATTAAGAAATACCCAATTAATTTTATCAGGATTACTTTCAATCAAGTCGCGTGCAGAGGGATTCAGTGATATCGTCGGCCAATAAATCTTATGAGGGTTATTTTCAAGTAAATGAATGGCTGCAGGATTTTCTGATAACTGAGGCCAACTAATTTTTTTAGGATTTTGTTCAAGTAGGTGAATTGCGGCAGGGTTCAGTGATAATGAAGGCCATCTAATTTTTTTAGGATTTTTTTGTAAAAAATCAATTGCGGAGGTGTTTTTTGACAAAATGTCAAGGTTTAATTTTTTAAGTGGAATCCAACTTCGGAGAACACGTGTCATTTTGAGTGAGTTTATAAAGTTTGTGGGGGACCTGTAACCTGTGTCGTCTTTGTACACATTTTTGTTGGGCACCGTGTTTTTAAAAAATTTTTACAAATCGTTAAACTCTCTATTTAACCGTGATCTACACAACTTGTACCTAGGATCTAAATAAGCCCTCATCAACCTTCTACGAATCACTTGTAACTTCAAGTACTCCTTAGGGTACTCAAAGGCCCACTCTTTCATATTTACACCGGGGTCCTTAAAATCTTCCTTTTTCACCATAAAAATAGCAGGATTACATGATAAACCTTGCCAATTAATTTTATCAGGGTTCTTCTCAAGTAAGTGCATAGCTGCAGGATTTTTTGATAAAAATGGCCAATAAATTTTATCGGACCACTTTTCAATCAAGTGAATTGCCGAGGGATTTTCACACAAAAATGGCCAATAAATTTTTTCGGGATACTGTTCAAGTAACTCGATAGCTTTTGGATGTGTGTTTAATGACAAGTACGACCAATTAATGTTAACACGGTGTTCTAAAAGAAAATCAATAGCTGCGGGGTTACTTGAAAAATAATACCACGCAATTCTATTAGGGTCCTCTAAAAGAAAATCAATAGCTGCGGGGTTACTTGACAAAAAATCTAAATTTATTTTTTTACTTTTTTTAATAATGTGCATAGCACGAGGGTTAAAACACAAGTAATAATTATTTAATTTCCTTTTTGGAATCCAATCACGGAGAACGTAAGACATTTTGAGTGAGTTTGTGGTAATTGCTTTGGTACTTGTAACCTGTGTCGTTTTTGTACACATTTTTGCTGGGCACCGTGTTTTTAAAAAATTACTTAAAAACCTTCTACAATTATATCAACCATGTCCCCGGGTGTCAGTCCAATCTCGTAATTCATGTAGTAGTCCTCGTCAGGCACGTCATCCAGTGAAAGCTCGTGTGAAGCGTACAAAAGAATGTCAACCTGTGAAAGCCACGTTTTAAAGGTGGTGCGCGCCATTTTTTGTGTTTGAATCTAGAGGGAGAACCTGTGTGGACTTGGTACATTTTTTTGTTGGCACCTAGTAATGAAACAAAATATTGCACTCGTGTTATCGGCAGCCGCTTTAACTTTTCAGGTCACAGTGTTGTACCCGTGGCACAACGAAATTTCAAGACAGATTGAGAAGTCTCTCGTACAAAATAAAGTCAGCCCTCGTGAATAATCGTAGGTACCCATAAATTCTATTTTTAAGTTCAAGTGAGGTTCCCTCAGTGCTCAAACCATACCTTTTACAAGTGGCCACGAGTTCTGCGGGAGTCATTGTGCTTACACCCATTTAATCTGTTGGAACGTACATCTTTAAAGAGTACTCTAAAAGTTTACCGTTTTCATCACGGTGAACAGTGTGCTGACAAGCATCTTTTAAATTAAATGGCTCAATTGTAAAAAGTTCATTGAGATAATTTCGTATAACATACCGAAAAACATCGTCGTATCCGTATTGAACACCGGATTCTGTTAAAATTTTAGAACGACCCTGCTTTTCAAAGTAATTGATGGCATCTTCCTTGGTCTTGAACAGAATGTTCATATAACCAACGTGAACATTTCTAGGGATATCAGAACCGGTGCGTCGCTGAACTTCAAACATAAATAACTCGGTGGCCATTTAAAAAATAAGGACTTTTTTCTTTAAACAATAAATGTGTGACGTTCATTGTTTATACGTAAAATATATGTATTGTATGATGGCTAATAACAAACGTGAAAATAAATGTGAATATTTGTACCAAAAATTAAAAAGAAAGTTAAATGGGGACTACTGGTAAAATGATTAGAGACTTAAAATATACAAGCTCTTAAATTTTAAATGGGTGCCGGTCAAAGTTTTCTTTCAAAGTGTCCTAAGTGTGACAAGGACACTATAAAATCTCAGCCAATTACCACGTGCTCTCATTGTAACCACGAATACAATATTAATAAAAAGAAATTATTGTGGAATCCTCATATATGGGGACACATTAGATATGTTGGCGGCGGTTAAACACCTTACTACAAACACGGGAATTTTGACGATGGCAAGTATGACTAGTTGAAAATACAACTCACCATAGACCGAAAATCCTTACTATAAACACGGTGTTTTTGACTATGGAGAGTATGGAGTGTTGGACCCAACTCGGCTAACTTTTTTAGAGGTTAGGTGGCACCTCACCTCAATTTTATTTTCAAACTCTACAACTCTCCATACACTCCATACTCTCCATATGTTACAGAAAAGACGAGTATTTTGTAAATTATTTTATGGTGAGTATGGAGTGTTGACATATTTAAGTTTTTCGGTGGCTTGTATGTATCCACTTTGGACAAGCCAGTTGTAAGTCACTGTCCTATCAATTAACCAATATATACCGCGCATATTTTCACCCTTTTTAAAACCTGGAAAATTATTCTTCTTTAACATCAAGCCAAAAGCTCTGCTATCAATGTCGCAAGAAGATGGCATAAAGTTCTTGTAATCTTCTCTTAAATCAATTGCCGAAACCTTAGACCCCACCCAACTCGGTGGAAATCGTTCAACAATCAGTTCCGAAAGCCACTTGATTTCCAAAGGCAAGCAAGCCTGTTTGATTTCTATAAGAGCCTCGGTGACCGGTATGTCTTTTAGGTTTACATTGCTTAGATCAACTTTCATAAGGTGTTCGTACACTGCTCGCACGTTATCAGGGTTTTCCAGCCACTTGTAAAATTTGTCCCAGTGCTGTTTATTTTTTACAAATTTTTCAGACATATTAAAGACACACCAGCGTCTATCAGTCATTGAAATTTTTATAGGTGTCGCGTTGTTGGTCGTGACAATGACACGTGAAAATGACCGTACACGTATAGGTGTAACACCCTTTTGTTCATAATTTATGTAGGGTGACGTTATGAGTCCTTTAATATTTTCATTTTGACAAAACATCTTTTTCGCCTCAGCCTCATCAAAATTTATACACAACTTGTGGTACTTTGCTTCGGAAAATCTGCAAAAAACATCCATAGCCGGGTCAGTCGTGCTAAAGTAGTGCTCAGAACCTATCAACCGGTGTATTAATTCTGTGATACTATTTTTGCCGGACCCTTCAACACCTCTAAGAACCACTCCGACCAGTGGCATACATCCGGGTTGTTGAACCAACTGTGCCAGATAATTAACCATGTATGTTTCTCCACCTTGTACCAGACTCATAAGTTCCAAAAAAGGTTCTACGGTTCCACTGGAGCCCGTACCAGTCACGTTAAAACCGTTCCACAGATTATAGGTGTTTTTAGGACACACGAGAGGCGGTGGAACAAAATCCATGTTTTCGTACTCAATTTTTTCTTTATCAATGGACCACTTGTCAAAAAAATTGCACTTTTCATCTTTCAGCCTATATGTACTGTAAATTTCTCGTAGTTGCTTAAAGGTGCATATTTGCAACTTATTGTCTCTTTTTATACAGTAACAGAGAGGGTTCAGTATTTTAAACACGGTTGCGTCAATTTCCTTTTTCATAACGGTGTACTCGTCTTCTTCTGGGTCACCTCCTTGTGAAATGCGAGCACGTTTGCACCTATTACTGTGATTTTTGACGTAAGTCCCATCCTTGTATCGGGCTACGTAAAAGTGATTGCTCTCGTGGCACATTGAACACAGCGGACACGTGGATCCGGGACCCCTTTGGTCGCAGTCAAAGTCATACGTATTTTTCCAGCGAATGTTTGTGAACCCTAAGAGTTCCAGTTCTTCATCGGACACTGACACGCCTTCAACGTATTTCGTGTCAGATTTTCGGACATTTGCGTCAAAGGTTTCAAAAACCTCGTCGGGCATTTTCTTGGGGTTCGTGTTATTCACGAGAGTGTACCTTTTACCTTGAAACACTGATCCAGGTCCTATGACGTAATTGCCATGCGTGCGTATGTCAACAAACCCGTTAATTCCGCAGACACCTCTCCAATTGTCAAACCTTGACTCGTACTCGTGGTATACGTGAAATCCACCCTTTGGAGTTTGAACCATCATTGTGTCTCCATGAATTTGTTTAATTGTTTCAAAATTTATGTGGGTCATATCGGGAACCTTGTCAAGGTCGTAATCTATGACTATGATACCTGACCGGGGTCCGCACAGAACGCCGTAGTTTCCGTTTAATTTTCTCGTGATTTTATCAAGAGCATCAATGGTTCCCTGGTCGGCATTTTTACCCCATCCCGACATATTGGTAACCTTTTGGTCTTGATTAACTTTGATTAGTTTGAAGTTGTTACTCATCATTACTATGGGTTAGATTTTTTTCCTGAGAGGGGACTACCTCCTGAGTCCCCTGGCCTGAGGTTTTTGAAATTCTTGATACGCGTCGGCTCTCATTTATTTTTTCTCTATTTAATTCTCTGTACTCTCTATGTTTCTGTAAGATTTCTTCGCGGTGTGTTTCACGATATTTCTTTTTTTGAAGTAGTCGTTTTTCATGTTTTATAACATCCCTCTCCCTCTTCTCTTTATCTAATAATTCTTGGAGTTCTGCCAGAGTTGTGGTGGGTGGCAAATCTTTTATGATAGTTTGGAGTGTTGACATCCTTGTTATTATAAAAAAGTATTTTTTTAACCCACCTCAAACTCAATCCACACGATGTCCCTGTAATCTGACATGTCCCTCGCGTGTCTCACAATATTTTTAACACGTCCCCCAAGAATGTTTATAAATTGTTGAGCCTCTGACTCTCTGATGTCCCATCCTTCACCTGGCGTGTTTACACACCTAATAATCAAAGGATCTTTTGGAAACCTGCTAAAGGCCCACAGTCTTTCGTGAATAATTCCTGATGGCACCGCAGTTAAATTATTCAGAAAAGATTCAAGTTCGGCCACGTCGTACTTTACCATTTTACTAGAGAGCGTCGAACTCCTTTAGGAGCCTTTTTTGACACCACTTGTAACTTGGATCGTACACTGCTCTTGACACGTGCTCAACAAACCACCGGAGTTTGAGGTACACACGTGGGTACTCCCAAGCAAATTGACGAACTTCTTTACGTGTACAATGTTCTTCTAGAAGCCATCTAGGGTTTAACACAAATATAGAAGGGTTCTGTGATAAATTACCCCAATTAATTTTATCAAGATTCTGCTCAAGAAAGTGAATGGCTGAGGGATTCTGTGATAAATAATTCCAATTAATTTTATCGGGATTCTGCTCAAGTAGGTGGATTGCTGAAGGGTTCTGTGATAACAAATCCCAATTAATTTTATCAAGGTTCTGCTCAAGTAAATGAATTGCTGAGGGATTAAGTGATAACCAATCCCAATTAATTTTATCAAGGTTCTGCTCAAGTAAATGGATTGCTGAAGGGTTCTTTGATAACCAAAACCAATCAATTTTATCAGGGTTCTTTTCAAGCAAGTGGATTGCTATAGGATTTGCTGATAATAAATCCCAATTAATTTTATCAAGGTTCTGCTCAAGCAAGTGAATTGCTGAAGGGTTCCATGATAAATATTCCCAATCAATTTTATCAAGATTCTGTTCAAGTAGGTGGATTGCTTTTGAATTTTCTGATAAATATTCCCAAACTATTTTATCAGGGTTCTTTTCGAGTATGTGGATTGCTGAAGGGTTTGCTGATAAAAAGTCTAAATCAATTTTATCAATGTTCTTCTTCTCAAGTAACTCTATTGCTCTTGTATTTTCTGATAAAAATAACCAACTAAGTTTTTCAAGTGGCACCCAATCCCTAAGGACGTACTTTACCATTTTCTTAATTACAAAGAGTCAAACTCCTTTAGGAGCCTTCTTTGACACCACTTGTAAGAAGGATCGTACAC
>JACCDX010463362.1_pt1 | contig 12758 bp, 10 predicted proteins | sample 7449681 | NCBI WGS metagenome assembly JACCDX01 (sample SAMN15323450, study PRJNA562643) | freshwater metagenome | isolation source: river surface water | place: USA:Blue River Watershed | collected 2017-08-18
AAGTGTTAAATGAACAAAATGAAATAGTTGAAGAAGTTCGTGCAGACAATATTGTTACAGACGTAATAGTGGCCGACCAAGAATTTATAGACAGTGGTGCTATGGGCGATCCTAGTCTTTGGGTTCAAACATCCTATAACACTGTGGGTGGGAGACATTTATTAGGCGGCACACCATTAAGAAAAAACTTTGCGGCGATTGGCTACACTTACGATAAAACTAGAGATGCTTTTATACCTCCAAAGCCTTTCGAATCTTGGGGTCTAGATGAAGATACTTGTTTGTGGGGAGCACCAATGCCCTGCCCAAACGATGGAAAAGATTACATGTGGGACGAATCTATCAAAAATTGGAAAGAAAGTCCTAAAAAAGTTTAAGGAAAAATAAATGGCAAATAGTGATAAAAATATTGTAATAACTCCTAATACAGGTCAATCAGGATTTCCTAACGTAATTTTTACTGGTTCAGGAAATGTACCTATTACCGTTAAACAATTAGATGATGCCGACGGCACATTGATATTTGAAGGTAGTAATGGACAACTATTTGCAGTTAATAATAATATTAACAGCGGCTCTCTGTTTGCTGTCAACGATCAAGCAGGCGCACCAATTTTAGATATACGTGCTGATGGTACAATTAGATTAGCAGGTACTGTTAGAATGCCTACTAGCGCAATACCAAACGGTAGTATAACTAGAGATAAATTAGCACCTGATGCACAGCGTATTGTTAACGTAACTAGACATACATATGGTCGTAGAGAAGCCTGGAGTGATGCATCATCTGCTACGTATTGGACCTTTCCTGTTGAACGTAAATCACCTACAAGTATATTATATGTAGATGTTAAACTAAGTATGAGAACTAACTACAGTGACTGTTTAGTACACGAATGTCAATACGGTGATGGCGGACGTTGGGTACAAGGACCACAACCATATGATGCGGGGTTTAGTGCAAACAGTAGACCATATGCAACTGCAATGTGGATCGACAACATCAACGAAAATTACACTGGTACTATACCAATGAGGTTGCGTTGGAGAACTTTTAATAGTCAGGGTGGCAACAAGCCTGCGGCGATTTGGAATCCAAACAGCGGCGACGATGCCCGCTATAATCAAGAAATATCACAAGTAGTAGTATGGGAGATACAGCCATAATGAGTTATCATACATTAGAAACCAGCACAGTATTTTTAACCGCGGTAAGCAATTTAATTGGCGGAGCAAAATTTCACCTTATTGGCGAGGACAAATATGAAAATATTGTTGCATGGAATATTCCTAAAAATGAAATTCCAACTAAAGAACAAGTATTAGCTGAAGTTGCTAGACTTGAAAAATATATCATTGACACTGAATATCAACGCAATCGTAAACCAGAATATCCTAGTTTAGAAGAGTTTGCTGATGCCTATTACTGGGAAAAGAAAGGCGACAATAGTAAAATGTCTGCGTACATTTCCAAAATAGATACAGTAAAATCCAAATATCCCAAATCTTAAAAATTTCTACCATAAGTAATATTATGGTAGAACATAAGACAGTATCAATGTTATTTCCTACCCCTGTTGGGGTAGTTCATTTTTCAGACCATGATCTTATGGATCGAATGGCTCAGGAAGTTTTAACTTTAAAAAATCAATCATCTAGCACACTTTTTGAAGACATAGGTAACTGGTGTACTGATGACAATCTAAACACACTACCGCAATTTATAGACTTGGTTAAATTAGTTGATAACGAAGTTCGTGTTTTCTTAAATGATGTATATAAAGTAAATCCTGATCATTTTAGTATGGCATGTATGTGGAGCAACATACATGATAGTCGTAGCAAACACCACATACATCAACATCCGAACAGTTTTTTATCTGGAGTAATATATCTATCAACCCCTGACAATGATAACGAATATCCAGGAAACATATTTTTTGTAGATCCTAGGATAGGAAATAGAACACAGCAACCAGATTATTTTGAAAGAACTGTTTATAACGAAAAAGCCTGGAGTTTTGCACCTAAAAAAGGCATGATGTTGATGTTTCCTGGTTGGCTAGAGCATGGTACTGACCAAGGAAAATTCTCAAAAAATCAGTATAGGATAAGTCTTAGTTTCAATTATGTACTTACACAAGCCAACGAAATTACCTGCAGATTTAAATAGTAAAAATCAGCTAAATACTTGGGAGACACAATTTCATGGCAAATATCCGCAGAATCACAGTAGGACAAGCACTTAGCTCTGTCACAGCCTTCCACGGGTTTAATGTAGCCGCCAACGGCGATTTACAATATACAAAAATGGACACGGGCGATATTGATGTTCAAAATCCTGACCAAGTTGATCAGTATGTGATGTATGAAATTAGTACCAAAGATTACGTGTGGAAAATTAACAGTGACGGAGAGCTCATTGTTGAATACGAAACCGATGACTGATAAATACTCTAATAACGGGATTAAATAATGGGCGTTTCAACAATTTCATTAGGAAAAGTTAAATTTAACTGGCGCGGCAATTGGGCCGCAACAACGGCGTATGCCAAAGACGATGTTGTTAGATATGGATCAAACGCCTATGTTTGTATAGTAGCACACACATCCACATCCACATTTGCAGCGAATTCAGCCAAATGGGAAGTTATGGTTCAGGGTATTACCTTTGATGGTAATTATAATCCCGCTACACTATATCAAGTTAATGACATTGTCACTTACGGTGGTGCAATTTATGTTGCTATAGCAGAAGGTACCGGCCAAACTCCTTCAGGTAACCCAAGTTATTGGAGTAAATTAGTTGGCGGTATTGAATTTGAAAATGATTTTAATCTTTTAACACAATACCAAACAGGCGATATCGTAAAATACGGTGGCTATACTTATATTGCTAATCAGGACACTGTTTCAAATGTACCAACCGATGCAACATATTGGAGCGTATTAAACAGAGGTTATGTATACACTGGCAATTTTAATGCTCTTACAGAATACAAACCAGGTGAACTAGTAACATACGGTGGAAAGATTTATTCTTGCACCACATTTACTGTAGCAGGCACATTACCTACAAGTTCTTCATATTGGTTCCTTTTTGCAGATGGTCAAAAATGGGAAGGTGTTTGGAGTTCAGGCACTACTTATAAGTTAGGCGATATTGTACAGTACGGATCGTATACTTACATTTGCATACAGGCTGCAAGCGGCCTTGATCAGAGACCAACTAGAACTGCCTATTGGAGTGTAGTTTCTAAAGGTTTTGATTGGAAAGGCGTGTGGAGTACTAGTGCAGATTATAAACCAGGTGACGTTGCTCAATACGGTGCTAGAACATATCTTTGTACAAACGAAATTTTTGCAGACGGTAGTACAATAAATCCCCCAGATGTTGAAACTTATGATTGGGACTTGTTAACTGACGGTTTTAGTTGGCAAAATGTCTGGAGCAACACTAGTGTTGATTATAAAGTTGGTGACGTAGTAAGATATGGAGCCAGAAGTTATGTATGTATCCTAAGTCATACTAGTCAAAATCTATATGATCCAACTAATTCAACATATTGGAATTTAGTCAATAAAGGATTAGATTGGAAAGGTGCATGGAGTGGCAGTTCTGTACAGTATAAATTAGATGACGTTGTTGAATATAGCGCCAGCAGTTATGTCTGTATACAAGCACACACTAGCAGTGGGGCATTTATACCAAATGCCGCCCCACTATATTGGTCTAGTTTAGCGCAAGGTGATAGTTTTTCACCTATGACCACAACTGGCGATATGATATATCGCAATGCTGGTGGTGCCACAACAAGATTACCTATAGGCCCAAGTGGTGCATTTTTAGTAGTCAATAACGGAATTCCAAGTTGGGGTACGCAAGCTCCAGAACGTAATTATTATGTCAGTTTACAAGGCAGTGACAGCAATGATGGTCGTACAGTCACTACGGCCTGGCGTACACTGCAACATGCATGTGCTCAAACATTTAGCGGAGGTCAAGCTAAAATTAGTATAATGGCCGGCGCATATACAGAATTATGTCCTATAAAAGTAGGCAAAAATGTTGTAATAGAAGGTGACGGTCTTGGTGCTGTAACAATTAGTCCAGAAAACAGTGTAGATAAAGGTTATGGTGTTGGTATTAGTAAAGACGGTTCAACACCTAATGCTAACAGTGAGGTATTCCATGTAAACAATGGAGCAAGATTACGTAACTTAGTTTTCCGTGGTTTTGGTAGTGGTGCTGTGTGTGTAAGTTTAGATCCTGGATATGGACCTAATGATACATCAGTATGGATTACAAGTCAAAGCCCATATGTACAAAACTGTACAAGTTTCACTGACTTAGGTACAGGTATGGTTATCGATGGCGCACTACACAATGGTGGCTACAAATCCATCGTAGCTAACGACTGGACACAGATTAACAGTGATGGTATTGGATTTATTGTTAAAAATGATGGTAGATCAGAACTTGTAAGTTGCTTTACATATTATTGCCATATTGGCTACCTATGTGAAGGTGGCGGCAAGATACGTAGTGTAGGTGGTAACAACAGCTATGGTGAATACGGAGCAGTAGCTCGTGGATTCAGTCAAAGCGAAACACCGTTAACTGGTACCATACAGTTGAGCGACGACACATTAAACAGTGTACAACGTTTTACGGATAATGTTCATATTTTTACCAGTTATAGAGATTTTGCAGGTAATTTATTCTGTGTTGGACATACTAATCCAACTGGTTCTGATGTTAACAGCACTTGGAGTAATTCATCTTCAAGACCGTTTATTGCTAAATTTACACCTCAAGGAAATTTAGACTGGGCCTATACTTATACCAGTGCATTTGGTGCTTTACATTGTATTGTAGAGTTTGATGATCAATATTATGCAGGTGGTGTTGTATATGATGGTGCTACAAATAAAGGTTGGTTATTAAAAATATCAACTAGCGGCGAAGTGCAATGGCAAAAAACTGTAGGCGATACAAGCGAAATTAATGATGTTACAACTGATGGATCTAGTTTTTTATATGCCGTAGGTAATCACAATATTCAAGGCGTAACAGTTTTAAAAGTTCAACCAAGCGGAATTGTAAGCTGGGCAAGAACTTTAGACTACAACGACAGTAGTATTAATACGTTAGTTGGTAAATCTATATGCTATGCTGGTACACCTACTACAAGTACTGATACATACGCAGCCGAAGGCGATGCTACTGCTGAAGATGACCTATATATTGCCTGTCGCGATACCACAGCCAATGTGGCTATGATTGCACGAGTAAACAGCGGCGGAGCATTGATCAATGCGTATAATTATGGTAATTTACACATCAATAAACTACGTTTAGACACAGGTAATGGTGATGGCATTTACATGATGGCCGTGGGATATTATGATCCAGCAGGCAGTGCCACAAGAACTCCATTCGCTATGCGTGTTGATGTGCTAGGAAACGTAGAATGGCAATCAAGTATTACTGCTTCAACTATGAATGGAGAGTGGAAGGATGTACTGCCACTTGGCGACGATGTGTATCTAGCAGGTTACATAAATGATTCAGATAGCACCCAGACATTTAATAGAGGATTGATAGCAAGATATACATCTAATGGTACTAGAACATGGTCTAGAACTTTTATAGAAGATGCAGAAAATATAGTTTTCAATGGTATTGCTCTTGACGGTGTTAATATTATCTCTGCTGGATTTTATCAAAATAATTCAGTAGTCTTAAATGTACAAAGAGATTTAAGCGGTGATATTGGCATTACTACTACAAATAACTGGGCTTTAGCAAATCCATCTTTCACTGTATCGACAGATACTGTAGCCTCAAAAACTATTCAAAACATTTACAGCCAAAGCCCAACAATTAGTTTGACAGACACAAGTCTAACACTAAATCAAAGTCCAGGAATTACAAGATCTATTGACGCAACAAGAACAGGATTTGCAGGTATTGGTACTGGAGTTGCTTTCACAATAGCTGGGTTAAGTAGAACAGTTAAATCTGGTAGCGTACTACAAATTCAAGGAAATCCAAACACTTACTTTGTTATTAGTGTAGTAAACTATGATAGTGGAGCTGGTACAGCCAGTATTGGCATAGATCCAGCACTACCAAGTAACTTGACACCAGATGATAATACTCCTGTAACTTTCCGAGAAGCATTTAGTCAAGTTCGTATGACTAGTCATGACTTCTTAGATATTGGTTCTGGTGGATTTGCTGATACTAACTACCCAGTTATTATTAGCAGTGACTATACACAACAACCAAACGCAGATAGAGAGGTTACTGAAGAAAATGGCGGTCGTTGCTTCTACGTAACTACAGACCAAGATGGTAATTTCCGTGTTGGTAACTATTTTAAAGTTGAACAAAGTACTGGTAGAGCCACACTAAGTTCTGAGGAATTCGACCTAAGCGGTCTTAATGAATTACAATTAGGTTCAATTACAGCAGGTCGTCAAGGAGCTACTGTTAATGAGTTTAGTACTGATGGTACCTTTGCTGATAACAGTGACACGGCAGTGCCAACAGAGAGAGCTGCCAAAACCTATATTGATAACGCAATACTAGCCGCCATCGGAGCTGCAAGTAAATTAAAAGTTGGCACAAGTCCTACAGAAACAAAAGTTGAAGTTAACGGCACTGGTATATTAACTGATACTATCGACTTTAGTGTAGCAGGCATTGAAGTTATGCAAGCTGATTACAATACTTTACAATTCAAACCTGCTGGCACCGTTAGTTTTGAAGTTACAGGGCAATATGTTAAAGTACCTGCAGGCACTAACGCACAGCGTCCTGGAACTCCATCTAATGGATATCTAAGATATAACACAGATCTTCAAGCCTTTGAAGGATATGTTAATGGCCAATGGACTGGAGTAGGTGGCGGTAATCCTTGGACAACAAAAACATCAAACTATACTGCTGTAAATAACGATAGAATTTTTGCAAATACTACATCGGCAGCATTTACAATAACATTGCCAGCAAGTCCAGCTGTAGGCGATAGTGTTCGAATAATTGATGTTGGTGGCACATTTGCTACAAATAATCTAACTGTAGATAGAAATAGTAGTAAAATTATGGGATTAACTGAAAATATGATTTTATCAACAAATTATGAGGCCAAAGGCTTAGTATATAGCGGCGCCACATTTGGATGGGTACTAAGCGAGGTATAATATGTCAAATAGCAGAGATTTTACTAATAAAGATACAATTTTTACTGGCACCGACGGCATAACAGTGCCTATTGGTGACACAAGTCAACGAGTAGGGACGCAAGTTGGTAAATTACGTTACAATACTACTACAGGATTAGGAGAGTTTTATACATCAGGCGGTTGGGTTCCTATTGATGCTCCTCCAGCTGTTACTAGTATATCGGGAACTATCAATGAAAACACAGATTCAACACTAACTGTAAACGGAACAAATTTTAAAAGCGGCGCAATAGTAAGTATAGAAGGTGGCGGCGTTGGTGGTATTCCTAGAACATTGGTGACAACATTTGTTAATGCTACACAAGTTACTGCGGCTACAAATGCCGCTTCAGTAAACTATGTTGGTGGATCATCATATGATGTTAAAGTAACTAATCCTAGTGGTCTTGCAGGTTCATTAGTGGCCGCTGCAAGTATTGATAGAGACCCACTTTGGTCAACTTCTGCTGGCAGTTTAGGAACAGTCGCAGATGCTAACAGATCTTCAGCATCTTTTTCCTTAAGTGCAAGCGATCCTGACGGTGGTTCAGTAGTTTATGGTATAGCTTCTGGTAGTCTGCCTTCAGGCGCAAGTTTAAATACAAGCACTGGTGCAATAACAGGACCATTTTCAGCAGTAAGTAGTAATACTACAAGTAACTTTACTGTAAGTGCAACATCAAACGGACAATCAGTAAATAGAAGTTTTAGTATTACAGTAAATGCACCAATAATTACTTTTGCTACAGCTAGTGGAAGTTTAGGTACAATTTATGATGGAAGCCGTAGTAATTTAGTTTTAAGCGCCGCAACAGCTACAGCAAGTTCTGGAACTGTTTCATACAGTATAGTTTCAGGATCTGTGCCATCAGGACTGACATTTAATACAAGTACTGCCGCTATTACAGGCACAGCTAATGCAGTAGGTTCAGACACAACTAGTAATTTTACAGTTAGAGCTACAACAACATCTGCAAGTGCAACATCTGATAGAGCATTTAGCATAACAGTTAGAGCACCAATCGTAACTTCTTTTACTTCAACTGGTACAACGTCTTTTAGTGTTCCAACAGGGGTCAACAATGCACGAGTTTTAGTAGTAGCAGGCGGTGGCGCAGGCGGAACAAGAAATAGCGGAACAGGAGGCGGCGGCACTGACGGTGGCGCAGGCGCAGGAGCAGGTGGAATGATCGATGTTCCTAGTTATCCATTAAGTCCAGGTGGCTCTGTATCAGTTACTGTTGGAGGTGGAGCAGGAGCTAATACAGGTGGTGAATCATTTGGAGGTAACGGGTCAAATAGTGCTTTTGATTCATTAACTGCCATTGGCGGAGGTGGAGGCGGAGCAGGCCCAGGCGGCTCAGTAGCTGATGGAAGACCAGGCGGCAGTGGTGGTGGCCGAGGCGGTGGTGGTTCACCATCAGGACCAACTGGATCAGGAGTACAGCCAGGACAACCAGGACTGAGCGGAACATTTGGCTACGGCAATCCAGGCGGACCAAATCCAAACAATGCGCCTTACACAGGCGCGGGTGGCGGCGGCGCCGGCGGAGCCGGAACAGGAGGTGGCGGCGGCAATCCAGCACCGGGTGGATCTGGAAGAAACAGCGATATTACTGGTAGTACTGTAACTTATGCTGGCGGCGGCGGAGGCGGCGGAGGAGGACCAAGCCCAACTGGTGGCGGCAGCGGAGGTCCTGGCGGTGGTGGTAGTGGCGGCTCAGGAGACGGTACTGCAAACCGTGGCGGAGGTGGTGGTGGTGGTCACGGAAGTCCACAAGGCGGGCCTGGGGCAGGCGGAGCAGGCGGGCCTGGAATAGTAGTTGTAAGATACTAATAAAAAAGCCAACGTTAAGTTGGCTTTTATTTTGAACTAAATTTTTCCCATTGCTCTTCAGAATTTAGCCGTCTTGAATGACTGTTCATTCCTAATAAAGGCCTAGTATCAAATTTTAATTCTGATCTTGATCCATTAGCTTTGACATAGAACATAAAAGCATTAATTTGTTCGTTACCAGTATATGCATCACGCCAATGGTATAAATCATTACCTTTATACAAGATAATATCCCCTACTTCTTGTTCTACATAAATTTTTTCACCGCGTACAGTTTCAACACCTAAATGCCATGGATGATTCGATTCTGTATCTATACAGCAACTTACACTATATTCAGATGCAGAGCGATCCATATGTCTTGCCATGGTTGCACCGTTATAGTATATCCTAGCGTATGAATAAGTTGGATGTACTGCTTCACCAATATATTGTTCAACAATAGGCTTTACTATGGAATCTGAAAGTGCTTCAAAACATAAAGGACTGTACCAGCTAAAACTTTTTTCAACTTGTGTGTCTTTATAAGGAAATTTTTCATTAGGATAAGGCACTAGGCCAGCCATATCTCTAGCCATTCTAAACTCTCTAGCTACAAGTTTACAAACATCTTTTGATATAGCGTTTTTAATTAAAATAAACTTTTCTTTTTCTAAACTCATAATTTACTCACTAAACAGTTTAGTTCTGGAAGATACAAATAGTTGATTTCACTGTTCCTTATAGTTCTTAACGCATCGTCTAAGGTTTCAACAATGCAATCCCCAGCAAGATTAAAACTAGTGTTGAATATTATCGGTATTCCTGTGATATTTTTAAATTGATTTATTAAATTGTAAAAATGAAAATTCTGATCTTTGTTTACAGTTTGAACTCTACAAGTGCTGTCAACATGAGTAATTGCAGGAACTAATGAACGTTTGTCTTTTAATACATTAACAGCATACATCATAAATGGACTAGAGTTTAATCCTCGCATATCAAACCATTCATTTGCGTTTTCTTCTAATACAGATCCTGCAAATGGCCTAAACCACTCTCTATTTTTTACAGTGTTTACTACATCTTTTCCATTAAGATCTCTAGGATCATAAAGAATACTTCTATTACCTAATGCTCTTGGGCCTGATTCACTACGACCTTGATATATTGCTACAATATTTTTATTTGCTATAAGTTTAGCAACATCTTTATAATCAACTGTGGAAATTTTTTCGTCAATTAATTTTTTCTGCAATTCATCTAGATTTAAACTGTATTCAAATCCTTGATATAATGATTGTTGAGGACGTATTGTGCAATCTTGGGTAGTTTCATGGTATACTAATTTCGCCGCACCCAACGCAGTACCTGCATCACTAGAAATTGGTTCTACATATAAACTAACATCTGCTGGTAAATCTTTTAAAAACTCATAATTAGCAACACAATTTAAAAAATATCCCCCAGACAAACAGATGTTTTTACAACTGTTTTTCTCTACAATTTCAAATATTTCTTTTTTAATTTTATTTTGGGTTTCTTTTTGTAAAGCGTATGCAAAGTTAGCCTTTATTTGAAAATTATCTGTTTTTAAATAAGGAAATTTGTCTAAATTTAAGTAGACTTGATCGATGCCTTTGTCAACACAAAATAATTCATTGTTTATATAACCGTTAGAGTTATAAATTGCTGGTATGTTGTCATCGTGTACGCCATACGATGCAAGACCCATAACTTTTCCAGCATCTAGGGCGTGAAATCCCATATACAAAGATACTGCTTGAAATGCCAAAGCTTCACTAACACTATTATTCACGTTGATTGAATTTTCTACAACAGCGTTACACTTAAAAGGCACAGTAATATGTTTATTGATACAATTAAAATTTGCTGGATACGAAGCTAAAAATGTTGAGCTTGATTCTCTACCATAAGAATTTGATAAAAATCTAGTATCATTTATATAATATTCAGAACCAGCACCGTCTTTAATAATACAAATTGCTTCTTTAAATCCTGAATTGTAAAACGCACAGGCAGCATGAAGTTTATGATGTTCTCTTCCTAAATAATGAGTTTGTATATTTTTAGAAAAAAATGTTTTATTAAGGCGGGCAACATAAACAGTATAAACGTCATGATCAGTAAAGGGCTCAACAGGCACTGTATCACTAACACCTGCTACAGCTAGTTGATCCACGTGATCAACAAAATTTGGCAATTTACTTAAAGCATGAAATGGGTAAGCATCATATTTAATATTTGATAACCGTTCGTTTTCAATTTGAAAAATTAACTCACCATTTTTCAACAAAGCAACTGCGGCATTATGAACTCTACTTACCCCAACTGTAATCATGGATTTTTGATAAATTCTTCTAGTTTTCTAATATCTTCCGTAATGGAGACTATAGGGTAATGTACAGCGTCTGGACTATTACCTTCTTTTACATACCCTTGTATATTATAACAGAATTTATGTTTTTCGCAAGCATCTATAAATTTACTTTCTGACAAATCATATCTATTTGGTTCTACGATTTCAAATTTGTGCTTTAAAAATTCAGCAAAAAGTTCATTTCCTGTCTTTTTAGCAAGATCCATTACTTCCAAAATTATTTTTTTGTGATCTTCAGAAATACTGCCGTAATCGTATAGTTCTTCCATTTTATATTCCTTTTTATTTTACTTGAGGTAATCCTAAAAACTGTCTTCCGTCGTATTCGTTATTATTGTCACTATTTTTTCTATTGTAATGCAAAAATACTTGAGCATGATTGAGACCCATATAATGGTCCCTCCAATGAAATAATTCACAACCTTTATACACAATCATATCTCCTGGATTTAGGGATACCGGAATTACAGAACCTTTTGAATCTTCAACATACATCGGCCATGCATAATTTGGATAAACTGTTGGATCAACATTAGATGTGTTGTAGCCAAGGCACATGGTTGTTGAAATTTCGCAACTTTCCCTATCTTTGTGTTTAACTAGTTTATCGCCTTTTTGATAAAATCTCCAAAATGAGTATGTAGGAACTAACTCATCGCCAACAAACTGTTCCATTTTTGGTAGTACATTGGCTAACAAGGTTTCCATTAACGGGTCACCGTAACAGTAATATGTATTAGGTATTTGTAAGTCACCAAATCCACCTTCCCATTTTTTAATATACCAGTCTGGATGATTTTGTAGCAAATAGTCCGCTCTTCTAACTTTTGTAATACAATACTGATAGACTAGGCCTGCAATCTCAGTATCTAATACATTACGTATTACTGCATAACCGTGTTCATTAAAAAAATCTTGTATGTCGTTCATTTAAAAGGTTTCCCCAAACACCAAATGACTAAACTGTACCTAGTACCTAAAGTAATAGGAGCTACACAGTGATGTATAAAAGATGGAAATACGATAATAGATCCTTGACTTCGTGCATTTTCGCAAGTGTGAAATCTTTCTACAGCGTGTGGTCCAAGATCAAATTTTAAGTCACCGCCTTCATAGTTTTCTTCTGGTGTTAAGTTTAAAGTTAAACTTATTTTTCTTATTTTACCAACCATTTTATCATTAGTTGTATAAAAGTCAGGAAGTCGATCTTTACTTTCTGGTATATCAGTGACTCCGTGAATATATCGTTTATAAGCTGTAGTGCGATCTCCGCCTGCATCTTGATGCCAAGAATAAAATCCGCCAGGG
>JACCDX010708067.1_pt1 | contig 12756 bp, 11 predicted proteins | sample 7449681 | NCBI WGS metagenome assembly JACCDX01 (sample SAMN15323450, study PRJNA562643) | freshwater metagenome | isolation source: river surface water | place: USA:Blue River Watershed | collected 2017-08-18
CTGGAGGTGTGGTTTCTAAGGCTTTCAAAATAGCCTCTTCTATTTTTTGAATACTTTTATCTAAGGCTTCTGCTACTTCTTGATAAGAAATCATGATTTGTTTAGGAATACCAGTTACCAAGTCTCTACCATTTACAGGCATGTCTTCTGGTGGATTTTCAAGATCTTTTAAAGCGGCGCCTACTTGAATTTTAATTTGCTCTGCTGTGCGTTCGCCTATCAATAAACTATGATAACGTCTTAAGGCTTCCACAATGTCTTCCGTAAATTCATCACCAGCAACCCTAATACTTTGATCACAAACTATTCCCGCTAAGGCAATCACGGTAATTCCCGTAGTTCCACCGCCAATATCCACAATCATATTTCCAATAGGTTCTTCTACGTCAATTCCAATTCCTAAGGCTGCGGCCATAGGCTCATGAATCATAAATACTTCTTTTGCTCCAGCTTGTTCGGCACTATCTCTCACGGCTCTTTTTTCAACCTCAGTAATAGAAGAAGGAATACAAATGACCATCCGCCAACTCGGTGGAAATAAAGGCTTTTTTGGATAAATCATTTTTATCAATTCCCGTATCATCAATTCTGCCGCATTAAAATCAGCAATAACCCCATCTTTTAAAGGTCGAATTGTTTTAATATTCTCGTGCGTTTTTTCGTGCATTAACAAGGCTTTTTTTCCCACACCTAAAACCTCTTTCATATTGTTACGATTTAAGGCAACGATAGATGGTTCATTAACCACTATTTCATCATTGACAATGATCAACGTGTTTGCTGTACCAAGATCCATTGCGATTTCTTGAGTAAACAGATTCAAAATACCCATGTTTGTTGTTTTATTTTTTTAATTTATTTCTGCAAAGTTTAAATAAAAAAGCCAAATTACAAAGAAAATTGCCATATTTTTTTTAATTTTGTCGTCCATGAAAAAATATATCAGCTTAAAATCGGCTCATCACGTCGTTAGTTTTCGTGATGCCACTATTCAAGGACAAGCGCCTGAAAAAGGATTATATGTGCCTTTAGAAGTACCAAAATATGATCAAAAACAACTTGAATTTTTAAAAAAACTACCCCTCATTGAATTGGGGTTTGAAATTATGAAACCCTTTATAGGTAAGGAAATTCCAGAAGATACCCTATTTGAAATTATGAAAGAAACCTTGTGTTTTCCAATCGTGGTAAAACCTTTGGATTCAACCATAGCTGTTTTAGAACTTTTTCATGGACCTACCCTATCTTTTAAAGACGTGGGTTCGCGTTTTATGAGCCGTTGTTTGAAATATTTTCTACAATCGGAAAATCGTAAAATAACCGTTTTAGTTGCTACTTCGGGGGATACAGGCAGTGCAGTAGCCTCCGGTTTTTATAAAGTTCCCGGAATTCAAGTCGTTATTTTATACCCTAAAGGAAAGGTAAGTAACATTCAAGAATTACAACTTAACACACTGGGCGAAAATATCCATAGTTTGGCAATTGACGGTAATTTTGACGATTGTCAACACTTAGTTAAAGAGGCATTTGCCGATAAAGATTTAGCTCAAACTTTGGGGCTTACTTCAGCAAATTCAATTAATGTTGCCCGCTGGTTACCTCAACAAATACCTTATTATTACGCTTGGCAACAATCTGAACAGGATATAGATTTGGTAGCCGTTCCCAGTGGAAATTTTGGTAATATTGCCGCCGCTGCCTTGGCTATAAATGTTGGCTTACCTATTAAAAAACTCCTCGCTGCTTGCAATGCCAATGATATTATACCCCATTATTTATCTTCGGGAGACTATATTATTAAACCTACTCAATTCACCTTGTCGAATGCTATGGATATTTCTCAGCCCAGTAATTTTGTACGTATTGAGCATATTTTTAACCAAAATTTGAGTGCTCTGAAAGAAAAATTAATGGCGGTAAGTATTTCTGATGACCTTACTATTGAAGGGCTTAAAACCTTGTATAAAAAATATAATTATATTGCCGACCCACATGGGGCAGTGGCTTATCAAGCCTTACAACAATTCTCTGCTACCACCAAGCATTGCATTTTTGTTGAAACTGCCCATCCTATTAAGTTTGCCGATATTGTAGAAAAAGAACTTGAGATAAAAATACCCATACATAAAGCAGTAGAGCACTTACACCATCTACCTCAAAAATCACTTTTAATGAAAGCCCAATTTAATACCTTAAAAGATTGGCTTTATAGTCAGCGTTTTTAATAATATGCAACCATCCCAAAGCCAATCCCTTAGCCAAAGCCAACACTTACATACTACCCAAATAAAGTTAATGAAGATGGTTCAAATGCCCGTTTTAGAATTTCAAGAATACCTTCAACATGCTTTAATAGAAAATCCTTATTTAGAAAAAAATAATGAAGAATCAGAAAATAATTTGAACGACCTTAGTTTAAACAATCTTAACGATAATCCTCAAAACAACGAAGAGTCGTTATATATAAACAATGATGATGGCGAATATGATTGGGATAAGAACACCACAGATTACATGCCAGAATTTGATAACGGAAATCAGGTTCTTAATATTCGTGATAATGGCACAAACGACGAATTATTAAACCAAATAGACCACCTTCAAATAACCGATCAACAAAAAGAGTTGGTTCGTTTTTTAGTGGGAAACTTAGAAGATAATGGCTATTTAAAAATTCCAAACGAAACCCTTGAAACAGATATTGCTATTCAGTTTGGAATAGAATTAATGCCCGAAGAATTAAACACTTATATTCATATCCTACAATCGTTACAGCCAGCGGGTATTGGAGCTAGAACCTTGCAAGAATGTTTGGTTTTACAAGCGCTACAATTAGACCAGAAAGACCCTCTTCATCATTTAACCCTGGAAGTTTTAAAAAATTATTTTGAACAATTTTCTAAGAAAAAATATGTTTATATAAAGCAAAAGCTCGAAATTAACGACTTAGATTTTCAAAAAATTATCCAAAAAATAACCGAATTAAAACCACAACCTTTCGAGTCATTTGATTCAAAATCAACTACTTTTTCTCAACATACCATCATTCCAGATTTCTATATTAGCGAAGAAAATAACCAACTTTTTGTTTCATTACACCCATCCAATAACGACCAATTAGTTATCAGCGAAGATATTATTCAGCAGTGGCAATCCGCCAAAAAAAATAACAAAAAAAAAACCTTGCTTTACATTAAAAACTATATCCAATCAGGAAAATATTTAATTTCATTGATTGATATGCGACAACATACCTTATTAAAAACTATGAAAGCCATTGCCCTTTTTCAAAAAGATTTTTTTATCCATGGCGACCAAGATTTATTAAAACCCATGTTATTAAAAGATATTCAATCTGTAACAAAATTAGACCAATCTGTAATCAGTCGCGTAATTAATAATAAATATGTGCAAACTCAATTTGGCATTTTTTCTTTAAAATTCTTTTTTGATAAAAAAGCCTTACAAAACAACCCAGCTCAAAGCATAACCAAAACTCAATTAAGACAATATATTAAAGAATTGATTGACAATGAAGATAAAACCAATCCTTTATCAGACACTCAACTATCCGAATTATTAAAAACCAAAGGATTTCCTATTTCTCGGAGGGTGTTGGCATATTATCGAGCTGAATTGGGAATACCTAATACCCAGGAAAGGTCTAAAAATTATTTTTAATATGAAAATGAAAAAAAATTTGTTTAACATGTTCGCCTTGCAGTTATTAATCATCTTAATTTCTGTTCAAAGCACTTGGTCTCAATCGTTAAATAGTATACCATCAGAAGGTGAGAAAAATAAAACTGTCAAAAAATATGTCAATAATATACCTCCGCGTTTAATGGTGGCGGTATCGTTTCAGGTACCTTTTAATAGTTTGGGAATTAGTTTTGGGGAATTAAGCAATGCTTTTTATCAAAAAAAACCTCAACGAATTAGCGGGTTTGGTGCTGTTCATTATAATTTTGTTAATAATAATATTTCTAATGCAGCCAATGCTTTGAGTGGTAATATTATATCTCCAACTGTTGCAACTTCTTATTTCGATTTTGTTGGTGGCATTACCATTCATTTAAAAGGACCTCATTGGTTATATTCTGGTTTAGGTTATGGTGAATACATTACGTATGATAAAAGGGAGTTGAATGGAGAAACATACTATACTCAAAGTTCTATTGAGTCTGAATCGGGAAAGGGTGTAGCTGCTGTTATAGGTTATATTATTGACTTTAATGGAGTTAATGTAAAATTTGGAATAAAAAATGTTAGTCGTGCTACTTTGTTCAATGTTGGAATAGGTTATACATTTAAATATAAAAAATAATGGTTGAAATAAAAATCAGAGCGGCTGTTAAAAACGATTGCCCAGCCATGTTGGCATTAATAAAAGAATTAGCGGTTTTTGAGAGGGCTCCAAACGAAGTTACGGTTTCGTTGGAAACCTTTGAGAATGCTGGATTTGGTGCAAACCCTATGTATATGGCTTGGGTAGCAGAATTACACCAACATGTTATTGGATTAGCATTAACTTATATTCGCTATTCTACTTGGAAAGGTCCTCAATTATATTTGGAAGATTTAATTGTTTCAGCAAATTATCGTAATTTAAAAATTGGTAAAAAACTTTTTGAAACTGTAATTGAATATGCCCGTGAAAAAAAATATAGTGCCGTTCGGTGGCAAGTGTTAGACTGGAACACGCCAGCTATAGATTTTTATAAAAAATATCCGATTGAAATGAGTTCTGAATGGTTGAATGGTTGTTATAAACTATTTTAATTTTTTAGAAATTTTTGTATTTCCGGATCTGAAGATATGAGCTGCATTTGGCGTAAAATTTTGGGATACCGCCACGTAACTCTTTTACTCATGGGTACAACGGAAAATTTTTTAGGATTAGGAAGACAGGCAATAATTTGGGCGGCTTGGTTTGCTGTTAAGGTTTTAGCAGATTTATGAAAATATTTTTGGGCGGCTGCTTCTATGCCATAAATACCATTACCCATTTCAATTACGTTCAAATATATTTCTAATATTCTTTGTTTTCCCCATATTATTTCTATGAACCAAGTATAAAAAAATTCTGGCAGTTTTCGAACATAACGCATAAAACCATTGCCCTGCCACAAAAAAACATTTTTGGCTGTTTGTTGGCTAATGGTGCTGGCACCACCGCCCCTAATAATCTTCTTTTTTTTACGAGTCGGAAACAAACTTTTTTGGGTAGCATCCCAATCCACGCCCCAATGTACTAAAAAATCTTGATCCTCACTGGCAATAGCCGCTAATTTTACTTGATAAGAGATATTATCCCAACTTACATAAGAACGTTGAATACCAGCACTAAATAAGGTAGAAAGCTGGGTACAAGTAAACGGTGGCATGATCCATTTTAAAGCCACAATATAAACGAGTTGAAGAATAACAAAATATAATAAGTATCGTACACATTTCTGCCAAAATTTTTTCATAAAAACTACAAAGATACTAATTGATATTTTTTGCCAATTTTATATTCAGTAATATAGGTTGATTTTAAAATCATTCCTACCCCCCATACCGCAGCACTTCCTGCAATAAAATAAGCATCGGTAGGGGTAAAAGATTGATAAATAGCAGAATTGATGAGATTTAAACTAATAGATGAAATTCCCAAAATTCTAAACAATATTCCAGATCGAATAAGGGCAGATTTGGGTTTAATAACAGGAATACTGCCAATTTCGGAAAACAAAAACTCATCTTCACCAAACCAAAAAGTATCGGAACCAGCATAACCATACTGAGAATAAAAATTTTTTAATTCGAATCTTCTAATCATTATCGAACTATCATTAATTTTAATAATTCGAACATTTGCGTATTGGTTATTATTTAATTTTAACAGTAGGTCATTTCCCACTGTCCAAGTATAAATGTTGCGGTCGTTATTTTTTAAAACCAAGAGGGAATTATCTTTATTTTGACTAAAAACCAATAATTTAAACGTACTTAAAAAAATTAAAATAAAAAATTTCATTGGCAAATATCCTTAAAATTTTTCAATTAGAAGCTAAAAAATTTGCCTTTTATAAAATTTTATTAAATAAAAATCAAAAAATACTTATCTTTGAAAAATTTTTATTTATGAAAAAGACTTTATTTTATTTTTTGATGGCATTTTGTATTCCTTTTATTTCGGATGCTCAAATGGCAGATTATGTTTTATTAGGAAAAAAAGCACCAGAAATAAAAATGCACGACCTTGAAGGGAAAGAATTTTCTTCTTATTCTTTAAAAGGGAAATATGTTTTGATTGATTTTTGGGCAAGCTGGTGTAATCCTTGTCGCCACGAAAACCCCAATGTAGTTGTTGCTTATGATAAATTTAAAGACAAAAATTTTACTATTTTAGGCGTATCATTAGATAAAAGTAAAGCACCATGGGTTGAAGCTGTTAAAGCGGATGGCTTGGTTTGGAAACAAGTTTCTGATTTAAAATATTGGAATTCTGAAGCCGTTAATTTGTTTCAATTTGATGGAATACCTTTTAATGTTTTGATAGACCCTTCAGGAAAAATTATAGCTGCTGGCTTAAGAGGTCCAGAATTGCAAGATTTCTTAGCCAAAGTATTGAAATAATAAATTACCAAAATTTAGATTTTTTAAAATTCTGGTTCAGACATTTTCTGAACCACGATTACGCAGATTAGACAGTCCCGAGCAATTCGGGACACAGATAGTTTATTTTGGTTAGTAGGGACAGATAATTATCTGTCCCTACGGATTAAAAAAACAAATTTTACAAAAAATCCCCCTGCCCTATAATCATTTCACTCCTTCGGAGTTTTATTCAATCAGTAAATCAAATCCTATTAATCTTGATCCCGAAGGTTCGGGACGGCGTAATCCCGGTTCAGACACAAATTTTTTGAACCACGATTACACAGATTAATTTATTTTTAAATTTTGTAACCAAATCTAATAATGAACACTCAAATAGTTATTATTAACCAAAAAAAATTTTATTATGGATGAAGACATTGTAGTTCCCTTTATTGTGTTTGCCACTATGTTTGGCATTGTGTTTACGGTAATTCGTATGCAACAAAAAGTACGTTTAGCGATGATTGAAAAAGGTTTGGATCCGCTGGTAGCACCTCCCAGAAAAAGAAGCCTAGCCCAAATTATGTACTATTTAGCTTGTATAGCTATTGGTGTTGGTTTAGGTATTTATTTTGGACTTTGGCTTAAATATGGTTGTAAGATTCAAGACGATGGGGTTTTTGTTGCCAGCGTTTTTGCCCTTGGTGGTTTAGGATTACTAAGTGGAATTATTACTTATCGTAAATTTTTTGAGAAAAACAACGAAGCCTAATTTTGTTTTAATTTTAATTTGAAATTACACCCCACATTTTATCTTTCAGTTCTTCTAATCCAAATTGGGTGGCGGCTGAAATAAAATGGATGGGGTGTTTTTTTAGAAAATAAGAACTTAGGTTCACATTTTTTTTATCAAAATGAACAATATCCATTTTATTAATCACAATTAAATAATCTTTTTTAAGAAGTTCGGGGTTGAATTTTTTTAACTCGTTTCTTAGTAAGCTAAACTCTTTAGCAATATCTTCGCTTTCGGCTGAAATTAAAAACAGTAAAGCAGCATTTCTTTCTATATGTCTTAAAAAACGAATTCCCAAACCTTTACCTTCAGCAGCACCTTCAATTATTCCAGGAATGTCGGCAACACAAAACGAAGTATTGTTTTTATAGGCTACCATACCTAACTGAGGCGTTAAGGTAGTAAAAGGATAATTAGCAATTTTAGGTTTGGCGTTTGAGATGGTGGATAATAAAGTAGATTTACCGGCATTAGGAAATCCAATAATTCCAAGGTCGGCTAATATTTTCAGCTCCAAACTTTTAGCCGCTTCTTGCCCCTGTTCGCCGGGCTGAGCGTATGTAGGTACTTGGTTTGTTGGGGTAGCAAAATGAATATTTCCCCAACCGCCACGACCACCATTCAACCAAATATATTCTTGGTTGTGTTCTAAAATTTCAACGTCTATTTCTTGGCTCAGTTCGTCTCGAGCAATGGTTCCTAAGGGCACTTCAATAATAATGTCTTTTCCGTTTTTACCCGTACAATTATTTTTGGCACCGTGTTCGCCATTTTCGGCTACTATATTTTTATGATAACGTAAATGTAATAAGGTCCAAAGCTGTTTATTACCTTTTAAAATGATATGACCACCACGACCTCCGTCGCCACCATCTGGTCCACCTTTAGAAGTTAATTTATTTCGTAAGAAATGTACCGAACCTGCACCGCCTTTGCCAGAGATACAATGTAAGCGAATGAAATCAATAAAATTTTCTTTAAAACTCACGAATCTTTTGGTTTAAAAAATTTAATAATTAAAATAGGTAAGAGTAACAAGTTGGTTAAAGTTCCCATAAACAAGGTTAAACTCGTAAGCCAACCTAAAATAGAAATGGTACTCATATTACTAAAACTAAAAATAATAAAACCAGCTATAAGCACTAAAGAGGTATAAACTATACTTAAACCAGTTTGTTTTATAGTTAGAGATACGGTTTGAGCAATATTATAATTACAATTTTTTAGCTCTTGTTGATAGTTAATTAAAAAGCGTATGGTAATATCAATTACAATTCCTAGGGAAACGCTGAAAATAAGAACCGTAGAAGGTTTTATAGAGATATGTCCCCAACCCATAATTCCTGCAGTAAATAATAATGGTATAATGTTGGGTATTAATGAACAACACAAAATACGCCAAGAACGAAATAGTAACAACATACAAATACTAATCAAAACAAAAGCCCAAATAATACTTTCAACCAATCCTTTTATAATATAATGGGCGCCTTCTAAAAAAGTTACGCTACCGCCTGTTATAAGATAACTAATACGCTGGGTATCAAAAGTTTGGTTTGTTATATTTTTAATAGAATCTATATATTGGGGTAGAACGGCTGTTCCTACGTCTTGCATCATAACAGTAATACGGGCATAACGTTGGGTAGAATCTATCATATTATTCAGTAAATGTAAAGAGTTTTTGTTAGTCGAATCTTTGGGAAATAAGTCGGCAATTTGACTTAACTCTAAAGCAGTGGGTACGCTATAACTGGAAGAATCGTTATTATAAAAAGCCATCCGAATAAATTTCAAGCCTTCGATGTAAGAAATGGGTTTGCCAAAAACTTGTAAGTTTTTTATATAATCGCACAGGACGTCAATTTGATGCGCCAAACTAATAGAACGTACGATAGATTTGGGTTTATGGGCGTCTATCATAATTTCTAAAGGTAGAATTCCACCAAAATTTTTTTCAAACCATTTTAAATCGGTAAGCATAATATTCCCACGAGGAATATCATCTATTACATACCCATTTGTTTCTAAACGGTTCATTCCTAACAAAGAAACAAGGGTTAATAAAATGGTACAAATAACAACGATAGATTTTTTCTTTAAAGTCCATTTATCAATATTTAATAAAAATTTCTCTACGGTTTTATTTTTTAAGTATTTTAATTCTTTGGGTGAGGGTGGTGGTAAGAACAATAAAAAAGGCGGAATAACCAATAACGAAATAAAAAATAAAGCAATAATGGTTAAACCGGCAATCCAGCCAAATTCATACAACAACGCACTTTTGGTTACTGCAAAAACGCCTAAACCAATACCAGCGGCAATATTACAGGTAAGGGTAACAATAGACATTTTACCAATCATTTCGTTGATAGCGAAATTTTTATCTTTCGATTTTAGGTAAATTAAATGGAATTTATTTAAGAAATAAATACAGTTTGGAATACCAATAACTACAATTAATGGTGGAATTAAAGACGTTAAGATGGTTATTTTGTAATTAAAAAGGACTAATAATCCCATACTCCAAATAACACCAATTAATACAACCCCCAAACTTAATAAAGTAGCTGATATGGAACGAAAGAAAACTAATAAACATATAATAGACAACACCAACGACAACACTAAAAATAAAATCATTTCATCTAAAATTTTTTCACCAATAATAGTGCGCAAGTAGGGCAAGCCGCTTTGTTTAAATTTTATATTGGATTGTTGTTCGAATAAGTGGACTAAATTTTCTAAAGAATCTAAAACAGCGACCCGTTTAGGGCTATACATTATTTCATGGTCTATGGTTACTGCTACAATATAAGCCTTGCTTTGGGGGTTGTATAAAATATTTTTATAGAGCGGAATTTGTTGAAATTCTTGGATGTTATGGAGGAGTTTTTGTTGGCTATCTATGGCATAAGTAGAATCAAAAATAGGTTTGATGGTAAATTTATTTTGTGTTTCGTTTTTTTGTAGAGTAATGGCTTGTTGAAAGCTAACGATTCCGTGAACGGCAGGAATTTTTTTTAATTGATTGGTTAATTGGTGGAGTTGATTATAAAATAAAGGCTCATTGATAGGAGGGTTTTCTAATCCTAATAACCATAAATCGTCATCCGTTCCAAAGGTTTTTTTAAATTCTAAAAATTCTTTGAAGACGTGATTGTCGCTAGGAATGGCTTTAATAAAATCATAATCTAATTCTATTTTAGTTCCCCAATATCCAAAAAATAAGGTCAAAGCCAAAATAAAGGATAGGCATAATTTGCGATAATTCATTATAAAACGGGCAACAGCGAACCACATAGAATTAATTTAGAAGCATAAAGGCGCTTAGTTGAACAAAACTACCTAAAATAAGGGCTAAAATAATTTCTTTTTTGGAATGTTTTTTTAAATGCAAGCGACTCCAAACAACCAGGAAAATAATTAATAGAGATACGACTATCATCATCCAATTCCAAAAATGGTGTTGGGTTAAAAGAACAATGAAACCACAAATAAAACCAGCAATTCCTAAGCCGTGCAAACTAATATTAATGAAGTTAATAAGAACTAAAGCTACCGAAGTTTGAATAAAACATCCGAAGAAAAAGGCTTTAAGAAATAAATTGTGTTCAGGGAAATCACGATAAAGTTTAAACATCCACCAATAAAAAAACATCAAAATAACTAAGGGAATAATTCTTTCGCGGCGTTCGTTCATTTCCAAAGATTTTACAAAATTCAGTTTCCAAAGTAAAAACATTGAAAAAAGGGGGTAGAGAATAGTATTAAAGATTAAACTCCATATTCTGCCTTTAATTAATTCGTCGTGGGGTATAGAATCAAAATCGTGGGGGAAATGGGTAAAATAAACGATATATAAATATAATGGTAAGAAAATAGGATGAAAAATATAACTAACTATATGAGCACTTAATGTAGAAGGTTTTATTTTATTCATAATTTTATAAAAATTTATTTTTTGTTGACATGAATGTAAAAACAATGAGCGTTAATAATAAACACTTAAAGCGTTCTTTTTATTTCTTCTTCTTCGTAGGCTTCAACAATATCGTCTACTTTTAAATCGTTATAATTTTTTATCGTCATACCGCATTCCATATTAGAGTTAACTTCTTTAGCGTCGTCTTTGAATCTTTTTAGGCTGGCTAATTCACCGTGGGCGTTTTCACCTTTAGGGAAGATAACGATACCGTCCCGAATAATTCGTATTTTACTGTGGCGTTGAATTTTGCCATCCAAAACAAAACAACCGGCAACGGTTACTTTATCGAACTTATAAATAGCACGAATTTGAACATTCGCCACAATTTTTTCTTTAATATGAGGTTCTAACATACCTTCCATAGCGCTTTTGATTTCTTCAATGGCGTTATAAATAATAGAATATAATTTTACTTCCACACCTTCTTTTTCGGTAAGTTTATTAGCTTGTAACGAAGCCCTAACATTAAATCCAATCACAATGGCGTCTGAAGCAGCAGCCAATAATATATCAGATTCAGATATTTGTCCCACTCCTTTATGAATAACACGAACTGCAATTTCGGGGGTAGAAAGTTTTTGTAAAGCGTCGCTCAGGGCTTCAACCGAACCATCTACGTCTCCTTTAATAATAATATTAAGTTCTTTAAATTTACCTAAGGCTAAGCGGCGGCCAATTTCATCTAAGGTAATATGTTTTTTAGTTCTTAAACCTTGTTCTCTTAATAATTGGCTTCTTTTAGTTGCTTTTTCTTTGGCAATGCTTTCGTCGGGATAAACTTTAAATTTCTCACCGGCTTGGGGGGTGCCATTTAAACCTAAAATAACGACTGGCGTTGAGGGACCGGCTTCTAAAATTCTAGAATTGCGTTCATTGAACATGGCTTTAACTCTTCCAAAATATTGTCCAGAAAGAATACAATCACCGGCGCGTAAAGTACCTTCTTGAACCAGAATGGTTGCCATATTACCTCGACCTTTATCTAAACTTGCTTCGATTACGGTGCCTTCGGCTTGACCTTCGGTGTTGGCTTTTAGGTCGAGAATATCGGCTTGGAGTAATATTTTTTCCATCAATAAATCAATATTTAATCCTTTTTTAGCTGAAATTTCTTGGTTTTGATATTTACCACCCCACGATTCAACTAAGATATTCATTTGAGAAAGTTGTTCATAGATTTTATCGGGGTTGGCGCCGTCTTTATCCATTTTATTAACGGCAATAATAATATCAACATTGGCGGCCATGGCATGATTAATAGCTTCTTTGGTTTGAGGCATTACGGCATCGTCGGCAGCAATTACAATTACGGCGATGTCGGTTATTTTAGCGCCACGGGCACGCATAGAAGTAAAAGCTTCGTGGCCTGGTGTATCTAAAAAAG
>JACCDX010931564.1_pt1 | contig 12756 bp, 11 predicted proteins | sample 7449681 | NCBI WGS metagenome assembly JACCDX01 (sample SAMN15323450, study PRJNA562643) | freshwater metagenome | isolation source: river surface water | place: USA:Blue River Watershed | collected 2017-08-18
AGATCCAGATCAAGATGGCGCAGGGCGCGAAGCCCGGCGAGGGCGGCCAGCTGCCAGGCCACAAGGTCTCTCCCCTCATCGCCAAGCTCCGCTTCTCCGTCCCCGGCGTCACCCTCATCTCGCCGCCGCCGCACCACGACATCTATTCGATCGAGGATCTCGCCCAGCTCATCCTCGACCTGAAGGAGGTCAACCCGCGCGCCAAGGTCTGCGTGAAGCTCGTCTCCTCCTCCGGCGTCGGCACCATCGCCGCCGGCGTGGCCAAGGCCTATGCCGACGTCGTGCTCGTCTCCGGTCACGAAGGCGGCACCGGCGCTTCGCCGCTCGGCTCGATCAAGAACGCCGGCTCCGATTGGGTGCTCGGCCTCGCCGAAGCGCATCAGGTGCTGATGATGAACGGCCTCCGCAACCGCGTCACGCTCCGCACCGACGGCGGCATGAAGACCGGCCGCGACATCGTCATCGCCGCCATCCTCGGCGCCGAGGAATTCAACTTCGGCACCGCCGCGCTCATCGCGGCCGGTTGCGCGATGTTCCGCGTCTGCCACTTGAACACGTGCCCGGTCGGCGTCGCCACGCAGCGCGACGACCTCCGCGCGAAGTTCCGCGGCCGCCCTGAGAACGTCATCGCCTACTTCAACGCCGTCGCCGAGGAAGTCCGCCACTACCTCGCGCGCCTCGGCGCCCACACGCTGAACGACGTCATCGGCCGCCCCGAGCTCCTCGAGCAGATCGACGACCCGGCGAACCCGAAGACGCGTTTCATCAACCTCTCCGGCGTCCTCCACAACGTCGACCCGTCCGGCCAGCTCGACCGCTTCCACACCCGCGAGCGCAACGAGCGCTTCGGCTCCGAAGGTTCGCTCGACGAACTCATCGTGCAGGAGGCCCGCCACGTCATCGCCGGTCGCGCCGGCCGTTTCGCCGGCTCCTACAAGGTCACCAACGAATCGCGCTGCCTCGGCACGCACCTCTCCGGCCAGATCGCCTACCTGCGCGGCAGCCAGCACCCGCTGTCCCCGCGCACGATTGACATCCAGTTCAGCGGCACCGCCGGCCAGAGCTTCGGCACGTTCCTCGTGCCCGGCGTCCGCCTCACGCTCACCGGCGAAGGCAACGACTACGTCGGCAAGGGCATGAGCGGCGGCGAGATCGTCATCCGGCCGCGCAGCGACGAGCTGTTCGCCTGGGAGACCAACGTCCTCATCGGCAACACCTGCCTCTACGGCGCCACCGGCGGCTCGCTCTTCGCGGCGGGCTGGGCGGGCGAGCGCTTCGCGGTCCGCAACTCCGGCGCCACCGCCGTCGTCGAGGGCGTGGGCGACCACGGTTGCGAATACATGACCCGCGGCACGGTCGTCATCCTCGGCCGCACCGGCCTGAACTTCGGCGCCGGCATGAGCGGCGGCCTGGCGTTCGTCTACGACGCGTTGAACACGCTCCCGCAGCGCTACAACAACCAGATGGTCTCCCTCGAGCGCCTCGAGAACGCCGCCGAGATCGAGTCCCTCCGCCAGCTCATCACCGCGCACGCCGACGCCACCACGAGCCCGCACGCCAAGCGTATCCTCGAGAAGTGGAGCGAGAGCGTGGGCAAGTTCTGGAAAGTCGTCCCGCACCCGCCGACGCCCGACGCGCCGAAGTCCTATTACCGCTTCGAGCCCGTGCAGGTGTTTTCCGAGGCGTCCCCGGGCTGAGCCCAGCCTCCAGTCCGTTTCCTCCGCGGCCCGTCGTGTCACAAGCGCGACGGGCCGCGTGTCATAGAAGGGCGGATGGCCGATGGGCTGCTAAAGGGGGCTTCGACTGCGCCGGCGCATCGCCGGCCCACGCCAACCCAACACCGAAGCCCAAACATGAAACACAAACTGCTAGCCGTTCTCGCGCTGACCCTCGCCACGATCGGCCTCCACGCGGAGGAAGCCAAGTCCTCCTACGCCATCAGCACCGACTTCACCTACACCTCGCGGTATTTCTTCCGCGGCGTGCAGCAGCAGGAGTCGGCGTTCCAGCCCTCCGTCAGCTTCGCCCAAGGCCCGCTCTCGCTGGGCGTCTGGACGAGCTACGCGCTGGAGAACAACTCCACCGCCTGGGCCAAGGGCAAGGAGATCGACCTCTACGGCAGCTACGCGTTCACGCTCGCCGAAGGTTACACGCTCAACGTCGGCGGCACCTATTACTACTACCCGTCCGCCCGCTCCACGTTCGGCGAGCCCAAGGACACTTATGAAGGCCTCGTCTCGCTCGCGCTGCCCCTCGGCCCGCTCAGCGGCAAGCTCTCCTACTTCCACGACTTCGTCTACAAGTCGGACACGCTCCAAGCCGACCTCGGCTACAGCAAGGCCTTCGCGGACGGCAAAGCCCAGTTCGACGCGGGCATTTACTACGGTCTGAACGACATCGGTGACGGCAACGGCGACCTGCCCGGCACCGGCGGTTACGACTACAAGTATTACGGCGTCGACGTCGCCATCAGCGGCAAGATTTCCGAGTCGGCCACCCTCAAAGTCGGCGGCCACTGGACCAACGTGTCGAAGATCACCCAGCCCGTCACGAAGGTTTGGATTACGGTCGGCGTCACCGTCGCACTGTAAAACAACAGAACGCATAGCAGAATGGGAGCCGGCCGCGTCCTCTGGGCGCGGCCGGTTTTGCGTTACCGGCGACACCCGCGGCCCGCAGCCCCCAGGCGGCCCGCAGAATCTGCGACTTAACCCCGTTTTTTCCCAAGAAACCGCTGGCCGCGCCGCGCCCGATTCGTTCGATTCTCCCTTTCTCCCCCTGACATGAAGCCACGCAAAGTCGCCATCCTCACCGCCGGTGGTCTCGCTCCCTGTTTGAGCGCCGCCGTCGGCGAACTCATCCAGCAATACACCGAAGCCGCGCCGGACATTGAGATCATCTGCTACCGCTCCGGCTACAAGGGCCTCCTCCTCGGCGACTCCATCACCGTCACGGCCGACATGCGCGCCCAGGCGGGCATCCTCCGCCGCTACGGCGGCAGCCCCATCGGCAACAGCCGCGTCAAACTCACCAACGTCGACGACTGTGTGAAACGCGGCCTCGTCAAACCCGGCCAGGACCCCCGCGCCGTCGCCGCCCGCCAGCTCAAGAAGGACAAGGTCGACATCCTCCACACCGTCGGCGGCGACGACACCAACACCGCCGCGGCCGACCTCGCCGCCTGGCTGAAGAAGAACAAATACGATCTCACTGTCGTCGGCCTCCCCAAGACGATCGACAACGACATCATCCCCATCCGCCAATCCCTCGGCGCGTGGACCGCCGCCGAGCAAGGCGCCCGCTTTTTCCAGAATGTCGTCTCCGAGCACGGCGCCTCGTCGCGCATGCTCATCGTCCACGAAGTCATGGGCCGCCACTCCGGCTGGCTCACCGCCGCCACCACGCGCGATTACCTGCGCTTCGTCCAAGGCGGCCTCTACATCCCTGGCCTCGGCCTCAAGGAAGAGCGCTGGACCATCCACGGCGTCTATCTCCCCGAGATGGAGTTCGATCTCCAAGGCGAAGCCGACCGCCTCCGCGGCGTCATGGACCGCCTCGGCAACGTGAACCTCTTCGTCTCCGAAGGCGCCTCCGTCGAGACCGTCATCGCCGAGATGACCGCCCGCGGCGAACCCGTCGAGCGCGACCCCTTCGGCCACGTGAAGCTCGACAAGGTCAACGTCGGCGCATGGTTCGGCAAACGCTTCGCCACGATGATCGGCGCCGAGAAGGTCCTCGTGCAGAAGTCCGGCTATTTCGCCCGCTCCGCCCCCGCCAACGACGCCGACATGGTGCTCATCACGCGCTGCGTCGAGCACGCCATCGAGTGCGCCCTCCGCGGCGAGTCCGGCCTCATCGGCGAAGACGAGGCGGCGAACAATCACCTCCGCGCAATCGAGTTCGAGCGCGTGAAAGGCGGCAAGGAATTCGACGTCCGCTCGCGCTGGTTCCAGGAGATCCTGGTCGAGACCGGCCAGAAGTCCGCCCGCAAGCGCAAGGGCGCCTGAGCCCGCGCGTTCGCGGCGAATTTTCCGTCGTGGCGGTGCGTCTTAACGGGCGCCCGCCACTTCCGTTTCTGCCCCCGGGGAAATCCCGCGGGTGCGATCACGTGATTCCTCGGCGGTGAAATTGAACCTCATGCTCGCCCGCGAGTCCCACTCGTCACACGATCTCCCCATGCGCCGCCCGTTCTCCGCTCTCCTCGTCGCCACCTTCGCCTTCAGCCTCCTCGGCGCCGCCGCGCACGCCGCCACCTGGGTCCTCGCTAATGGCGACCGGCTCAACGGCCGCCTTGTCGAGGAGAACGCCGCCGCCATCATCATCGAGCACCCGCAGCTCGGCCGCCTCACCGTCCCGCGCGCGTCGCTGCAAGGCACGATCACCGAGTCCGCCGCGACACCTCCGGCGGCCGCCACCTCGTCCACGGCGCCGGCGACGCCGAGCGCGAAGACCGCTGCCACAGCGTCGACCAGCGCGGCCGCCGACCGCGCCGGCACCCGCAACAAATGGACGCGCCAGATCGAAATCGGCTTCGTCATGCAGGAGGGCGCCAAGTCCACCCGCGACCTCAACGCGCGTTTCCAGACCGAGGGTCGTTTCGCCGGCAACAGCGTGCGTGCCACCGCCAAGGTCACCCGCGCCGAGTCCCAGGGCATCGTCACCCGTGACCGCAACGAGGCCGACCTGCGCATCCGCCGCGATTTCAACCGCCGCACGTTCGCGCAGGCCCTCACCACGTATTCCTCCGACGACCTGCGCCGCATCGATCTCAGCGTCGAGCAGCAGCTCGGCGGCGGCTACCGCCTCGTGGACGCCACGCGCCAGAAGATGAACGTCGGCCTCGGCGCCGTCCTCCAGCGTTTCGAGCGCAAGGGTTACGAGGACCAGACCGCGCTGCTCGGCTCGGCTTTTCAGGACTATGCGTTGACCTGGAGCGACCAGGTGAAGTTCACGCAGGAATCCTCCGTGCAGTTCGCCGACCGCGCGCCCGTCATCGCCCGCACCGGCGCCAGCTCCACCACGACGCTCAACGCCCCGAAGGACGGCTCCTACCGCTTCAAGTTCAACGCCGCCCTCCAGAGCAAGATGACCAACTCGCTCTCGCTCAACCTGCGCTACGAATACGACTACGACGCCTCGATCGCCGAGACCGAGCTCCGCGCCGACTCCCGCCTGACGACGTCCCTGGGCTACGCGTGGTGAGCAATTCTCGGGAGCCATATAGACAATCAGCTTGTAGTCCGTAAGTCCTCGCGCCCCGAGCGGAAGCATCATCTCAGTGTTGATTCATCTGGAGTCCCGGGCAGCTTGGTTCCGGGCCGCCCAGCGGTAAGGTTATTTGCCGCAATTCACCGCGCACGCGCGGAAAGAAAGGTGATATGGCGAAGGTATTGATCAGCTGCGGAAGATGTCAGGGGACTGGCACCAGAGATCGTGACGGACGCGACCCTGCGTGCCATGTGTGCGGTGGCTCGGGGAAGATATTTTTCCCGCTACCGTTTGTTACCTGCGGCCGGTGCAATGGCGACGGCACCCGTGACCAAGACGGTAAGGAACCGACCTGTCCGGTGTGCAGCGGTGCAGGGGTTGTTGCCGCCGATAGTATCAGGGAGTTTTGATCTGTTTCATCATTCGTGCGCTGGGCGTTCCGGTGATCGGTGCAATTCCCGCTGTTTGGCGCGAGTAATCATGCTGTTGCGATGGCCGCAACCGGCCCGGTGTGGCCGGCGTCTCAGGTTCGACGTTGCCCCGGCCCCGAAGGCCCGCAACGTTCTCGCTGTCTTCGCCCCATGCGGTCGCTTCCCTTCCTCGCCCTGCTGACGATTCCGGTCCTCGCGCAACCCACGCCGGCGGCCGCGCCCGCGGCGTCGTTGCAGAACCTCGTGGCCAATTCCCCCTTCGGGCCGCTCGCGTCCGGCCCGGCCGGCGGCCCCCCGACCGCCACGCCGCTCGAGTTCCGCGGCACGTTCGTCGACGGCAACGAGCGGTTTTTCAGCATTCTGGATGCGGGCTCGCGCCGCGCCGAATGGGTGGGGCTCAACGAATCCGGCCGGCCGTTCGTCGTGAAATCCTTCGACCCCGACAAGGAGTCGATCGCCGTCGAATTCCAGGGCCGCGTGCTCGACCTGAAGCTCCGCGACGCCCGCATCGTGGCCGCCCCGATGGCTGCCGCGCCCGCCGCGCCCAACCCCGGCCAGCCACAGCCTCCCGGCCAACCCACGCCGGGCGCGCCGACCGTGTCGGTGTCGACGACCGAGGCCCAACGTCTCGCGCAGGTCGCGGAGGAGATCCGCCGCCGCCGCGCGCTCCGCCAGCAAGCCACTTCCCAACCTCCGCCCAACACCGCGCCGCCGCCCAATACGCCCCGCAAATGAACCGCTCCGCCCGCTCCCTTCGCGCCCGCTCCGCCTTCACGCTCCTCGAGATCCTCGTGACGCTCGCGATCATCGGCCTGCTGGCAGGTCTCGCGATCAGCAACTCCGACAAGATTTTCGGCCAGAGCCAGGAAGCCGTCGCCAAGATCTTCGTCCGCGACTCGCTCAAGACCTCGCTCACCCGCTACCGCATCGACCTCGGCGACTACCCGACCACGGCCGAGGGCCTCAACGCCCTCCTGACCGCTCCGTCCAACAAGTCCGAGCGCTGGCGCGGCCCCTACGCCGAGACGCCGGGTGGCAAGCTCCCGCTCGATCCGTGGGGCGAGCCCTACCGCTACCGTTATCCGGGCACGAAGAACAAGGGCGGCTACGACCTCTACTCCGTCGGCGTCGACAAGGCTGACGGCACCGAGGACGACATCGGCAACTGGTGAGCCGCCCGGCCGCGCCTGAGTCGTTTCCCGTTTCCGCGCGCCGCGCGGACACCCGTCGTCGCGCGTTCACGCTCGTCGAAATTCTCCTCGTCCTCGCGCTCCTCGCGCTCCTCGCGACGCTGCTGATCCCGGGCCTGAACTCGATGCTCGCCGCGATGAACGACCGCGGCCCGGAGCAACAGCTCAGCGAAGCGCTCCTCGCCGCCCGCGAGGAAGCCCTCGAGACCGGCCGCACCGTCGACCTTCACTTCGACAGCGAGAAGCGCCAACTCGTGTGGGGCGCCGCCGGCCGCTCGGAAACGCTCCCGGTGGGCACCGCGGTCGAATTCCTGCCGGTCGAGACGGGCGCGCTCGTGTTGCTCGGCGGCGAACTCACCGAGACCGCGCCGCCGGTGGCGCGCGTGCGCTTCTTCTCCGATGGCACCTGCGACTCCGTCCGCCTCCGCGTGCGCGAACCGGCTCCGGCGCGGCCCCGCCTGTTCATCGTCGACCCATGGACCTGCGCCGTGAGCGCCGCCCCGCAGAAAGGCACGTCATGAAATTCGTCCGCCGTCGCCGGGGCTTCACGCTGATCGAGGTGCTCGTGAGCCTCGCGCTGCTCGGCCTCGCGGCCGTCGTGCTCGGCGCCGCCTACGCGAACACGCTCGAGGCCCACCGCGCCGCCGCCGTGCGCGCGGCGGCCGGCGCGCCGTTGGAGTTTCTCCGCGAACCGATCCTCAACGAGCCCGAGCGGGAAAAGGTGGAGAAGGGCGGCGAAGTGCAGCTCCCCGAGAACCGCCGCCTGCTGTGGCAGGCCAAGGTCGAGGAGACCGCCGTGCCGGACCTGTTCGCCGTCACGCTCACGGGCCGCATCGACGGCGGCACGAGCAAGGCGCAGGCGGAGGAGTTCACCCAACGGCTCATGCTGTTGCGCCCGACGTGGAGCGATCCGGTGCGCCGTGAACAGCTGCGCACCGACTGGCGCGCCGCGCACAACCCGGAGGACCCGCGGTGATGCGCCGCCGCCCGACCCGCGCCTTCACGCTCATCGAGACGCTGCTCGCCGCCGCGCTCATGGGCGCCGTGCTGCTCGCGCTGAATTTCTTCGTCTTCTCCATGGCGGAGATCTGGGGCCAGGGCGCGGAACGCCGGCTCTTCGAGCAGCACGTCCGCGCCGTCACCCGCGAGGTCGAGACCTTGCTGCGCCGCGCCGCGCTGCCGCCGGTGACGAACGACCCTGCGATCTTCGTCCGCGAGATCCGCCTCGACGATGGCCGGCGCGTGACGCCCCTGAGCTTCGAACTCGCCGAGGGTTCGCCGCGCCTGCCGTGGCGCGATGTGCCGTTGCCCGACGTCGTCTGCTCGCTCGTCCTGCAGGAGGGCAAGGGCCTCGTGCTCTACTTCCAGTCGCGCCTCGAGGAGAAGTTCGACGAGGCCGCGCCGCGCGCGTTCCTCCTGTCGCCCTTTGGCGCGGGCCTCAGCTACGACTACCTCGAGGGCGACGGTGCCTACTGGCGCAACTACGACCAGCTCCAGCGCGCGCCGGCCGGCTCGTGGAACGTCCCCGCGCGCCTGCGCCTCAAGTTCACCCACGGCAAGATGCAGGCGGAAACCACCGTGCCGATGCCGGCGTCTCCGGGTCCGCTGCCGCAATTCTGATGCGCGCCTCTTTTCAGCTCCGCCGCGAGCGCGGTTCCATCATCATCCTCGTGCTCGTCACGCTGCTGCTCGCGTCGTTTCTCCTCACGGCGTTCATCAAGCGCAGCGGCACCGAGCTGCTGGCGGACGCCCGCGCGTCGCAGCTGAAGGACCTCCGCCTCGAAGCCTACTCCGCGCTCGAGAGCACGCTCGCCGTGCTCGCCGACTACCGCCAGGCGCAGGGCGCCTTGCGCAGCCCGGCCGAGCCATGGGGCAACGCGCTGGGTGACACCGGCTACGTCCCGTCCGGCGGCCGCGAGGTCGAGGTCACGTTTGAAGACGAGACGGCCCGGGTCTCCTTGCCCAACGCCACCGAGGACGAACTGCAGGCGCTGCTCGAGCTCTCCGGTGTGGAGCGCAACGAGGCCGAGCGTTTCGCGCGCACGCTCCACGCCTGGATGCGCGAGGCGCCGAAGGACGCGTCGCCGAGCCTCGACGCCCCTGACTACACGCGCGCCGAACCCGCCTACAAAGCCGCGGCCCGCCCGCTGCGTTCGTGGAACGAACTCGCCGCGGTCGAATTGGATCGCCGGGTGTTCTTCGACGAGGCTGGCCGGCCGACAGCCGCCTACGAGACGTTCACGCGCGCGGCGTCGCTGCACGCGTTTGCCAAGGTCAATCTCAACGCCGCCCTGCCCGAGGCGCTCACCGCGCTCGGTCTCGGCGAGGGCGAGCTGCAGGCGCTCCAGAACTACCGCGAGCGCCCCAAGTCCAAGGGCGATCCGGGCTATTTCCGTTCGCTCGCGGAAGCAGGCACCGTGCTCGGCAACTCCGTGCCGCCGGAAAAGTTTGGCACCGCCATCGATGTTCTCCGGATCAACGTCACGGTCCGCCAAGGCGCGATCGCATACCGTTTGTCCGTCGTGATCGCCGCGAGCGGCGACGCCCGGGCCGCGAGGCCCCGCCGCGAGCAAGCGCCGGCGGCCCCCGGGGCCACGGCGCAAACCACCACGCCCGCGCCCGACAGGAAAGTATTGAACCTGCCCTTCTCCGTGCTCGAAATCAGGGAGGACGCGGAACCGCCCCTGCCTCCACCCGCCGCCTGACCATGCCCGCCGCCCCTTCGCCCGCGTCCGCCCCGACCGCCTCGCTCGACGAGACGCTGTTGCTCGGCACGGAGCATTTCTTCGTCCGGCGCGTGGCGCTTGAGACCGGCGGTGACGCCGCGCTCCAGACCGAGCTCGCGCTCGAGGCCGCCGCGCCGTTCGCCGTCGCGCAACTTTTCTACGGCCACCTCGCGTCCGCCGACGGACGCCACGCCCTCGTCTTCGCCACGCACCGCCGGCTCTTCGATGCCGCCGCGTGGGATGGCGCCGCCGCCGTGTTGCCCGATTTCGTCGCCCTGCTCGGCGACGCGCCCACGACCGCCAAGATCCGTGTCTGGCCAAGCGCCACCGCGCTGGTCGCCGCCGCGTGGGATGGCACCGCCGATCTGCCGGCCCACGTGCTCGCCCGCGCCGTCAGCGGCAACGCCGCCGCGGCCCGCGAGGAACTCGTGGCCGAACTCACGCGCCTTCTCGGCGCGGCCGCGGCCGTGGAGGATTTTTCCGGCGCCGCCACCATCGAGCCCGTGAAGGGTGGGGGCGTGGACTTCTCCGTCGCCGGTGGCGGGGGTCGGCGCGTGGTCTACCGCGGCTCCGCGTCCGCGCTGGAGACGATGGACGTGCGCGACAAGGCGCTGCTCGCCGCCCGCCGGGCGACGCATCGGCGCGATCACCTGCTCTGGCGCACGTTGCAGGTCGCGCTCGGCGGCCTCGCGGTCTCCCTCGTGTTGGAGCTCGGACTGCTCGCCGGTGGCATCCTCTTGCGGCAGCAACGCGCGGCGCAGGCCCAGCTCGCCCCGCAGGTCGAGCGCATCCAGACGGCGCAGTCGCTCGGCACCCGCATCGATGAGATGGCGCAGCGCCGCATGCGGCCCTTCGAGATGCTGGCCGTGCTCAACGCCGCGCGTCCCGTCGGCATCCAGTTCACCCGCGCCGTCACTTCCAGCCAGGGCACGATCGAGATCGAGGCGCAGACGCCCATCGCCGACAACGCCGGCCTGTTCGAATCGGCCCTGCGCGCCGCGCCCGCCATCGCTTCGGTCGAGGTGCGCGACCTGCGGTTGCGCGAAGGCGTGACGACGTTCCAGCTCACCGCGACTTTCCGCGACGGTGCGCTCGCCGCCGTGGGCGGCTCCGAGGGCGCGCCGCCACCGGCCGCGCCGACGCCGACGGGAGGTGGCCGATGAAACGCTATTTCTTCACCCGCTCCTCGCGCGAAAAGGCGCTCGTGCTCGCGTTCGTCGTGCTCGCCTCGCTCGCCTGGCTGCTCAGCGCCGTGGGTCGGACGCGCGTCTTCGTCGCCGACTGGCGCTCGGTGGCGGCCGCCGCGGCGGAGCAACAGCTCTGGCTCGCCAACCAGACCGCCATCGAGGCGCAGGCCGCCAAGGCCACGGCGCAGCTCGATCCGGCGCGCACGCTCAACGGCGCCCGCCTCGTCGGCGAGCTCAACGCCCTTTCCAGCGCGGTCGGTCTCTCGCCCGAAGTGAGCGGCCAGCGCTCCGAGCCGACGGCGCAGTTCTCGTTCCACTCGGCGCAGGTCAGTTTCCGCCGCGCGGACATGGGTGCGCTGGTGAAATTCTACGAGGAGATGGCCAAGCGCTCGCCTTACATCGGGCTCGAACAGGTCTCGCTCGCCATCGACCGCGGAGCGCCGGGCACCGTCAACGCGTCGTTCCGCGTCGTCGCCACCGAGCTCAAGCGCTGAGGCCATCCGGCCCCGGTGCGGTCGGGCTGTCGCGCGATTGTTAATTTCGCCCGGTGACGCCCTGCTGGCTTGTCGCGGGGGCGGCGATGCGGTTCTCTCGGCGCGTGAACCGCCAGAGCATCACCCCGTGCTTGGTGCTGGTCGCGGCCTTGGCGCTCGGCGTCGTGGCCCGCGCAGCCGTCGTCCCCAACACCAACCTCACCGCGGACCAGCAAGCGGCCCGCTTCCTCGCTCAAGCGACCTTCGGCCCGACGGCCGAATCCATCGCCGAGCTCCGCGCCCTCAACAACAACTACGCGCTGTGGATCGATCGCGAGGTCGCCAAGCCCCAGACCAAGGCGATCGACATCATCAACACCGCCAAGGCCGGCGGCGGCATCACCACCGTGGACCGCGCCGTCAACCGGCGCGCGCGCAACCAGGTCATGCTCACGGCGAGCGATCAGCTCCGCCAGCGCGTCGCCTACGCGCTGAGCCAGATCATGGTGATCTCGGACAACGACACCAACGTCCAGAACGGCCTCGAAGGCTCGTCGAGTTACTGGGACATGCTCGCCCGAAACGCCTTCGGCAATTTCAAGGTGCTCATGACCGACGTGACGCGGCACCCGATGATGGGCCGCTTCCTCACGCACTATAAGAACCGCAAGGCCAACCCCACCGCCGGCACCGTCCCCGACGAGAATTACGCCCGCGAGGTCATGCAGCTCTTCACCATCGGCCTCTACATGCTGAATCAGGACGGCACCTACGTCACCGATTCCACCGGCCGCCCGCTCGAGACCTACACCAACGACAACATCACGCAGTTCGCGAAGGTCTTCACCGGCCTCACCGACAACAGCACGAACAACACCGGCACCGGCACCGGCCGCACCGATTTTCCCACCGCCTCGCAGGACTACGTGAATCCGATGCGCATGTGGGAGCTGCAGCACGACACCGGCGTGAAGACGCTCCTCAACTACCCCGGCGTCCGCAAACCCACGCTCCCCGCCGACCAGCCCGGCCTCACCGACATCAGCGATGCGCTCGACAACCTGATGGAGCACCCGAGCTGCGCGCCGTTCATCGCGCGCCAACTCATCCAGCGCCTCGTGACCTCGAACCCCAGCAACGCCTACGTCGGTCGCGTCGCCGCGGTGTTCGGCAACAACGGCCAGGGCGTCCGCGGCGACCTGCTCGCCGTCGTGAAGGCCGTCCTCCTCGACAACGAGGCGCGCAGCACCGCGATGATCTCCGACCCGGAGCACGGCAAACTCCGCGAGCCGTTCCTCCGCGTCACCCACGTCCTGCGCGCGCTCAAGGCCACGACTGCCGGCACTACGATCATCAACTACGACCTCGGCTCGTTCTCCGAGACGACGATGGGCCAGTTCCCGCTCGGCGCGCCGTCGGTGTTCAACTTCTACTCGCCCGACTACCAGCCGCCCGGCGTCATCGCCGCCGCCGGCCTCGTGGGCCCGGAGTTCCAGATCCTCAACGCCGTCTTCGGCATCGGCCTCCCCAACACCTTCTAC
>JACCDX011825877.1_pt1 | contig 12756 bp, 9 predicted proteins | sample 7449681 | NCBI WGS metagenome assembly JACCDX01 (sample SAMN15323450, study PRJNA562643) | freshwater metagenome | isolation source: river surface water | place: USA:Blue River Watershed | collected 2017-08-18
AAGCCCTACGTGGATTCACCGCTGTCGCTGTACCGTGCGCTACGCTCGCTGAACCCGTCACCTTACCTGTACTTCTACAACTTCGGCGACATGCAGATCGTCGGCAGCTCGCCCGAGATCCTGGTGCGCAACGAATCCACGCGGGACGGAACGCGCAAGGTCACCATTCGTCCTCTTGCTGGCACGCGCCCACGTGGCTCGACGCCGGAGCAGGATGCGAAGCTTGCGACCGAATTGCTGGCCGATCCGAAAGAGATCGCCGAGCATGTGATGCTGATCGACCTCGCGCGCAATGACATCGGCCGCATTGCCGAAATCGGCAGCGTGAAAGTCACCGACAAGTTCGTGATCGAAAAATATTCGCATGTGCAGCATATCGTCTCCAACGTCGAAGGCACGTTGAAAGCCGGCATGAGCAACCTTGACGTACTACGCGCCACCTTCCCGGCGGGTACCTTGTCCGGCGCGCCGAAAGTGCGCGCGATGGAGCTGATCGACGAACTCGAGCCGGTGAAACGTGGCATCTATGGCGGCGCCTGCGGCTACATGTCCTTTGGCGGTGAGATGGACCTGGCCATTGCGATCCGTACCGGCGTGATCAAGGACGGCATGCTGTATGCGCAGGCGGCGGCCGGTGTGGTGGCCGATTCGGTACCGGAGATGGAGTGGTTGGAGACGGAGAATAAAGCGCGAGCTGTGCTTCGTGCAGCCGAACAAGTGCAAGACGGCCTGGACGGGGAGATCTGACATGCTGCTGATGATCGACAACTACGACTCGTTCACCTACAACCTCGTGCAGTACTTTGGCGAGCTGGGCGAAGACGTTCGCACTTTCCGCAATGACGAAATCACGCTGGAGCAAATCGCGCAGCTGAACCCGACGCGCATCTGCATCTCGCCCGGCCCCTGCACGCCGCACGAAGCCGGCGTGTCGGTACCGGTACTGCAGCACTTTGCCGGCAAGCTGCCGATACTCGGCGTCTGCCTGGGTCATCAGAGCATCGGTGCCGCGTTTGGTGGCAAGGTGATCCGTGCGAAGGAAGTCATGCACGGCAAGACCTCACCGATCCAACATACCGGCGCCGGCGTGTTCAAGCACCTGCCCAGCCCGTATACGGTGATTCGCTATCACTCGCTGGCGATCGAGCGCGAGTCGCTGCCGGATTGCCTCGAAGTGACCGCCTGGACTGCGGATGGCGAAATCATGGGCGTACGACACAAGGACTTCCCGATCGAGGGAGTGCAATTCCATCCCGAGTCCATCCTGTCCGAGCACGGCCATGCGTTGCTGAAGAACTTCCTTGAGACCTGAGGCTGCGATGACACTGTCCCCGCAAGAAGCGCTGCTGCGTTGCATCGAACATCGCGAAATCTTCCACGACGAAATGCTGGGCCTGTTCCGGCAAATCATGGGCGGCGAGATGACGCCAGTGATGATCGCTGCGCTGACCATGGGCCTGCGCGTGAAGAAGGAAACCATCGGCGAGATCGCCGCTGCTGCGCAAGTGATGCGCGAGTTCGCGGCCAAGGTCGAGGTGAAGGACGCGCACAACCTGGTCGACATTGTCGGTACCGGCGGCGATGGCGCCAACACCTTCAACATCTCTACCGCGTCGATCTTCGTGGTCGCCGCAGCTGGTGCGCGAGTCGCCAAGCATGGTGGTCGCAGCGTGTCATCGTCTTCCGGCAGTGCTGATGCACTCGAGGCACTGGGCGTGAACATCAACCTGCAACCGGCGCAAGTTGCGCAATGTATCGAAGAAACCGGCATCGGCTTCATGTTTGCGCCCAACCATCACGCGGCGATGAAGCATGCGGCGCCGGTACGCAAGGAACTGGGCGTGCGCACCATCTTCAACATTCTGGGACCGCTGACCAACCCGGCCGGCGCACCCAACATCATGATGGGCGTGTTCCACCCCGACCTGGTCGGCATACAGGCACGCGTTCTGCAACGCCTCGGCGCAAAGCATGCGCTGGTAGTCTGGGCACGCGACAACATGGATGAAGCGTCGCTGGGTGCGGCCACCATGGTCGGCGAACTGGTGAATGACGAGATACGCGAATACGAAATTCATCCGGAAGATTTCGGCCTGCAGATGACTGCCAGCCGTAACCTGAAGGTGGCCGGTTCGGCCGAGTCGGTACAGAAAATTCGCGAAGCGCTGGACAACACGACCGGACCGGCACGCGACATCGTAGTGCTGAACTCAGGCGTTGCACTGTACGCCGCGGGTATCGCGGCCAGCATCGCCGATGGCGTCGTGCGTGCACGCGAAGCCATTGCCTCCGGTGCCGCCCGAAGCAAACTCGAACAATTCGCGAAGTTCACCCAAGGCTTCGCCACAAAATAAGCTGAACCCGGAAGAACAAGCATGTCCGACATCCTGAACAAAATCCTGGACGTAAAAGCTGACGAGGTCGCGTCTGCCAAAAAAATCCAGGACTATGCGAGCCTTCGCCGTGACGTCGAGAGCGATCATGAATCGCGTGCGCAAATCCGCGGTTTCGGTAACAGCCTGCGCAGCAAGATCGCCGCGGGCCATGCCGGCGTGATTGCTGAAATCAAGAAAGCCTCGCCGTCGAAAGGTGTGCTGCGCGGAGATTTCCGTCCGGCCGAGATCGCACAAAGCTATGCGCAGCATGGCGCTGCTTGCCTGTCGGTGCTGACCGATGTGCATTTCTTTCAGGGCGCACCGGATTACCTGAAACAAGCGCGTGCCGCGTGCAACATCCCGGCGCTGCGCAAGGACTTCATCATCGATCCGTATCAGGTCTATCAGGCGCGCTCCTGGGGCGCGGATTGCATCCTGCTGATCGTCGCCGCGCTCGACCATGGCCTGATGGCAGAGCTCGAGGCCTGCGCGCTGGAACTAGGTATGGATGTGCTGGTGGAAGTGCATGATGGTGAAGAGCTGACTGCCGCGATGAAGCTGAAGACGCCGCTGCTGGGCATCAACAACCGCAATCTGCGCACCTTCGAAACCACGCTCGACACCACCTTGAACCTGCTGCCGCGCATTTCGCCGGACAAGCTGGTCGTCACCGAATCCGCGATTTTGAAGACCGATGACGTCAAGCGCATGCGCGACGCCGATGTGCATGCCTTCCTGGTCGGTGAAGCTTTCATGCGTGCGGAGAACCCGGGCGCCGAGCTGGCGCGCCTGTTCGCCTGAAGAAGTTCAGGAACCCTGCACGGCCCTGCGCAAGGGATCGAGCCGCGCAATCCATGCAGCAGCGAGCGGCAGCGGCGCGCCGCAAATCATCGCTGCGAGGAATTCTCCGCACAGCGGCGCGCAGGTGATGCCGCGCGCGCCATGGCCAAGGCTGACATACAAGCCTTCGTCCAGCTTGCCTACCAGCGGAAGCCTGTCCGGAGTCGTTGAGCGCCAGCCAACGCGGCCACTGTGAAGTTCGTCGCTGGCCGCGAAGCCCGGCAGCAGACGCAGCAAGCGCTCGAAATTCTGTTCATCATCGCTGCGGCGTGCTGCGGCATCGTCATCATCATGCTGCACGGTGGCGCCCACGACGTGCATGCCCTGCACCGCCGGCGTAATGTAGCCATCGCGGCAGACGATCTTCTGCAATGCGCGCCCGTGACGCTCGGGGAGCATCGATAGTTGCCCTCGTGCCCTTCCCATGGCCAGCCGCGTTGGCCCCAGTCCGGCATCAAATGCCGTCGCCAATACGACCAGTGGCACCTGCAACCGGGTGCCATCGGCCAGCAGCAGTTGCCAGACTTGGCCTTCCCTGTGCAAGCCTTTCACGTCGCTGCCACTACGCACCTGAATCTGCGGATGGTCCAGCATTGCAGTCACCAGCGCTGGCGGCACAATCCAGCCTGACTGCGGCAAATGAAAACCGGACTCCGCAGGCAGCGTTCCGCACAGGCGGCTCGCTTCATCGATGTCAACCGCTTGCAGCCACGCCGGGTCGGTGGCGCCGGCTTGCATCGCCATTTTTTCGCGCTTGCGCTCGTCACGCGCAATCCGCAGTACACCGCACCAGTCATGCGGAATGTGTTCGCCATGACGCGCCACCCAGCGCATCAGCCAAGTGACACCGGCGGCGCTCAGTTCTGTGATGGGGTTACTGGCACCGCCCGGTTCCGGACGAACCACGCCCACCGGATTGCCCGAGCCGCCCGACGCGGGATGATCGCGTTCCAGCACGGTGACGCGCAGGCCACGACGCGCAAGCTGTCGCGCAATGCTGGCGCCGGCGATACCAGCGCCAACCACCACCGCTTCCACCGGCAATGTAGCGCGTAAAGCAGGTGCGCTTGTCGGTGTGATCGCCGCGGGCCATTGCGCGGACAGACAGGCGCGCTTGCCGCCGAAGCCCGGCCGCTTTGCAACATGAAACCCAGCGTCGGACAATGCACGGCGAACGACACCGGCAACGCACCAGCTGGACAGGCGCGCTCCGGGAGCTGCGAGCGCAGCGATATTGGTCAATACGGCTGCCGACCACATGACCGGATTGCGGTCCGGCGCAAATCCGTCGAGATAGATCGCATCAAAGCGACCGGCCACTTGCGGCAATGCGGTGACGATGTCGTCAAAGACCAAAGTCAGCGTGACTTTTTCATCTAGCTCCAGCGCATGGAAGCCGGCAATCATCGGCGGCCAGACCGAAAGCAATCGTTCAGCCAGTGCCTGTAATGATGCTTGCATTTCCCCCGGTGCTGCTGCAATGCTCAGCGTCAGAGCCGCGCGCAAATCGTCGCGGGTGAACGGATGTTTTTCAATGGAGACGTAATCGAGTCGCGCCCCGGGATTGTCGAGTTCACCGCGCGCGTCACTGTCGACAGCTTTCAGTAACGCTGCCCAGGTCGCGAGGAAATTCACGCCGAGTCCGAAGCCGGTTTCCAGCAGGCGTACGCATTCACCTCGCTGCCAGCGCTGCGGAAGCTCACAACCCTCAATGAAAACAGCGCTCGCCTGTCCCCACGCTCCGGCGCGGGTCGCGTAGACATCATCGAAGGCGGGCGCAAAGATGCGGCCGTCATCGCTGCCTTCCCATTGCGCGGGCTGTAAGGGCTGGCTGGACATGGTGTGCTACCGAGGACTTACTTGCACTGTCCTTCGAAGACCAGCATCGAGGTCGGCAATTCCATTGTGTCCTTGACGGCACCGGTGGCGCGATTGATCAGCAAGCGCCGATAGGCTTGCTGCGGCGTCAGTCCATGGCAGCCGATCTCGACATCGGAAATCTCGCAGGGCATGCCCTCGAACTGATTGCCTTCGAAGCGATAGCTATGCGTGGCGTCGGCCGGCACCGTGGACGGCGCACCGCGATGAATGAAGTGGGTCTTGCCCGCACAGTCGTAGGTTGGCGTCGCCGCCGTAGCGACCCATGGCGCCAGCAGCAGCGCTGAAAAAAAGAAACGGGACAACGAAGTGCGGATAAACGAAGGAGAGATCATTGCTGCGGGTCCGTGTAGGGCCGCGCGAAAAAGCGGCCGATCGATCCCCATCATACATCGGCACATGGCCAGCCTCACGGGCCGCAGCAGATCGCCATCTGTGCCAGACCCGACAGTTGAAACTCTCGCTACTGCCGCGGCTGTTCTTCGAGGCGCTCCATCATCTCCCTCATATCCTTCATGTCCGACATCGACACCGATGCCGAACGCGGCGCGAGCCAGCGATTGAATTCGATCACGTCCGATTCGCTGAGGGTACCGGCGCGCATGCGCAGGCCGATCAGGTCGCGCAGATAGTCATAGCGCGCCTTCGCCTGGTCGACGCGCGAGCGCAGCAGCCGGCGGCGTGCATCCAGTACCTGGATCACAGTCACCACGCCCAGCTCATACCCCCGTTCCTGCGCGCGCACTGTGTAATTCAGCGCTTCCACCTCGCCGTTGGTGGAAGCTATGCGCGCACGGTTGGCTGTCGCGCTCGCATACAGGATGCGTACATCGCGCTCGACCTCGCGTCGTGCTGCTTCCATCTGCTCGTCGGCGATGGCCAGCTGGGCCAGCGCCGAAGCCGTTGCCGCATTCACCCGCCCGCCCTCGTAGATCGACAGCCGCATCTCGATCGAAATGCTGTCCACCGTGAAGTCGCGCCGTGGCGAATTGTCGATATCCTGGTTCGACTGGTTGCGCTGCAGATTCAGCGCAATCTGCGGGTAGTGATCGGCGCGCGCGGCATTGACCGCTGCGCGCGCTGACTCCACCGCGGCCTGTTTGGCAGCAATCGCCGCATTCGATGCCATCGCACCATCCACCCAATACTTGACCGACTCCGGCACTGGCGGAAAGTCCTGCATCATCATCGATGAAAGAATGCCAGGCGCACGGCCGGTGAATTCCTGCAGCCGCGTGCGTGCGGCTTCGGATTTGTTGATCGCATCAATCTCGCGCGTCACCAGCTGCTCGCGCCACGAGATGGCTTCGGCCAGGTCGGTGATCTTCGCCATTTCGCGCTCGCGCATCGCGCGCAATCGCTCCACTTGCTGGTCGGCGGCTTCTTTTTCTACCTGCAGCTGTATCAATTCATCTTCGGCCTGCAAGGCGAGCAAGTACTGCTCCGCAAGCTGGCCGAACAGTTCAGTGCGAGCCTGCTCGGCTTCGCGCTCGGCCTGAGTCACCGCCGCCTTGGCACCGGTCAGCCGATGTTGCGACGGCAGGTCGAGCAAGGCCTGGCGCGCAGAGAAAATCGTCCGGTTGCCATTAAAGCGTTGCTCGGCCACGGTGTCGCGGTAGTCATTACGCGAGGTCGAAGTTTGTACACTCAGCTGCGGGTACAGCTTGCTGCGCGCCTGGTCGACATCGGATTGCGCACGGCCGATGGCCATTACTCGGGCACGCAGCGCCGGGAAGTCGGCCACCGCATTGCGGTACAGCGAAAGCAGATCTTCTGCCTGCACGATGGCCGCGGGCATGGCCAGGCTGGCTGCCAGACAAGCACGTAGCAGGCTGCGGCCGGCGCACATGTCAGTCCTCCTTCAGTGAACGGGTGACGATATCGGTGACGGGCGCCGTCAGGTAATGCCAGAAGGTGCGCTCGCCTGTCTTGACGATCACGTCAGCCGGCATGCCGGCCACCAGATCGAGCTTGAGCTTCTGCAGCTGCCGCACGCCTTCGGGCGTGATGACAACGCGCCCAAGGTAGTACGGCGTCTTCTGGCCATTGACGTCGTCGATCATGCGGTCGGCCGACAAGGTCTGCAGCTGGCCCTGGATCTTCGGCATGTCGCGCTGCCGGAAGGCGGTGAAGCGCACCTCGGCCATTTGCCCGACGCGGATCTGGTCCACATCCTGCGGCGACAATTTGGCCTCGACGATCAGCTTTTCATTACCGGGCACGATATCGAGCAAGTGCGCACCCGGCTTGATCACCTCGCCCGGCGCATGCACGGCCAGCCCATGCACGACGCCATCCTGCGGCGCGGTGATCACGGTGCGCTTGACCGTGTCTTCCAGCCCCAGCATCTTTTCCTGCAGCGTGAACAGTTCGGCCTGCACCTCGGCCAGCTCCTTGTTCACTTCGCGCTGGAAGGTCTGTTCCAGTTGCAGGATCTTCACCTGCGTGGCGCTGATCTCCACGTCGGTGGCCGCGATATCGCTCCCCAGTGAGCTGCGCTGGCCGTCATTCAGCGCGAGGTTGCGCTCCATCTCGCGCACCTTCTGTCGCTCCGCATAGCCTTCGCGCGCCAGCGCCTCGAAGTCGCCGCGCTCCTTCTCGAAGGAATCGACCAGACGGGTGCGCATCGAGCGCTGTTCCTGCAATCCGGCCGACTTTTCGCGCAGCTGCGCGATCTGACGTTCATACAGTGTGATCTCCCCCTGCAGCGCGCGCCGGCGCACGCTGAAGGTCTGTTCCTGCACCCGCATTGCATCCGCGGCGCGCGGATCTTTTGCGTTGTCCAGCAAGGCCTTCGGGAACACGACGCGCCCTTTGCCGTCGCGCTGTGCGAGCAGCCGTGCCTCGCGCGCGACTGCGACGAACCACTGGCCCTTGATCTGCTCCAGCTGCGCGCGCGGCTGCACATCCTGCAGCGTGACCAGCACCTCGCCCTTCTTCGCCCACTGGCCTTCGCGCGCATGCACGTCGGCGACGATGCCACCTTCCAGATGGTCAACTGCCATCCGGTAGTTCTCGAGCACCACGACGCCGGGGCCGATGGCGGCGCTGTCGAGCGGCGCCAGCGCCGACCACGCGCCGAGTCCGCCGAACAGCACCAGCATGCCGATCACTCCTGTCACGCGTAGCCGTCGCTCGCTGCGCTCTATCTTCGGGTCGAGGCCGGGCGCGGGCTTGCGCACGGGAAGCGCACGAATCTTGTCGGGAGCGTTCATTGCCGGGTCTCCACGGAGGGCGCAATCGGGGAAGGAACGGATGCCTTGGCACCGTTGGTGGTCGGTGCCTTGCTGCCATTGACTGCATGGGGACCCGAGGCCCCTTGAACACCGTTGGCGGCATCGCTTGCATGGGCCTGCATCGCTTGCCGCCGCTGCTGCAAGGCCTCGGCCACTTGCGCCGGCGTGCCAAGGCAGGAGATGCGGCCGTCTACCAGCACCAGCACCGTATCCATTTGCTCCAGCAGTTGCGAACGATGAGTGACCACCACGACGGTGGTGCCGGCGGTGCGCAACTCGGTCAGCGCTTGCTGGAGCGCTGCGTTGCCGGCTTCATCGAGGTTGGAGTTCGGCTCGTCGAGAATCACCACGGCCGGATCGCCATACAGCGCGCGCGCCAGTGCAACGCGCTGGCGCTGGCCAGCCGACAGCGTGAAATTGCCATGCAGCCGGGTCTCGTAACCATCCGGCATCGCACCGATCATTTCATGGACGCCGGCGCGCTTCGCCGCCTTGACCACGCCTTCCGGATCGATGAAGCCGAAGCGGGCGATGTTCTCCGCGATCGTGCCGTCGAGCAGTTCGACATCCTGCGGCAGGTAGCCAATCGAACGGCCGAGGTCTTCGCGGGAATACTGCGTCAGTTCAATCGCATCCAGCCGCAAGCTGCCCCCGACCGGACGATGCAGGCCCAGCAGCGCGCGCAGCAAGGTTGATTTGCCGGCCGCGCTGGGGCCGATGACGGCGAGCTGGCTGCCAGCCGGAATCTGCATCGAGATTTCCTTGATCACCGGGCGCCGCACGCCAGTCGGCGCAATCACCAGCTTCTCGATGCGGAACTCGCCGCGTATCGCCGGCAAGGGCATCGGCTCGGCTGCGGGCGGATGTGCCTTCAACAGCTCGGACAGGCGCGCATAGCCGATTCGCGCAGCAGTCTGCGTGCGCCAGCTGGCGATCAGCTGGTCGATCGGGGACAGCGCGCGGCCCAGCAGGATAGAACCGGCAATCACCATGCCGGGCGAGATCTCGTGCCGTATCGCCAGATACGCACCGAGCCCGAGGATCAGCGATTGCGAGGTCATCCGGTAGGTCTTGGACATCGCCGAGATCAAACCGGCGCGCGCGCTCGCGCGATGCTGCGCATCGAGTGCGGCATGGCGCTCGCCGAGCCAGCGCTCGCGCAGGCTGGGCAACATGCCCATCGCCGCAATCGCCTCGGCATTGCGCAGATGCGACGCAGTCTGCTGGTTGGCCGCGATATTGGCGCGGTTGGCTTCCTGCAGCAGGTGCGCGGTCGCCATCTCGGTCCAGATCGTGAAGATGACCAGCACCGCAATCGAGAACAGTGCTGCTGCCCCCATCCACGGGTGAAACACGTACATGATCACCACATAGACCGGCACCCATGGTGCGTCCAGCAGCGCGAACAGGCCGGGGCCGGTGATGAACTGCCTGACCTTGTCCAGGTCTTCCAGCGGCTGCGCGCTGGCCTGCCGACCGGCGGTGGCCAGCGTGCGCGCAAAGATCGCGTCATGGATGGTTGGCCCCAACATCGCATCAAAGCGCATGCTGGCCACGATCATCACCTGCGAGCGCAGCCACTCCAGCCCACCGAAGACAATGAACAGGAAGGTGGCGATGAGTGTGAGCATCAGCAGCGTCGGCACGCTGCCGGTGGACAGCACGCGGTCGTAGACCTGCAACATGTACAGCGAGGGCACCAGCAGCAACAGGTTCATGAACAGGCTGAACAAGGCAGCGGTGAAGACAGCGGTCCGGCTGGCCGCCACGACGGCGCGCAGCTCGGGCGCGGTATCTGCGCGATTGCGCGCCGGGGAATTGGGCGAGGTCGTCATGGATGGGCCGGGCTGAGTTGAGAGAGCCGGCGGCGCCTGGGCAGCCGCCAGCGTTGGCACGGAATGCGGTGCTTACTGCAGGCTGGTGTCGGGCGGCATCATGTGCTCGGCCGGCGACGGCGCGGTGCTCGCTGGCCGGCTGGCATTGGCCAGCACTTGCTGCAGCTGGCGTGCGAGCTGGGCCAATTCGCCGAGACCCATCGCAATGCGGCACTCAAGGCGGCCGTCGGCCACTTGCTTGTGGTCACCGCCACTACGCGCTGCGCGTGCGGCTTCGGACAGTACGGACTGCTCGATGAAGCCAAAGTCGATGAAAGCCATGCCTGAGCTGAGATGCACCGAGCTGATGTTGGACACGATGGCACGACCACTGCTGTCGGATGCGCGCAACCTCAGCCCGATCTGTACTGCACCGGCCGCTTCAGGGGCTGCGCCATTGGTGGATACGGCATCGCGTTCGCTCGTCATGGATTGGGACATTTGGACTCTCCTCGCAGTTTGGGGGGACATTCCCCGATAGTTGCAAAGATCGTAAGTCCCGCGCAAACCGCAGAGCAAGGATGCTTCGGAGTAAATCAGTGAGTGATGTGCAGTGGTTACGACAGTCGACGCAACACGCGAGGGAAAAGTAAGCAGTGGCTTCTGAGTTATTCCGCAGTTTTGAACGGACGGCGGCGACAGTCGAAGGGCCGCGCGTAGTACATGCATAACTCACCGCACGGCACTGGCGATGAATAAAAAACGGAGGCCTGTAGGCCTCCGTTCCGCCACCACCTGCCTGGTCAAGGGGCAGGCTTCAGCTGAAGTGGACGTGCTGCTCAGCGTGTTGTATGCCGATCGCGCCCAGCAGTACAGCCGGGTCGGGCAGGCTGGCGACAGCATCGTCACCGCCCTCACCACCATCATCATCGCCACCCATGCCACCGCCAGTGCCGTTGGCCGGCATCATGCGGTCACCCACGGCCAGCATGTCGCCCATCTGCTCGTCGGTCATACCGAGCACATGGCCCATTTCATGGACCAGGACGGAGAGCATGTCGACCTTGTTGCGCGCCACGCCGCCGACACCGGTGGACCAGCCGAGGCCGGCGCCGTCGTCATCCAGCGTGATCTCGCTGCCGTTGGTGACGCCCAGGATCCACTTGCCATCGCCATCCTGACCCAGGTCGGACAGGTCGACCGAAACATCCTCGAGAGCCGCAACATCCTGGCCTTGGGCAGCCCACCACGCCATGGCAGCCTTGACCAGCACATTGAGCTGGTTATCGTTGGCAGCGTGCGCGCCGTCACCACCTTCGCCGGACAACAGCATCTTGCTGCCGGTGTTGGGCTTGGGAGCAAGATCGACACCGCCCTCGTAGGTTTCGATGATGCTGCCACCAATGACGGTGTCGAAGTTGTAGTTCACGGTCGGGTAGTTACCCAGACCATCCTTTGTCACGGTATTGCCGACTACCGTCGAGGTCTGGTACTTGACGCCAATCACATACATCGAGCCGACCTGATCCGGCGTGAACGTGATGAAAACATCACCGCTCGAATCGACGACGATCTGGTTGCTGTTGAGCTTGATGGTCGTCAGCGAATCACCGGCATCGACCTCGCCGTTGTGATTCAGGTCATTGACCTTGTAAAGCTGGACATTGCTGACGTTGAGCGGGTTGAACGCCGATGTGGTTTGATCTGGATTCATCGTCTGGTCGATCTTGACGGTCATCGTATCTGCCTTCGTATCGGCATCTGCGCCGTCAGCGCCGACGATGTCACCCGACGCGCCCGTGAAGTAGAAGAACACCCCTGGGTTGGTCTGGCTGATCTTGCCCGCTTTGACGCTGTACTGGATCACGCCGCCCTGATAAGCGTAGTAATCCTGGAAGCTCATTGCCGTGCCGCTGATGTACTGGTAGGGCGTGGTGTTGGTTGGGGCGATCAGGGCTTCGCGGGGGGTAGCGGTGTAACCGCTCATATCCGAATCCGTTACTTGCTGCCCGTCTGCCGCAGTGCCGACCACATAGCCGGTGTTGGTGTACGTGCCAGAAATTGCGCTGCCTGTGGCACTGAAAATCCAGGTCTCACCAAGATCCAGCTTATTGTTGGAATTCGTATCGCCGCTTACATACGATGGAGTGAGGTCATCACCCAAATTACCCGGCGTACCGTTGTCATCAGTCACAGTCACGCCGGACAAAGCTACGTTACCCGTATTCGTGACGGTATAGCGCCAAGTGACCGTATCGCCAGCATGCACACCCGTCAATCCATCACCGAAAGTGCCGCTGTTGACAGACGTCATCTTGTCGATATTGATACCTGGATTCAGCACCAGCGGCACGGCCGCACTGTCAGAGACCGCATCGGTCTGATCACTGTCAGCCGTGGCCGTATTGTCGATGTCGCCATCGCCGCCACCACCGTTATCCAGATCCGCCTGCGTCAGCACATAGCTGGTGTTGTAGCTCTGGCTAGCGCCCGGCGCCAGGGTGACACCGGCGATGCTCTGACCCGTCAGCGGGTCGACCACCGTCACCCCGGTCAGCGTCACGTTGCCGGTGTTCGTCACCAGCACCGTGTAGTTCAGCACATCGCCGGCCG
>JACCDX010380636.1_pt1 | contig 12751 bp, 19 predicted proteins | sample 7449681 | NCBI WGS metagenome assembly JACCDX01 (sample SAMN15323450, study PRJNA562643) | freshwater metagenome | isolation source: river surface water | place: USA:Blue River Watershed | collected 2017-08-18
AAAGAAAAATCTTGGAGAAAAAAATTAACTGGAAATTATAAATCAAATAGGAAAAAAGATTCTGATATAGATTGGAATTTTGTTTATACAGCCTATGGTGAATTTAAAGAATCTTTGACTGGTGTTAAAGTACTAGAAGCACCACACATTGAAGGTGATGATTGGATTTCTTTTTTAACGACAAAGGCAAATTCAGAAGGTCGTTCTACAATTATAGTTTCAAATGACTATGATATCAAACAGATTGTTAGATTTAGTTTAGAGCCACTTTGGATGAACATCATGTCAAATGAAATGTATAATAAAGAAAAACTCTTTATGCCAAAAAATTATCAACTCTTCATTAATAAAGTTTCCAAACTTTCTAATGATGATATTTTTAATTTAAACGATAATTCAGAGTTTCTGAAGTTAATGGATAGATTTCTAACTAAATATGAAATATTTGAAATTGATTCAACCGAATCTCTGATTATCAAACTTATATCTGGTGACAAAAGCGACAACATTGGCTCGGCTTGGTCTCAAACTAAGAATGGTAAAAAAAGAGGTATTGGAGAAAAAGGAGCAAAAACAATCTATGATGAGTATCTAAAAGAATTTGGTGAAGTAAGTTTAACTGACCCTGACCTTTATGAAAACATTGCTGATTTAATCTGTGAAAGAAAAAAGGTCAGCAAAACTCAAATTGAAAGTATAGTTGAAAACTTAATCGAAAATGTTAAACTAATTGATTTAAGATTAGAAAATATTCCAGAGGAGATTGTTACAAAAATGGAACAAAAGTACAATGGCTAATCTAAAGTTAGTAGCAGATGCAATGTTTACAAACAAAGTTAATTGGAAAGATTTACCAGATGAAGAAAAAGAAACCTCATTCTTTGTATTCAATAGATACTTCGCTAAAAAATATCCTGAGCTTTCTCAACTTTTGAACTTGAAAACAATAGATAAATTAGCCGCAATGGATTTGTGGTACTATTATTTTAGAAATAAACCATATCCACAATGGTTATGGTCAAAGTCTGAAACTCAAAGCAAATCAGATATTTCTGAAAAAGAATTTAAGTTACTTCAAGAAAAACTAAAACTTAAAGACTTAGATTTACAATACCTTATTGATAATAATTTAGATATCATAAAGGAAGAATTAAAATATTTTAAAAACTTAGAAAAACAATAAATAATAATATGAGAACAATGGAAAGTGTAAGTACTATGAAATGGTATATAGTTAGAGCTCAATCAAATCGTGAAAAATCTGTATCTGAAAGAATTATTAAAGATGCTGAAAAAGGAGATTTGATTGGCAAAATTGGTCAAGTGATTGTACCTACTGAAAAATCATTTCATCTTAAAAATGGAAAGAAAGTTCAAAGAGAAAAAGTTATGTTTCCTGGATACATCTTTGTTGAAACAAATGCAGTTGGTGAATTGAAATATTATTTGAAAGCTGTAAACGGTGCCACTGGATTTCTTACAAACAGAGGTGGTGATATTGAATCATTGACACAAGCAGAAGTCGATAGAATGCTTGGTGTTCAAAAACAAAAAGAAGAAGTAGCTGAACAATTCGACCATTTTATTTCTGGTGAATCAGTTAAAGTACTTGAAGGTCCTTTTACTGGATTCACAGGAACAGTAGAAAGTATTAAAGACCAAAAAGTTAAAGTTGAAGTTATGATTTTTGGTAGAAAAAATCTTGTTGAGTTAAGCGCTCTTCAGATTGAAAAACACTATGACTAATAAAAGCCTAGTTGATAAATTACTTGAAGCCTCTCAAAAGATACAAAAATCTTCAACGAGAGGCTCTGGTAATTATATTTTGACCTCGCCTGTAATTGCTGATTTCATAAATAAATATAAATCAGAGTTCAGAAAAGAAAAAATAAAAAGACTATTCAATGAATAAACAAGAAAGATATGATAAAACTTATTTGAATATGGCTACAGAGTGGTCTAATCTTTCTCATTGTTCAAGAATGAAAGTCGGAGCTCTTATTGTAAAAGATGGAATGATAATTTCTGATGGATATAATGGGACTCCAACTGGATTCGATAATGTTTGTGAACTGAATCCAGAGACAACTCACTGGTATGTTCTACACGGTGAAGCAAACGCAATTCTTAAATGTGCTCGTAGAGGTCAATCTTGTGAAGGTGCTACTTTATATCTCACACATTCCCCTTGTAGAGATTGCTCAAAACTTATACTTCAATCTGGTATTAAAAGATTAGTTTATTCCAAAGAATACAGAGATAATCAGGGTGTGGATTTTTTAAAGCAAACTGGTATAGAAATTGTTAAATACTAATGGATATCTTATCTGCAATAAAGATTGAAGAAATTTATAGATTTGATTTAAAATCTTTAGTTGATATCTCAAAATACTTAAATATTTGGAACGATTTATCAGAATCTCAAAAAAATGAACTTATAGAAATTGATAAGCCAGTTTTTGAAAAGAAGTTCAGTCACATCACTAAAGAGGAATTGGCTGAAAAAATAAACGACACTGAATTCTGGGAACAATACAATGATAAGTTTGTTTATGGTGAGATTTCTAAATCAGGAGTGAACAAATTATCAAACTACTTAAAAAGTTTTACCGGAAATTTTTATGATATTGGTTCTGGTAATGGGAAATTATTAATTCATTTATCTTTAATAACAAATTTTGAAAACTATACTGGAATAGAAATAGTAGAACTAAGACACAAATATGCTATCAAAATTAATGAATCAATTTCTCAAAATGTTAATTTTATCTGTAGAGATGTTTTAGAAGTAGATATTTCTGACGCTAGTTTTATATTTTTAGATGATTTAATGTTTCCAGAAGACTTAAGATTTAAAGTAATCAATAATATACCAAAAGACTGTCATTATCTTAGTGTATGGCAAAATGATAATGATGAATTTATTGAAGAATGGTCACTTGGTGTAAGTTGGCTTGAGACTGAAATGAAATTTTATTTATACAAAAAAAGATGAGTTTAGCTCATCTTTTCTTTTTCAATCCTTTCTTGTTCCATTTCCTCGGGTAAAAGCAGACCTCTGCCATATTTGTTAAATCTTTCTTGATATCTTATCTTTACTCTATCAGAAATAGGAATAGGTGAACCCTCTTCGTCTAACTTAACAAAGACCATTTTTGTTGAACAAACTAAACTTTGTTTTCCGGTATGAACATTGTGTTTTCTTGCTTCAAGATTTATAGTCACCGAAGTTTTACCAAACCTATCAACTGAAGCATAAATCTTAATAAGATTTCCAACTTTTACAGGATTTTGAAACACAACCTCTTCAATTTTGACAGTTACCATTTTAGCAGAGTCACAGACTTGACAAGCATAAGCAGCAGCTGCCTCATCTAAGAAAGACATCATATTTCCACCGAAAAGATTTCCATGCACTCCTAAGTCAAGTGCCATACATATTTTTGTAGTTACTAATTCCATAATATTTATATTATAATTATATACCTAAGTTTCTAATTTTCATTTAATATCTGTTCTATTCGTAAGTTTCTTTCTTCCTGTAAAGAGTATTTCATCAACTGTGATTCTGAAACCCATTTGTTCTCTTTGTCATTCATACTATTAATAAAAGAAACATAATATTCTACTTTCCAACTTGATTCAATTGAAGGAACAACGTATCTAGCATTAACATCTAATACTTTACCTTTGTACCAAAACTCAGGTATTTCAGAAAAGATAGTTACCTTAACTTCATCACCTATATCAAATTTTATATACCCATACTCATCTTTCTTTTTTCTTGAAAAGAATCCTTTAATTAAATCAAAATAATATTGAGGTGAAGTAAGTTTATATCGACATGGTGTTAAATCTCTCATTTCAATACTTGTTTAAGTTTCCAATCTCTTTCATCATCTTTATCTAGGTGCTTTAGAGCAGATTCTGGAAATCTAAGATTGGATGAATAAGTCTCAACTATATAAATTGGTTCTTTCAATCCAGATTCATGCCCTACTATTTTACCACTGAACATTGAATAGATACCATCAGGTTCAGGAAATATTCTAACTAAATCACCCTTTGAGAACTTGAAATTGTTGTCTGTATCTGAGAACTGCAAGGTCTTTTGCTTTGGCTTCAATCTCTGTATCAAAGTCAAGACCAAATGTTTTAATTTCTTCATAAATGTAGTCAGCGTGTGCGGTTTGTTTTCCGGTAAAATCCTCTAATGTTTTTGGAGAACTCATGTGTGTAAGTGGTCTTACTCCATTCCAAGTTGAGTAGGCAAGTTTGAGTGCTTCTTCCATACTCTGGTCTTGTGGACCATAATTGAAATGGTGTTGGTCAAACACAATAGGAATTCCAATTTCAGTATGAACCCAATCATACAACATTTTTACTGAAAATTGATTTGGTGAATCATCATTCTCGACAGTTAGTCTTTTTTTACAAGAGTCTGATAAGAGTTGAAAGCTCTCGCAGAATTTCTTAGCAGCTTCGTAAGTAGTTGGTTTTGTAGTTCCAATATGAATGTTAATTGGATAAAATGTTGACTGGTCAAGACCCATCAAATCCATAAGATAAGCGTGTTGGTCTAATTCCGCAATAGCACGATAAATTACTTCCTGTCTTTCTGACGCCAAAACGTTAAATGGTCCAGGATGATAAGATACTCTAATACCATTTTCCTTAACTTTATCACCTATTCTTTTCAATAAATTTTTGATTGTTTTAAAATCAGGTAAATCATCAAACAGATATTCTGACATCCAAGGAAAGGAATCAGAAGACATACGATATACATAGATGTCGTTTTGTAGATTCCAATCCAATACTTTGATAGTATCAATCAAATTTAGAATAATTAGTTCAGAAACATATGATAATCCCTTACTATCAAAGGTCTTACGAACCATACTTCTATTTACTAAGATTTGTTCTTTCTTTTTCTTACCCTGATTACATCCAAGTGAAATACAGCAATATCCTAAATTCTTCATATTGCAAATATAAGGATAATTATCTGAATTAAAAACAAAGAAACCTTTCAATTATATAATTAAAATATGGTAAGAGCATTAGTAATAGGAGAGACTTGTATAGATAAATTTATTTATTGTGAGGCGTTAAGGTTTTCTCCAGAGGCACCTGTTCCGGTTCTGACACAATTAGAAGTTGTAGAAAATCCAGGTATGTCAGGAAATGTCGTCAGAAATTTACAATCTATTTCTCAGATTGAAATAAAACACATACATCAAAAACAATTGATAACTAAGACGAGATTTGTTGAGAAAAAAAGCAATCATATGTTTATCCGTTTTGATGAAGGTGAAAATAATATAGATAAATTTTTGAACGATATTGATTTCAGTTTATATGACTTTGTTATTGTAAGTGATTATGATAAAGGTTTTTTATCAAATGATGATTTGATTAATATTTCTAAATCATGTAAGCTCTCTATTTTAGATTCAAAAAGAAAATTATCTTCGGAAATAATTAAGAACTTTACTTTCATTAAACTAAATGAAAAAGAGTTACAAAATAATATAGAATTTCAATCCTTCGATAATATAATTACAACATTAGGTAGTGCTGGGTCAATGTATGGTGGTAAAATATATCAAAGTCCAAATCCTCAAGAAACAATTGACGTTAGTGGAGCGGGTGATACATTCACTTCATCATTCATTTTAAAATATCACGAAACAAAAGATGTTGAACAGTCAATAATTTTTGCTAATAAGATGTCTTCAATTGTTGTATCTAAGAGAGGTGTTTCGACACCATAGTTCATTTTTTCAATTAAATGAAAATTGAAAAATAATATATACAATTATGAAAATTATAAAATTTATTGACTTCCTAAATGAAGATGTTACTGAGACACCATCTAACATGACTTCAACAGCTTTAAATCAACTTAAAAAAAGAATTGATAAGTTATTTCAATTTCAAGAAAATGAATTTGGTGATGAAGAAAAGGAAAGTAAACCTAAAAGAGTTCAAAAGAAGTCTAAAGAAAAAATGACTTTTCAAGACTTAGGAGTTAGATTAGAAAGCTCAGAAGTTTCAAAATATTCTAAACTACACGATTCTTTAACTATTAAATTTTCTGATGATAATTTTACATATACTCTAATCATTTCTATGGATATAAAAGAAGGTATGCCTAAAACAGAAGAGAAACCAATGATGTGTGATATCAAATTCAAAAAATATGACTTAGACACATTTGAAATAATCGGTCAACTTCCAAGTCCAATTGACGGTGATAAATCAGAATACTTAAAAATAGAAATCAACAAAATAGATGAAGATTACTTAATTGACCTTAAAATTAAATTAGATGATACCACTAACGAGGACAATGAAGAATTTGAAATCGAAACTGAATAGGAAGATTATTTTTTTTAATAAATAGTGTATGGCATTATTTATAGTATGTGGTTATCACACCGTTCAGGAATTCAAAAAATCAAGATACTTTCGAGTAAACTTAGGTCTTGTTCAAACAATTGACAAAGGCGGTAGAAGATTATTTAATGACAAAGATAAATTTTCTCATTTCTATAACAATCAATACCGAGCAACTATCTACGGACAAGGTAATATCGGTGATATTAAATTTTACACAGACCATTTTATAAAAGACAATACAATAGCTGTCTACTACAACGAAACATTCGAAGAGTTCTTGTTTGACTTAAATTATGAGTTGATAAAAGAAAAAGGTATAGATTTTTATATTGGTCACATTCTCAAAAATGTAGAAGAACAATATGAAGAACGAGTTAAAAAGGAAGAACTAAGAAAACTCGAACCTCAAAATGCTGGAAATCCAGATATGATTACAATGAATCCGGGTGCAGTAAGTTACGCTGACTTAAAAGCATACTTAGACAAACGAAATAAAGAAAGATATAAAAATAATTTATAGATATGAAATTAACTAGAGTTATAACTCTCAAAATGTCTGGTGAAGATGTAAGATTTTTACAAACTAAACTAAAAGAGTATGGTTTTTTTAACAACAAGATAGATGGATATTTTGGACAAAATACTTTAGTATCTGTAGTTAACTTTCAGAAATCTTTGAATATTAAAGCTGATGGTATTGTTGGGTTACAAACCTGGTCACAGATAATACACTTCTATGCTAACAAAAACAGAACACAAATTCTTGCAGAAAAGGTTGAAATAAAAGAAACAGCCTCATTTGTTGGTTTAGATGGTCTGAAAATATATGATAATCTTTTATCAGATGAAGAATATTACAAAGAAGAAACATCTAAAAATACAATCTGGTTACATCACACAGCAGGTGGTTCAAGACCTGATTGGACAATTGGTGGTTGGGAAAAAGACTTTCAAAAAGACGAAGCTGGAAATGTTTTATTGGATGCAAATGGTAATCCAGAACCATTGAGAGTTGGTACTCAATTTGTAATTGGTAGAAAATCATCTACTACAGATGATAAATTTTGGGATGGTAGAATTCTTAGAGCATTTGATGATAAATTTTGGGCATATCATTTAGGTGTTTCTAGAAACTCTCGTAATTTAAATTCAAGGTCAATTGGTATAGAAATTTGTAATTATGGTCCACTTACTTTAGGTAAAGGCGGAGTTTTCTATAACTATGTCAATAAACCAATTAAAGAAAGTGAAGTCGTCGAATTATCTAAACCATTTAGAGGTTATCAATACTGGGAAAAATATACAGATTTACAATTAGAAAATTTAAGAAAATTAATACTTCACTTAAGTAATAAATGGGGTATTCAATATGATAAAGGAATCTACAATGAGAATTGGTTTGAGTATAGTGATAGATGGTTTACTACTGGTGGATTAAGAACACATACTCAAGTTAGAAGAGATAAATTTGATTTATTTCCACAACCTGAATTGATTCAAGTATTAAATAGCCTTTAATGATTTTATAATTTGAATTTTATCTTCTATTTCTAAATCATCGAAATCATAACTTATGTCATATTCTGGTAATTCAAAGACATGTACCATAATTGTATTATCGAACTCATCAAATTCAATAGTATTTATAGTAGAAAAACTTAGAGGTATGTCTACTATAATCTCACAAATACCACTACCCAGTCTTTTAATTTCTGAAATAGCTCTTTTTTTAAGAAAAGAATTATAAAACTTCTTCATTAATTATATATTTTTTTATTTTTTTATAATAAATATAAATCTTTTTAAAAATGATAATTTAATATATAACGATATGAAAGTTTTTAAATATTCTGAATTTCTAACCGAAAGTAAAATAGAAGAGTTACTTTTAGAATCAAAAGTAGTCTTTTCAAAAAAGTTCTTAAATCTTTTAAATAGAATGAGAACTAATAAAATAGCATCTGATTTATTGAATATCTATTCAAAAGATTTTAATATTCAACATAATTATATTGATATTACTGATAACAAAGAAGAGGTTTCTTTTACACCAGACAGAAAAGTACAAGAGTTAACAGCTGGAAGACCAGAGGTTTATAAAGTTGGAACTCGTCGTCAATTAACACATAATGACTCTAACAATAAGTTATTTCAAGAATTAGGTTATGATAAATCTCAAGGTTATTGGACACCAGATGATGGTCAGAAAGGTTTAATTAAATCAGAGACAGTGAGTCCAACATCCGGAAAGATTTTTGTTCTTTTTGAAGAATTAACAGATAATGATGAAAAAAGATACGCTGTATTAAATAAAGATTGTTTATCTTTGACTGATTATGATGATTCTCAGATTTGGAAATCATCTCGTAATCCTATTAGAATTGGTAGATTAGTAAGACCATTATTAAGAGCTGCTGGTGTAACAGTAACCGATAGAGAAGTTGAAGAATTTACAAATCAATGGAAAGCTACTTATGATTTTGCAGCTGATGTTTTAAAACAATTTGATGTTGTTAAAGGAGATACAATTGCTTACTGGTACGATAACAATAATGAAGATAGATATCTTGATGGTGGTGGAACACTAAACAATTCTTGTATGGCTGAAGTAAACTCAGATTATTTTGAAATATACACATCGAATCCACAAGTTTCTTTAGTTATTCTTTACGATGATGAAGGTTCTATTACTGACGGAAAATATACTTCTAAAAAAATTAAAGGTAGAGCAATTCTTTGGGATGCTGTAATAGACGGCTCAAAAGAAATGTTTATGGATAGAATTTACACAACTCATGATTCTGATGTCGATTTATTTAAACAATTTGCTCAAAAGAATGGTTGGTTTTATAAAGATTCTCAAAGTATGACACCAAGAGAATATATTACAAATGGAACATCTACATCAAGACCAGAAATAACTGTTAAATTAAATAATACTGATTGTGAGTATTATCCTTACTGTGATACGATGTGTTTTTGTTTTCCTAATTCCAATGAATTAAGAAATGTACAAGATGAAGAGGATGGTTCAATGAGAGTTCTTCGTTCAACTGACGGTGAATATTATGATGATTATTAATTATGAATATAAAAAAGACATATAAAGAATTTATAAAAGAGAGTTCAGAGTTTATTGATGAAAAAACTATTAGAGAGATTTTCATTGATTTAATTGATATGGATTTTACTTTTGAAATTATTGATCAAGCTCGCGCTGGTAGATGGTATATTGATATTAAAAAGACCACTGATAGTAAATATGATTATTTAGAAAATGATTATTCATATGGTGTTTCTAATTTAGAACCAATGAAATTAGATATTACTAAAGTTTTAGACATTCTACAAGATGCTAAAGAAACATTAAACAGTATGGAATACACAGTTGGTTATGAAATTGAATTCAACTTTAGTGATCAAAGTCAATTTTTTATTTCTTGTCATATTCAACATAATGATACTATTGAAGAAAAAGAACAACGCGGTGATAATGAATGGTTACATGATGAAGAACCAAGAGGAAATGATGAATATTAAAAATCTATAACTAATGAATCTATTTTCAGCCCCAAAAGGACAAAAAGTTTATATTTCTTCTATTAAAGAATCATACATCAGATTAAGAATGATTGAAATGGGTCTTTATCCAGGTAAAGAAATCTCAGTTGTATTTAGAGCACCTTTTCGAGGTCCAATAGCAATTGATTTAGGTTCATCTATTTTATCACTTAGAGAAGATGAGGCTAATTTAATTGAAGTCACAAATAAAAAAACCCAGTCTTAGACTGGGTTTTTCATTTCTAAAGAAGATATTATTTAACTTCTTCAAAATCTGCATCCTGAACTTCATCATTCGGATCAGAATTTTCTGAACTGGTTGGTGACTCCTGTGATTGTTGGTATAATCTTGTGGAGATTTGAGACCAAGCATCATTTAAGTTTTGAATAGATTCATCAATCTTTTCAACATTCTTTTCAGAATGAGCTGTTCTTAAATTAGACAACTTCTCGTTCAATGTTGTCTTGTCCTCAGCAGTAAGTTTCTCATCAAACTCTTTGATTTGTTTTTCCGTCTGGAAAATTAAAGAGTCAGCAGCATTCAACTTATCAACCATTTCTCTTTCTTTAGCATCAGACTCAGCGTTTGCTTCAGCCTCTGCTTTCATTCTTTCAATTTCTTCTTTAGATAATTGAGAACCACCTTCAATACGAATTTGATTTTCTTTACCAGTAGCTTTATCCTTAGCTGAAACTGAAAGTATACCGTTGGCATCAATGTCTAATGTTACTTCGACTTGAGGTACACCTCTCGGAGCTGGCATAATTCCATCTAAGTGGAATCGACCAAGTGAGCGGTTGTCACGAGCCATCGGTCTTTCACCTTGTAAAACGTGGATTTCTACAGACGGTTGATTATCTGAAGCAGTTGAGAACGTTTCTGACTTACGGGTCGGAATTGTTGTGTTAGCTTCAATCAACTTAGTCATAACTGAACCCATTGTTTCAATACCAAGTGAAAGAGGAGTTACGTCTAGAAGAAGTACATCAGTAATTCCACCAGTCAAAACAGCACCTTGAATAGCAGCACCTAAAGCAACTACCTCATCTGGGTTAACTGATTTGTTTGGTTTTTTTCCAATGAACTTTTCTACTGCCTCCTGAATTGCTGGAATTCTTGTAGAACCACCAACTAAGATAACTTCGTCAATCTCAGATGGTTTTAACCCAGCACTTTTAAGGGCACTTTTTGCACAAGCCACAGCTCTATCTACAAGTTTAGCCGTCATTTGGTCAAACTGAGATTTTGTTAAACTTTTAACAAAGTGAAGTGGCATGTTGTCTCTGGCTGTAATGTAAGGAAGATTAATCTCACTTTGAGAAGTAGAAGACAATTCAATCTTCGCTTTCTCAGCAGCATCTTTCAATCTTTGTAAAGCCATAGGGTCTTTAGAAAGATCGATTGAATTTTCAGATTTGAATTCATTGACCATCCACTCGATAATTGCGTTATCAAAGTCGTCACCACCTAAGTGAGTATCACCATCAGTAGATTTAACTTCAAATACACCATCACCAATTTCAAGAACAGAAACGTCATGAGTACCACCACCACAGTCAAACACTAAGATTTTAGAGTCTGTGTTTTTCTTATCTAAACCATAAGCCAGTGCCGCAGCTGTTGGTTCATTGATAATTCTTTCTACTTTAAGTCCAGCGATTTCACCAGCCTCAATAGTAGCCGTTCTTTCAGCATCACCAAAGTAAGCAGGAACAGTAATAACTGCTCTTTTAACTTCGTGACCTAAAAAGTCTTCAGCAGTTTTTTTCATCTTCTGAAGAATCATTGCTGAAATTTCTTGTGGTGTGTAAACTCTATCATCGATTTTTACACCAGGAACATTAGTTCCAGTGTTAGTCACTTCATAAGGAACACGAGTTACCTCATCCTTACAAACTGAAAAATCTTTACCGATGAATCTCTTAATAGAGTAAACAGTTTTATTTGGATTAGTTACCGCTTGTCTTTTAGCTGGGTCACCAATCTTTCTGTCTTTGTCGGTAAATCCAACTACCGACGGAGTTGTTCTTTTACCCTCAGCGTTAGTGATAACAATTGGCTCTCCACCTTCTACCACTGCAACACAAGAGTTTGTCGTACCTAAGTCAATTCCTATAATTACGTCTTTTGCCATATTTTTTTTATTTTTTAGTTATACATTGTCAAATCGTGTGCCATCATTTTTTTACTGACATAATGACAGTCTTAATGACAGACACTTATTTTATAGTATTCTATTAGAAAAAGTTTATATATACTTTATGAAATTTTTGAAACAATTTGAAAATTGGAATCCAGTTGTTAATAAAGATGTTGAACAGTTTATTCAGAGAAATAAAACACATCTTCTACATCTTTGGGATAAGGATATATCTGAAGAAGAGAATGTGGAATTTTTAACAAATTACTTTAGAGAATTTCCAGAACTTATGGATGATACAATTGATTTAAAAAAGATAACAATACCACAATCAAGAATAGGAATTAAAAACGGCGCACCTATTCTACAAAACATTGGTAGTGTAAAGGATTTTAGAAGTTTCTAAGATAAACCGTATTTAACTAAAAGAACTGGACCTTCTGTCCAAATTTGTTTTCCTTTACTCGCATTAAAATCAATGTCATAGGTCTTTAACTCAAATCCTCTTTTCTCAGGGTTAAAAATGTAGTCATTTATAAAGTTGTAACAATCTTCACCAGTTACTTCTTCTTTTGATTTTTTAAGATATATAGCACAATCAATAATAAAATCATCTACCTCTTCTTTTTCTAAATCAAAACTTT
>JACCDX011106422.1_pt1 | contig 12751 bp, 7 predicted proteins | sample 7449681 | NCBI WGS metagenome assembly JACCDX01 (sample SAMN15323450, study PRJNA562643) | freshwater metagenome | isolation source: river surface water | place: USA:Blue River Watershed | collected 2017-08-18
CAGGAACAGGTCCGAGCCTTCCTTCTGGATCATGATGCGCAGCAGATCTTTGAAGCCCATGCGAGTGTCCTTTAAGCGTGTGAGAGTGTCAGTTTCAGAAGCGTCGTTCCGTATACCAGTTGACTTCCCGTGAAGTCCTTTCGATCTGTTGCCACACGTCCAGCGTGAGGGCGAACAGCGCCATGCGCACCAGCACGCCGTTGTCGGTCTGGCGGAAGATTGCCAGATTGGGGTGCTGGTTCAGATCGTTGTCCAGTTCGTTGGCATCCTCGCGCGAGTCGCGCGGCAGCGGGTGCATGATCACCGTGCGGGGCTGGCAGTAGCGCGTGTAGATCGCCTCATTGAGACGGAAGCGGCCGCGGTACACGTCGGCTTCCATCTTCGTGCTGAAGCGCTCTTCCTGAATACGGGTCAGGTACACCGTGTCATTGCCCACCAGGCCCTGCTCCATGTCCTCGGTCTCGATGACCGTATGACCGTTGTTGCGCAGCTCCTCGACGATTTCGCCGGGCATGCGCAGCTCGGCAGGGGAGATCAGCGTGAAGGTGATGTTCGGATAGAGCTGGATGAGCTGCGACAGCGAGTGCACCGTGCGCCCGTGCTTCAAGTCACCCACCATGGCAATGCGCATGCCTTCGATGCCCTGGCCGTGACTGCCGAGTTCCTTGCGGATGGTGTACAGGTCCAGCAACGCCTGGCTCGGGTGTTCATTGGGGCCGTCGCCGGCATTGATCACAGGCACCCGGCTGGCGCGGGCGAATTCGGCGACGGAGCCGGCCTGCGGGTGGCGCATCACGATGATGTCGTTGTAGCCGCTGATCACGCGCGCCGTGTCGTAGAGAGACTCGCCCTTCGAGATGGACGAGGTCTTGATGTCGGTGGTCTCGCGCACCTCGCCGCCCAGCAGATTGAAGGCGCAGCCGAAGCTCAGGCGGGTGCGCGTGCTGGGTTCGAAGAACATGTTGCCGAGGATGGCGCCGTCGAGCACCTTGGTCATGCGCTCGCGGTGCGCGTAGGGCACCATGCTGTCGGCGACATCGAAGAGATGCTCCACGTCCGCGCGTTCGAACTGATTGACACTGAGAATGTGGGCGCCGGGAAAATGCATGGTCGATGTATGGCCTCGCGGGGTGGTGAGTCTGACTGGGCCCAGATACTACTACCATTGGCTGGAAGGAAGAAATCCGGCGCGGCGCAAATTCAGGGTAAGCTTGCGGGCCTCACAGACAGACACGCAGCGGGCGCGAGCGAGGCAGCATGAGCAACACCATTTACTGGCATGACTACGAGACCTTCGGTGCCAATGCGCGCCGCGATCGCGCCGCCCAGTTCGCGGGAGTGCGTACCGACGAGGCGCTCAATGTGATCGGCGAGCCCCTGCAGCTCTACTGCCAGCCCGCCCCCGACTTCCTGCCGCATCCCCAGTCCTGTCTGATCACCGGCATCACCCCGGCCATCGCGCAGGCGCGAGGCGTGCCGGAGCACGAGTTCATCGCCCGCATCCTGGCCGAGTTCGCCCGGCCGCAGACCTGTGGGGCAGGCTACAACAGCCTGCGCTTCGATGACGAACTGACGCGGCAGCTGCTGTACCGCAACTTCCACGACCCCTACGAGCGCGAGTGGAAGAACGGCAATTCGCGCTGGGACATCATCGATATGGTGCGCCTGTGCTGTGCGCTGCGTCCCGAGGGCATCGTCTGGCCGCGGCGCGAGGACGGCGCGCCCTCCTTCCGGCTGGAGGAGCTGACGGCGGCCAACGGCATCGGCCACGCCAACGCCCACGACGCCCTGGCCGATGTCATGGCCACCATCGCGCTGGCCCGGCTGATCCGCGAACGCCAGCCGCGGCTCTACGAATACGTGTACCAGCTGCGTGACAAGACGAAGGTGCTGGCTCAGCTGGACATCGTCAGCAAGAAACCCGTACTTCATGTGTCGTCCATGTATCCCGCCGCGCACGGCGCTCTGGCCCTCGTGGCGCCGCTGACGCGCCATCCCACGGACAAGAACGGTGTCATCGTGTTTGATCTGCGCCAGGATCCAGCGCAGTGGCTGCATCTGGATGTCGAGACACTGCGGCATCGTCTGTTCACGCGGCAGGAAGAACTGGCCGAGGGCGAGACACGCATCGCGCTCAAGGTGCTGCATGTCAATCGCTGCCCGGTGATTGCGCCGGCCACGCTGCTGGACGAGGCCACGGCGGCGCGTCTGGCCATCGACACCGCGCAGGCCCGCGTGCACTGGCAGCGCCTGCTGGAGAACCCCGAGGCCATCATGCGCGTGGCCAGTGTCTTCGATCGACCTCAGGACGAGTCCGATGGCGCCGCCTCGGACCCCGATTTCATGCTCTACAGCGGCGGCTTCCTCGGCGCGGACGACAAGCGCACGCTGGCTCAGGTGCGCGCCGCAAGTCCGGCCGAACTGGCGCTCTGGCATCCCGGGTTTCGGGATCCGCGCCTGGAGGAGATGCTGTTCCGCTATCGCGCCCGCAATTTTCCGGCGTCCCTGACACCTGCCGAGCACTCGCGCTGGCAGGCCCAATGCCATGCCAGTCTGTTGCGCGAGCCGCAGCAGCCGGGGCCTGGCGTGTGCTGGCAGGAATTCGACGCACTTGTGGCGCAACTGCGCGCGGACCCGGTCAATGCGCCGCACTTGCAGATGCTGGAGGAACTCGCGCAGTATGCTCGCCACCTTTTACCCCCCGAACTGCGTGGAAACTCCCACCCATGAGCTCTGACACCACTGCTGCCCCGGGCCCCTCGGCCGTTTCCAGTCTGCGCAAGGCCTTCGTGTTCATGCGCCCCTATCGCCGGCAGATGGCCCTGGCCACCATTGCCCTGATCTTCACGGCGGCGGTGACTCTCGCGCTGGTGCAGTTCGTGCGGGTCATCGTCGATGTGGGGTTCGTGGCCGGCTCGACCCAGTCCCTCGGCCTGGCGATCGCCGGCTTCCTGGTGGTGGCCGTGATCCAGGCGCTGGGCACCTTCGCGCGGTTCTACTGGGTATCGTGGCTGGGCGAGCGCGTCACGGCGGACATCCGCACGGCGGTGTTTTCCCACTTGATGACGCTGCATCCGGGCTATTTCGAGGAGAATCGCAGTGGCGAGATCCAGTCTCGCATCACCACCGACACCACCCTGCTGCAGACGGTCATCGGGTCTTCCGTGTCCGTTGCCCTGCGCAATCTGCTGATGATGATCGGCGGCACCCTGTTCCTGTTCATCACCAATCCCCGGCTCACCAGCATCGTGATGATCTGCATCCCGCTGGTGATCGGACCGATCATGGTCTTCGGCCGGCGGGTGCGACAGCTCTCGCGCAGCAGTCAGGACGAGATCGCCAATGTCGGCGCCTATGTGGGCGAGAGCATCCAGCACATCAAGACGGTACAGGCCTACACTCATCAACGCGCCAACGAGAAGGCCTTCTCCGACCATGTGGAGTCTGCCTTCAAGGTGGCGCTGGCACGCATCCTGTCGCGCTCAGTGCTCATCACCATCGTGATCACTCTGGTGTTCGGCGCGGTGGCGGCCATGATCTGGGTCGGGGGGCAGGATGTCATTAGCGGGCGCATGTCAGCCGGGGAGCTGACGGCCTTCGTGGTCTACGCCGTGATCGTGGCCTCGGCCGTGGGAGCCATCAGTCAAGTGATAGGCGATCTGCAGCGCGCGGCCGGTGCCACCGAGCGCCTGATGGAGCTGCTGCATGCCCCGAGCGAGATCGTCTCGCCCGCACAGCCGCGCGAATTCGCCTTGCCGCTGCGCGGCGATATCAGTGTCGAGGGCCTGCGTTTCTGCTACCCGTCGCGGCCCCTGAACGCGGCGCTGGACGGGCTGGACCTGCACGTGAAGGCCGGCAGCAGTGTGGCCCTGGTCGGCCCTTCCGGCGCCGGCAAGTCGACCCTGTTCGATCTGCTGCTGCGCTTCTATGACCCGCAGCAGGGGCGCATCCTCGTCGATGGCATCGACATCCGCGAACTCGATCTGGAGAACCTGCGGCGCCAGTTCGCCATCGTCTCGCAGCAGCCGGCGATGTTCACCGGCAATGTGCGCGACAACATCCGCTACGGCCGGCCCGAGGCCAGCGACGCGGAAGTCGAGGCGGCCGCGCGTGCGGCTTATGCTGACGAATTCATCGAGCAGTTGCCGCAGCGCTACGACAGCTTCCTGGGCGAGGCGGGCATTCGCCTGTCCGGCGGGCAGCGTCAGCGCCTGGCCATTGCCCGCGCCATCCTGCGCGATGCGCCCATCCTGCTGCTGGACGAGGCCACCAGCGCGCTGGATGCCGAAAGCGAGCGCAAGGTGCAGCTGGCGCTGGAGGGGCTGATGCGCAATCGCACGACTCTGATCATTGCCCACCGCCTTGCCACCGTGAAGAACGTGGACACCATCGTGGTGATGGAGGCGGGCAGGGTGGTGGCGCAAGGCTCGCACCAGCAGCTGCTGGAGAGCAGTCCGTTGTACGCCAAGCTGGCCTCTCTGCAGTTTGCCGCCAGCGGCCAAACTGCGTAGAATCGCGCCCCGCGCCGTCACCGGGACGTGGCGGCGCGACCACGCTGCGCTCTGCAGCAATTCCAGACACCAAGAACAAGCAGACTCATGGACCAGTTCCAGGACATCCGTCCCTACAACGACGATGAAGTGCGTCCCGTCATCGACGCCTTGCTCGAGAATCCCGAGTTCATCCGCAGCATTGCCGGCTTCAGTTTTCCTCGGCTGTATCGCTTCTTCCCTGCGCTCGTGTGTCTGCTGACCCGGCGACGTTTGCGCGCGCAGCTGCGCGACGTCAACGATGTGCGCAGCATGCAGGCGGTCATCGCGTTCTACATGGACCAGATGATCGAGAAGACCACGTCCGCGCTCACCCATACGGGGCTCGAGGGACTGTCCAAGGACAAGGCCTATCTGTTCATCAGCAATCATCGTGACATCGCCATGGACCCGGCGTTCGTGAACTACATGCTGTTTCATGCCGGCTTCGACACGGTGCGCATCGCCATCGGCGACAATCTGCTGAAACGACCGTTCGTCACCGATCTGATGCGCCTGAACAAGAGTTTCATCGTGCATCGCTCGCTGAAGGGGCGCGATCTGCTGAGGTCTTCGAAGCAGCTGTCCGAATACATTCATCACTGCATCGGCACGGGGCACAGCGTGTGGATCGCGCAGCGCGAAGGGCGCGCCAAGGACGGGCTGGATCGCACCGACACCGCGCTGCTGAAGATGCTGGCCCTGGCGCGGCGCGAGGACGGTTTCGCGGCGGCGCTCAATGCGCTGCACATCGTGCCCGTGTCGATTTCCTACGAGTTCGACCCCTGCGATCTGCTGAAGGCCGATGAGCTGCAGCAAAAAAGTGAACATGGCACCTTCCAGAAAACCGAGCAGAGTGACATTCACAGCATCGTCACCGGCATGATCGGCTACAAGGGTCGCGTCCATGTGAGCTTCGGTCAGGAGATTACCCTGCAGAGTGACGACGCCGATGTGGCCGCGGCGCTCGTGGACGAGCAGATCATTCGCAATTACCTGCTGCAGTCCACCAATCACCAGGCGCTGCAGATGCTGCAGGATGTGAAGACCGTGCCGGCGGACACGGATGCCGCGCGTCGCTTCGCCGCCCGCGTGGAGCAGGCCTCGCCCGCCATGCGGCCATTCTTGCTGCAGATGTATGCCAACCCCGTGCTTAGCGCACGCGCAAGCGAGCCTTCCTAGTCCGCTCTGGACGTCCTGTTCAATAATTGTTCAATTTGCTTTGCCTTGATCCCGCCCCTCATTTCGAAGGTGAACTCCGTCACAACGGCGGGATTTGCCACTGTCTCGGCGATGGATTCCCGCTATAGTGACGGGAATTTGACGCATTTCTTCAAGAAAAAGAGCAAGTTGCCACTTTTTGACCCCCGAAAGGACTATTTTTTATACAGAAAACGTGAGTTAATTCGGCTGTTTAGAAAGAACTCCTAAGCCCTTAAGAAGGATAAGTATTTTCCCATGTACCTGGAATACTACTCGCTCCAGCGACCGCCGTTCCGGATAACCCCGGACCCGAGCCTGTTTTTCACGGGTGGCGCCAATGGTCGCGGGGTGGTACTTGAGGCTCTGCTGTACGCCATCACCACGGGTGAAGGCATCCTGAAGGTGGTCGGGGAGGTGGGCAGCGGCAAGACCATGCTCTGTCGCATGCTGGAAGAGCGTCTGCCGCCTTCCGTCGAGATGGTCTACCTCGCCAACCCCAATCTTTCGCCGCACGACATCCTCTACGCCATCGCCTTCGAGCTGAAACTGCCGGTGGATCACAGCACCCAGCGTCTGGTGCTGATGCAGCACCTGCAGGATTACCTGCTCAAGCAACATGCGGCCAATCGCACCGTGCTCGTGATCATCGAAGAAGCGCAGAGCATGCCCATCGAGACGCTGGAAGAAGTGCGCCTGTTCAGCAATCTCGAAACGCACCAGCACAAGCTGATGCAGATCGTGCTGTTCGGGCAGCCCGAGCTCGACAAGAATCTCGAGAACAAGAACATCCGCCAGTTGCGCGAACGCATCACCCACAGCTTCTACCTGCGCCCGCTCACGGTGGAGGAGACCAGCGATTACATCCGCTTCCGTCTGCAGGCCGCCGGCTGCCCGGCACCGCAGATCTTCAGCGAGGCGGCAGAAAAACTCATCGCCAAGGCATCCGGCGGTCTGACCCGGCGCATCAACATCATCGCCGACAAGGCGCTGCTCGCGGCCTATGCCGAGTCGGCCACCGGCGCGCGTCCGCGCACCGTCGACAACATGCTGCAGCCCACCGTGCTGCCGCGCCATGTGCGTGCTGCCATCGCCGACAGCGGCTATGCGCCGGGCTTCTGGACGGTGCCCCGAGTGGTGGCTGCCACGGCAGCCGTTGGCGTCATCATGGCGGCTGGCATCTGGTGGCAGCTGAGTCGTGGCGATGACGCCGGTGCCGCCCCGGTCGTCGCGGCCGCGCAATCTGCGCCGTCTGCGCCAGCCGTGGAGCAGGTGGTCGAGACCGTGGTGGCTGCCGAGCCCGCGGTCTTGATCGCCGAAACGCCCGCACCTGCCGCCCCCGGTGCCTCTGTCGAGCCTGCGCCCGCAGAGCCTGAGACACCTCTGGCGTCCGCCAACGAACCTGCTGCCGCCAGTGTTCCTCAGTCGCAACCGGTCGAACCCGTCGCGCCGCAAGCGCCGGCAGACGACATTGCGCCAGGCGCTGATACCACTGTCTCTATCGCCGCACAAACGCCCGTGCCGACGCCCGCCGCCACCCCGAATGTCGCTGCGTCGGTTGCCGTGTCTGCCCCTGAGGCGCCGGCTGCTGCTGCCCCGGCGCCTGCCCCGACGGCAGCCGTTGTCGATGTCGCTCTGCGCGCGGCTCAGAACGAGCTCGGGGAGCTGTCGCCACTGCTGTTCGAGCGCAGTCTGGCCTTGCAGGAATGGGTGGCCTCTGTCGAGCCCTCGCGTTACACCGTGCAGTTGCTGTCGGTGAACAGTGCCGAGTCGGATTTCGTCGGCCGCATCCTGACCACGCTCGAGCAGTCCGGCCTGATCGACAAGACGTACACCTGTGTCTCCAACAGCCGCGGCCAGGATTTCTGGAAAGTGGCATATGGTGACTTTGCCACCATCGGGGAGGCGCGCACTCTGATCAACAACCTCCCGCCCAGCATTCGTGACAACAGCCCCTTCGTCCAGAGCATCGGCAGACTCGACTGCAATGTGGCGATGGATCTGACCCGGTGATTCCGAGGACGAGACGATGAACAGCACTATCCTGCACAAGAGCATGACCGCACTGGCGCTAGTCCTGCTGGCCGGCTGCGGGACTTCCCTTCCGAGCGAGAACGAACAGGCGCGCCACATCCTGCCGCCCGCCGAAGTCCAGAGCGACGAGATTCCCGATGTGGTGCGCCCGCCTGCCATTCTGCCGGCACCCACTGCCGCAGAAGCTCCGCAACTTTTCTCCGTGGTGGTGCAGGATGTCTCCGTTCGCGAATTGCTGTTCGCGGTGGCGCGGGACGCTGGCGTGAACATCGACGTGCACCCCCAGGTGCTGGGCACCGTGAGCATCAATGCCATCGACCAGACTTTGCCGCAGATCCTCGACCGCATCGGGCGCCAGGTGGACATGCGCTGGCAGCTCAGCGAGACCAGCGGCCTGCTGGTGGAGCCGGATTTCCCGTATCTGCAGACGTATCGGGTGGATTATGTGAATGTGGCGAGGGAGTCGAATACGCAGTTCTCTGTGTCGACTAGCATTGCCTCGGGTGTCGGTGGCAGTGGAGGTTCCGTTGGCACGAACAATTCAGTTGCTCAGTTGAGCCAGGAAAGCGCGAACAGTTTCTGGGATACCCTGGTGGCCAACCTGACTGCCATCCTGGAGTCCAGTCAGAGCGCAGCACCCGGTGCCGCCACGACGGCAGAAGGCCAGGGGGAAGCCTCGCTGTCTGGGAACGCTGCCGCCAGTACCCTAACCATCCCGACGGCAACCATCATTGCGAATCCGGAAAGCAGTATCGTCACCGTGCGTGCCTCGTCGCGCCAGCATCGCGAAGTGCAGGCCTTTCTCGAATTCGTGCGAACACGTTCGCTCTATCAGGTCATGATTGAAGCCACGGTGGTGGAGGTCAGTCTCAACGATGATTATCAGTCCGGCGTGGACTGGGCATCCCTGAGTCGTGACAACGGTCAGATCGACTTTCTGCAGAGCGTCAGCGGGCTCAATTTGAACAACGCACCTGCCAGCGTGCTGACCATCGACAAGAGCGCAGGCCCGGACGCTGTGTCGACCACCATGCGCATGCTGTCCGAGTTCGGCGACCTGCGCGTGCTGTCCAGCCCCAAGATCATGGCGCTCAACAATCAGGCCGCCATGTTGCGCGTGGTGGACAACCGTGTGTACTTCACCATCTCGGCCGAAGGCGGGCAGGCGGCGACCTCGACATCCCCGGCCATCGCGCCTACCTACACCACCACGATCAATACAGTCCCGGTCTGATTCGTCATGAGCGTGACACCCCAGATCAGCGAGAATGACCAGGTGACACTGAATGTGCGACCCACCATTTCCCGCATAGTGCGCTACGTGAACGATCCAAACCCGGTTCTTGCCGACGCTGGTGTCGTGAACGCCGTCCCGGAAGTCCAGGTCCGGGAGATCGAATCCATTCTCAAGGTCTACAGTGGTGAGATCGCGGTGCTGGGTGGTCTGATGCAGGACTCGCTGGAGAACAGCAGCGCCGGTCTGCCGGGCGTCTCCCGCGTGCGAGGTCTAGGCAATCTGTTCAGCTACAAGAGCGAATCCGCCGTGAAGACGGAGTTGATCGTGTTCATCCGACCGGTGGTCATCAAGCAGCCATCACTCGATGGCGATTTCGAGGACTACCGCGAGTTCCTGCCCTCTGAAGGGCTCGCCAGCGACGGGCTCTTCACGTCACAGTTCAATGATGCCGCGTTGCGTTGATCGGATGGAAACCGCCGTATGAGTCTATTGATGGAAGCGCTGCGCAAGGCCGAGGAAGCCAAGCGCCAGGCCGCACAGAAGGACAGCGCCGAGTCTCAGGCAGCGGCGTCGGAGGCGCCTGTCACGCCAGATCCGTCCATGGAGGTGGCGTCAACCGCAGACTCATCACTCCCCGAGCTGGAGTTCCCGGAACTTGCTCTGGACATGCCTGCGGCCGCCCCGGTTGCCACTCCGTCACTGGATATCCCCTTCGATTTCCAGATTGACCCTGACCTGCATGTGGAGCCTGAATCCGGCGCTGTGGCGAGCAACCCGCTTTCCGTGCAGGAGCCCGCCATAGCGGAAGAGCCCGAGCTGGATATTGCGGCACTCGACATGTCCGCGCCTGCCCCGGATACGCCGGAGGAGTCGCCGGTTCAGCCTGTGTCCGCGACCGGCCGCAGCGCCAGTGCCTTGTCGATGGTCGATCTGTCACTGGAACCTGAACTCGACTACGTCAGCCCGCACACCCTGCGCCAGCTGTCCACACCCGCCGAGCAGGAGAAGTCCGCCTCGGGCGGGCTCAGTCTGGAGGTGCCCGAAGAGAATTCCGCGCAGGAACGCCAGGCTTTCATTGCGGATCCCGAACCGGTGCCAACGCCGCAGCTGCCAGGCGAGGTCGCCGAGAGCAGCGCGATGGCCGAGGATGAGCAGGACGCCGAGCCGGCAGCCCGAGTCTCGAAAGTTGACGCGCATGCCGCAGCGGCAGCGGCAGCCGCGGTGGACGAGCGACCCCGCGTGCGTGTCGAGACCTTGCGCGCTACGGAAGAGAATCGGATTCGTGAGTCTGCGCGCGCTGTGTTCAATGCCAAGACTGGCGCCAAGGGCGGCAAATGGCCCAGGTCAAGGGTCATGGCAATCGCCGCAGTCGTGGTGCTCTTGCCGCTGGGCGGTGGTGCCTATCTCTACCTGCAGCAGATGCTGACGCCAAGCGTTCAGTTCAATGTGTCGCCAGAAGCCATCGAGGCGGCAAGGCAGGCCAGTCTGGCTCAGGAGACCCAGCCCGAGCCGGCGGACGTGACACTGCCGCTTTCGGAACCGGCAGACGCGGCTGCAGTAAGCCTCGCCACGGTCGAAGACCCGGTGAACAATGCTGAGGCAATCAGCGACCAAGTCGACGCCAACAGCGACTCGGCAGTGGCTGCGGCCACTGCGGAGTCCGTTGCCGACAGTGCGTCAGCTGCCATCGATGCCGGTCAGGGTGGCCAGGCTGCCGCCGCGCCGCTCGAGGAGGAGGATGCCACGCTCACTGCGTCCGTGCAGACGCCCGAATCGGCTCCGACTCCAGCACAGCCTGACGCGGAGCAGACACAGACTCCCGACAGCGCCCTGGTCGTGGCGGACACTGCCACATTGCCAGCGACCACACCGACGCCCACTGCCGCTCCGATCAACATCATCCGCAACGACAACGTCCCGGCCGTGAACGCCCAGTTGGTGCGCGCCTTTGATGCCTTCCAGGACCAGGACTACTTCGCCTCCCGCAGCCTCTACCAGCAGGCCTTGCGCGAGCTGCCCAACAACCGTGACGCCTTGCTCGGCCTGGCCGCTGTTTCCGTGCAACTGGGCGATGTGAGCACGGCACGCGGGCTGTACAGCCGTCTGCTGCAGCTGGACCCGCGCGACGTGCTGGCCCGCGTCGGCCTGCTCGACAGCATGCCCCTGGGCGATTCGGTACAGACCGAAACCCAGCTGCTGAGCCTGAAGTCGGAACATCCGGAGATCGCCCAGCTGTCCTTTGCCCTGGGCAATTTCTACGCCGGGCAGCGCCGCTGGAACGAGGCCCAGGCCGCCTACTACGACGCCCTGCTGGCCGCCAAGGCCCAGAGCGGCTCGGCCGTGAGCCCTGATTTCGCCTTCAATCTGGCCGTCAGTCTTGACCGCCTGAACCAGCCAGAGCCGGCCTACAACTTTTACCGTGAAGCCCTGGAGCAGTCGCGCACGATCAACCCGGGCTTCGATCTGCGCATCCTGCGCGATCGCCTCGATTCCCTGGAACGCCAACTGCCATGAGTGACGCCGCACCCGCCCCCAAGAGACGCCTTGGTGCGATGCTGGTCGAGCAGGGCGCCATCACCGAAGACCAGCTGCGCATCGGTCTGCTGGAGCTGAAGAACAGCAACAAGCCGCTGGGCTCGATCCTGATCGACCTGGGCTTCGTGACCGATTCCATCGTGCGCGATGCCCTCAGCGAGAACACCGGTCAGCGCAGCGTCGATCTCTCTCATGCCGTGCTGGATGCCAACTCGACCCGCATCGTGCCGCAGGACCTGGCGCGCCGTTACAGCATCCTGCCGCTCAACTACGATCGCAGCCGTCACCACCTGACGCTGGCCATGGCCGACACCTTCAACATCGTGGCGCTGGACCAGGTGCGGGCGCTCAACGGCGGCAATCTGGACATCACCCCCGTGCTGGCCAGCGAGAACGAGATCGCCCGGGTCATCGAGCAGTTCTACGGTTTCGAGTTGTCCATCGACGGCATCCTGCAGGAGATCGAGACGGGCGAGCTCGACTTCGAGAGCCTGCAGTCCGCCACCGACGAATACAGCCACCCGATGGTGCGCCTGGTGAACGCCCTGCTGGCGGACGCCGCCCAGCGCGGGGCCTCGGACATTCACTTCGAGCCGGAAGAGGCCTTCCTGCGCATCCGCTACCGCATCGACGGCGTGCTGCGCCAGGTGCGCAGCCTGCACAAGAGCTACTGGCCGGCGATGGTGGTGCGACTGAAGGTCATCAGCAACATGAACATCGCCGAGTCGCGGGCACCGCAGGACGGCCGCATCTCCATGTCCCTGGTGGGCAGGCAGATCGACTTCCGTGTTGCCGCGCAACCCACCACGCACGGCGAGAACATCGTGCTGCGTATCCTCGACCGCAAGAAGGGCATCGTGCCCATGGACAAGCTCGGCCTGAGCGAGGAGAACTTCCACCTGCTCAATCTGATGCTGGCGCGGCCCGAGGGCATCATCCTCGTGACCGGCCCCACCGGCAGCGGCAAGACCACCACGCTCTACTCGGTGCTGAATCACATCAACACCGAAGGCGTGAACATCATGACCATGGAAGACCCGGTGGAATACCCGATGTCCATGATCCGCCAGTCCTCGGTGAACGAGTCGGTGAAGATGGGCTTCGGCGAAGGCATCCGCTCCATGGTGCGTCAGGGCCCGGATGTGATTCTGGTGGGCGAGATCCGTGATCACGTGACTGCCGAAATGGCCTTCCGCGCGGCGATGACCGGTCATCA
>JACCDX011597794.1_pt1 | contig 12750 bp, 16 predicted proteins | sample 7449681 | NCBI WGS metagenome assembly JACCDX01 (sample SAMN15323450, study PRJNA562643) | freshwater metagenome | isolation source: river surface water | place: USA:Blue River Watershed | collected 2017-08-18
ACTTGAATTATTTGTCTCCATCTTCTTTTATTTCTTTTTATCTTTTTTATTAATACTATTTTATATCAAACCATTATTTTTAAATCAATATTTTTTTCATTTTCTAAAATACAAAATTTAAAAAAAACAATAAATAATAAAATATAAAATTCAATACCATTTATGCTAGAACACGGGACACCGCACTGTCGTGCGGATGCGGCCGCGGCCGCTGCGGATCGCAGATCCGCAAAGTGAAAATCTGTGCGGGCGATAGCCCCACTGATTGAGGCTTTTAATTTTTTGATTTATAATTTTTATTTTCATCTTTTTTATTTTTCTTTTTCTTTTTTATTTTTCTAAAAAATAACCAATTTAAAAAAAACTTAAATAAATAAAATATAGTAAAAAAGAGTAAAAAATAAAAAATGCCTCCAAAGAAAGATACACAAGGTGAAGTTAAGAGTTGGTCCCGTAAAAAGAATACAAAAGTAAATGAATCTGCAGAGAGAACCGAGAATCAGAAGAAGTTAATTGGGAGAGTGATTATGGAGAGAGCGGGTTTTTCATTAATTGATGAATATTTTGATTTACAAATAGAGTTTGAGAAAAAGTATGGAGAAAAAACAATCGTTTTAATGCAAGTTGGTGGTTTTTTTGAAGCATATGGTGTTAATAATAATATTGAGAAGATAGGTAATTTAAATTATGTATCTGAATTATTAAATATTCAATTATCGAGAAGGAATAAGTCTATTATTGAGAATAGTAGAACAAATGCTTTAATGATGGGTTTTCCACTTCATTCTATTAAACGTTTTTTAAATGTATTATTAAATGATCAATATACTATTGTTTTAATTGAACAAGTGACTGAACCACCTAATGTTGTTAGAGAGATAACTGCTATTCATAGTCCAGGTACCTATATTGAAGATATTCAAACATCAGATCCAAATCATATAGTATCGATATATATAGATGAATCGAAGTGTCATAGAACAGGAGCATCAATATATTCGTTAGGTTTAAGTGCTATTGATTTAACAACAGGTAAATGTACAGTATATCAAAAGACAAATCATATGAAGGATAAGAAGGCTGTATTTGAGGATATGTATAGATTTGTTGAATCTTTTAATCCTAAAGAGGTGATATATTATCAGAATAATGAATTGGAGGAAGAGAGAACATTAAAAAAGGAAGATGTGATAACATCATTAAATATGGTAAATAGATTGGGTCATTTTGATAGTGTTGAAGTACCAAATAAAATAAAAACATTGGTATATCAGAATGAATTTTTGAGAAGGGTATATCCTGATCATGGTTTATTAGATCCAATTGATTATTTAAATTTGGAAAGATCACCACAAGCATTAATGTCTTTTATTTTATTGTTAAATTTTGCATATGAACATAATGAGAATATATTGAAGAAGATACAAAAACCAGATTTATGGGAATATCAGAAGCATTTAATATTATATCATAATACAATATATCAATTAAATATAATCCCAACACCAAATTCATATTTAGATAATTCAACAAGATTCAAGTCTTTATATGATATATTGTTAAAAACATCAACTTCAATGGGTCGACGATTATTAAAATATCGTTTAACAAATCCAATAACTGAAGTGGATGAATTAAATAAAAGATACAATAAAATGGAGAATATGATGAATCATGCATGGCCTATAGGGCCTAGCGCTAGGAGCCAGGGGCTCCATGGATATGAATTGATTGAGAGTATATTGAATGAGATGATTGATATGGAGAGAATGCATAGAAAGATGGAATTAGGAGTAATACATCCACATGAATTTGGTTCTTTGCATTTAACAAATGAGAGAGTGATACAGTTATTGGAGATATTAGAATCAAATGATACATTTAAGAATGATTATGATATGGAATTGGGATTAAGTGATAAATTCAGGGAGTATATGAATGATTATATGGATAAATTTGATATAACGGAGATAAATAAATATGGATTATTAAATATCCAGGGTTCATTTTTCAAACCGAACAAATCACCAGAATTGGATCAGATTCAACAACAGATAAATACAAATATGGTTTTTTTGGAGAACGAAGCAAAAAGATTATCAAATTTAATTGAAAATGGTTCAGATTTTGTAAAATTGGAGAATAATGAAAGGGATGGTTATTATTTTTCAACAACAAAGAAGAGGGGTGAAGTATTAGAGAGAAATTTATCAGAAGCGGATAAAAGAGTATATGAATTAAAGAAGAATCAATTATCGGTTGTAAAGATATCAAGTTTGGAGACAGATAGAAGATCATCACAAATAATTGTATTAAAGGAGAGATTAAAGGGATTAGCTAAAGAAAAATATTTAGAGGAGATCCAAAGATTAATACGAAATTATGATAATATTTTACATAATATTGTAAATTTAATATCAGAGATTGATTTAGTAAAATCATGTGTAAAGGTATCAATAAAGAATGGATATCATAAACCATTAATAGAGGATAGATATGATGGTAGTAGTTATTTTGAGAGTAAGAAGATGAGACATCCATTAATAGAATTGATAAATGAGAAAGTGATATATATAGATAATGATATAGAATTATTAAAGGGAGAAGAAGAGTGTACAGGTATATTATTAATGGGATTAAATGGAGTGGGTAAATCGAGTATGGCGAAAGCAATAGGATGTAATATAGTAATGGCACAAATGGGTATGTATGTGGCAGCGAGTGATTTTAAGTATTATCCATATGAGAAGATATTTACAAGAATAAATGGTGATGATAATATATTCAAGGGTATGTCCAGTTTTGTTGTTGAAATGAATGAATTAAGATCGATATTAAAATATTCGGATGATAGATCGATGGTATTAGGAGATGAAGTATGTAAGGGAACAGAAGAGACAAGTGCATTATCAATAGTGAGTTCAAGTATACAGACATTTAGTGAGAGGGGAGTAAATTTTGTGATGGCAACACATTTTCATAAATTGTATGATATGGAGGAGATACAGAGTTTAAATAATGTTAGATTTAAACATTTATCAGTTGAATATGATGATACAAATAAGAAGATAATATATGGTAGAAAATTGATAGATGGTCCGGGTGATACATTATATGGTTTAGAGATAGCACAATATTTAATACAGGATGATGACTTTATATATAAAGCCAGAAGAACAAGGGATAAATTGTTAAATCAGAATACAAGTATGATAGAAACTATTATTGATAAACAATCAAGATATAATAGTGATTTAGTGATGGATAAATGTACAATATGTGGTAAGAATAATATGATGACTCAACTTCATACACATCATATAAAGGAACAGAATGAATTTGATGATAATGATAATATAGATGGAATAAGGAAGAATCAATTGGGAAACTTGGTAATCTTATGTGAAGAACATCATGAAGAGGTACATCATGGTAATTTAAGGATAGATGGATGGATAACAACCACAAAAGGGAGGGAATTGAATTGGTGTAGAGAAATATAGTATTTTCTTTAGTTTTTTTTATAATAAATTTGTATGATAGAAATCATATAAAAAATTAGTTAAAAAGAAATAATTTAATTAAGAGTTAATTGTTGTAAGATCTCATCAGCACGAAGAGATGTGATACCATTAGGATCGGGATTGTATCTTAATTGATTTGATTGTTGTTGTTGTTGACGAGAACCGCGACCATGAGATTGTTGTTGAGGTTGTTGAGGCATGGATGTATTAACGGTTTTAATACCTTTTAAATCATTAACTTCATTTTTTAAACTTTGAACTTCCTTTAATAAACAGGCACATAAGGTTGTTAAACGGTTGTGAGAGATAGCAAGGTCATTTAACTTTTTACGGGTATCATGTAAATATTTGGGATCCATATTATATTTATTTTTAAAATAGATTTGTATTATTTAAAATAAACCCATATCACTTTTTTTCTTTAATTTTTGATTTTCTTTAAAATCAAAAAAAAAATGATTTTTTAAATTCTATTTATTTAAATTTAATGTGACTTAAAAAAGATATTCAAATTAAATAGAATAATAAGAGATGTTAGTACCAGTAAGATGTTTTACATGTAATAAAGTGATTGGTCATTTATGGGAACCATATCAACAAAAACTTCAGGAAAGATATCAACAAACACAGGAAAATACACCATTAAGTCAAAAAGTATCAAGTTTAAAGTTTACTGAAGCAACAGTAAGAGATGTTGAAAACAAGACTGTTCAAGGTAAGATATTAGATGAATTAAATGTTAAAAAATATTGTTGTAGATCAATTTTAATAAGTACAATAGATTTAACAACAAAAATATAAAAAAATGGATTTAAAGAAAAAGTGATATAAGAATAGAAAAATGGATAATTCAGGTTCGGGAAGTGAGATAAATCAATTTAAGAGATCTTTAAAGAGATATTTAGAGATTCATGAGAATGAGGAGAGGGTGAAAGTTGAAGTAAGAAGTTTGAAAGAAGAGAAGGATAATTTAGAGACATATTTATTAGATTTTATGGAAAGAAATCAATATCAAGATAAGGATATTGATGTTGGAAATTATAAAGTAAAATATTCGGCAACAAAACAGACTGAATCAGTCACAAAGAAATTAATATATGAGAGATTATATCAATATTTTCATGAAGATGAGAATAAAGCAAAAGAATTATTAGAATTCATTTATCAAGATAGATCAAGTACAACTAAAACATCAATTAAATTAACTCCTAAAAAAAACTAAACAAATAAATATATATTTTTATAATTAAATTAATTATTTTTATTAAAAATAATTATCCAATAAATTAGTAACAATGGGTGCTAATAACTCGACAATGACAAATGAAAACAGTACTGTTTTACCCAAATTATTTGAACAAAATCCTCCAGCAGTCCAACCAGCTAATGCAAGTAAAAGTAATAATGCAAGTAAAAATACAATTAATAAAATAACAAACCAAGCATCTAGTTTAGTTGAATCAGTGGCAACAGCTATAACACCTGAAAGTGTACAAAGTGGAAATGTATCTGTTAATTTACAAAAAAATGTTAAAATAAATGTACCAACTGCAAATATAGTCACTAATACAAATGGAACATCAACTATCACTTTAGAAAGTCCAAAGATTAATATTCAAGAGAATAAAACAACAACTAATGTTAAATTAACAAACACACCATCAGTTTTTAATAATTTGTCTAAAAAAGTTAGTAATTTAACAACTTCAACTAATTCAACTTCAACTTTAAAAACTTCAAACTCAACTTTACCAACTTCAACTAATTCATTAAAACCAAAAAACCAATTAACTGATTCTTCTGTTGTAGCACCAAGTCCTATTGGTGAACCAGCAGTTTTAATGCAAGGTGGTAAACGTCGTAAATCAAGATCAAAGAAGACCAAAAAGACAAAATCAAAGACTAAAAGAAGTAGATCAAGAAAATAAATCTATAAAAGATTAAAAAATCAATATAAAAAAAAAGTTAAAGTAAAATGAAAAGATGGAAGAAACAGGTTTACAACAAGAAGGTTTTGAAGAGACTGAATTTTTAAGAAAATTCTTAAAAGTCCGTCGTGAAAGTTGGAGAGATAATAAAAGAAAATCATATAAATTATGGTTAAATCATAATAAAGATGTATTAGAGTTTTTATATAATAAATTTTTAGATATTTGTGAAGATAAAAATTTTAAAATTATTGAAGACGATAGTACTGAAAGTGATTTTTATAAAATGATGTATGAAGAATCAACTGGAGAACTAATGGATAAGAATTATTTTTCTGATTTTTTTAAAAAGAATTAAATAAATTTTCGTTTAAAAATAATAAATAATATATTTATATTATTTAAGTCCCGTTTTAAAGGAAAGAGAGTAAGAGAAAGAGATGTCTTGGTTAGAGGTTATTAAGAAGAATGCTGATAAAAAGGTTGAAGAGAAAAAGGTTGAAAAAGTTGAGGAAGAGAAAGAGGATTTTGATGTTAGAAAATTAGAGGAATATCGTGATTTTGATGAAGAATTTGATCTTAATTATGAAAATGAATTAATTGATATTAAAATGACTTTTTTAGAATTATTAGAAGAATATGGTTTTCCATTAATGAATAGTCGAGATACATATTTAAATTATAATAATTCTTATAAAGAGTTTATGAAAAGAAATACATTTAATGGAGATAAATTAAAATATGAATGTGAAACATTTAATGAACAATTAAGACAAGATTATTTAGATGCATCCGAAGATGATGAAGCATTTAATAATTTAAATCCTATTGATTCTAAAAAACCCAAAAAAGAAACTGAATAATACTATTTTTTATATTCAATTATGTTTTTAAAAAAACATGGTTTTTATACATTTGTTGAGAATCATACTATTTTTTATAAATAAAGAATTAAAAAAATTAATGTTTTCTTTTTTTGTTTTTTTTATTCTTTTTTTTGTTAGAATGTTCTTTATTATTTAAAGAACTTGAATCAATATTGTTATTTTGTTCATTCTCTTCAAAATTTGTATTTGAATTATTGGTTGTTGAATAATCTTCAACATTTTGATTTAATAATGCTTGTTCTTCTCTTTTTCTTCTGCGTTCATCTAAAGCACGTCTTAATTGAATTCTAGCACTATTTTGATCATGTTCTTGTTGAATAGAATCCATTAATAAATTAGTATTTAAAGTACTTTGGGTTATTTTTTTAGATACACCAAGTATATTTAGAATACTTTTCATTTTGTTTTTATCTAAATTTCTAAAATCGTTAAAATCTTTAATTTTCTTTAATTCAAATAACTCCATCATATCAATACCCATATAATCATTTAATTTAAACAAAAAATGATCATCTTCACTTCCTAATAACTCTTTTGTTAAAATATATACTTTTCTAAAAGCTATCATAATATGAAGTGAAAAACTGCTTTCAACTAATTGTGCAAAAAATTCATTTATTTTTGGACTTTCAATTGGATAATTCATAATACGATTATTTTCAATTAATGTGCCATTATCTTGATCAGGTGATCCAGTTAATATATATAAAGATACAGTACTAACTAAATGTAAATGTTGACTTTCGTCATAATTACGAATAGCTGATTTTAGTTCTTGTAAAACTCCAAAAAAACTATTATTATTCTTATATATCATAACAAAATCATCATCTTGAATAGCTGTTCTTATTGAATATATCTTTTTTAATTTTTCAAATATATTACCTGAAAAGATACTCATTATTTCTCCACTTTTTACGTTCATTTTATATTTATTTACGTATAACTAAAATCTTTAATAATGAATAGTATTTAAAATAATCTAGTAAAAAGAAAATTCATTTTTTTTATTGAAAAAACAAGAAAGTGAAAAAAAAATAGTTAAATAAGGTAAATAATGGAGAAATATACAAAGAGGGTATTATTGGAGAATTATATACCTTATGGTTTTAATACAAATACTGAAAATAGATTTATACGTAAACGACCATTTTTATTAACGCATATAAATGATTATATATTTATAATACAGGATATATTTTACAATATATACATAACAATGAATATAGAGACAAATAATATAAGTATATATCAATTTGTACATAGTGAGATAGATAATAATGAAAAAATATATTTTTTTCAAAATTTAACAAAAAACGAATTAAAGAAATTAATAATAAATAATACATTTACTCAAAACAATGAAGTAAATAATCATTTTGTGTGTTATGATTATAATTTATGGAATAATATAAATGATTGGTTAAATAATCCGGAGAATAAAATAAAAATACAATATTCTCTTTTATATTCAAATATTAGGACTTTAATACCTTATAAACAACGATTATAACAACTAATTCATGATTTACCGTTTATCATAAAAACGGGACTGGGCTAAGGGCGAATCAAGCTTCGCCCGGCGGCCTAACCCCCCTTGTGGGGGTGACCGCACTGCACTGCGTTAGCAGTGCATTATTAAGTCCTGATTCATGATTAACAGTTTATCATAAAACGGGACAAATTAATAAATTCTGTCTTTTTCATGACATGGTGGACATGGTTTTGAAACAACATGTATTTTATTTTGATCTTCACTTAAACTATTATTTTGACCACCTATTAAATAAAATATCTCTTTATAATCTATTGTTATCAATAATATAAATCCTGATATTATAAATAATAATCTGTCATGATGATTTAATCCATTGATCTTCTCATATGTAAAAAACCATACTAAATATATACCTAATGATATCTTAAATATTGTATCTAATATTAAATATAATGGACCTTCATGTGATATTTTATCAAAAGCCATTAATATTATAGCAATTGTTATTATAATCTTTAATATATAAAAATAATAATGATGCAAATCCATTCTCTATTTTTTATACAGATTTTTGTATTAAGAAATTATTCTTTTTTTAATTAAATTTTATTTTTTATCAAAAAAAATATCCAATTTATAAGTATAAATAAACCAAAATGGCTAATATTGATGATATCAAAAAATCCCCTCTCTTACTCTTATTAACCGTTATTATTGTTATTATTCTTTTAGTCGGTATCTTCGGTGGTATCGCTCCATCAATCGGTTTTGGTGGTTATGCTCATTTAGGTGGTGTTAAAGGTGCTTTCTCTTTCGAAACTTTCGAAAACTCAAACCAACCAACTTTAGCCATCTTCAAAACCTCTTGGTGTGGTTATTGTAAAAAAGCTCAACCAGATTTTGATAGATTATCTTCCGAATATGATGGTAAAATTAAAATCGAAATCATTGATGGTGATGAGAACAAAGATTTAGTTAAATCACAAAATGTTCAAGGTTATCCAACCATCAGATTCTATCCTAAAGGTATTAGTCAAGGCGCCACCTTTAAAGAATATAATGATGAACGCACTTTCGATGCTATGATGGCTTTCTTAAAAGCTTCTGAAAATGTACCAGCTGCAACTCCTTAAATTTATTTTTTTATCTTATCCTTCCATATATTTATGTATTTTTTAGATAAATATATCTCCCTCACCTTTTTATTATGTTCTACCATATAATCATATCCTAACTCTCTACCACGTTCTTTCATCCGTCTCTTTACTGCTATATCCAAATTAAAATCATAACCCTCTATTTTGTCTTCCACTATATATATTGTATTCTCAGGTTTTGACTTCCTTAACCACCTCTTAAACTGATTCTCCCACAATATCTGAATCATCTTCGCAAAAAATTGTACCATATTATACTCCTCATTCTCCACATGTTTAAAATATTGAAATGGATCCCTCTCCAATAAACATATACCAAACTTTCTCAGTTTTTTATTATGATAATAAGGAAAATGATCCATAACTGCCCCATCTAAATATAAACATCCATTATGTCTTATCGGTTCAAATAATATCGGTATATTTATTGACATCCTCACTGATAGCAATATACTCATATCCGGTGTTGTATTTACACTATGATATTCTGTCACTCCTTTTGTAAAATTACATACAGTTATTGTTAATACTTTATTTGTGATTTCATATAATTCTTTAAATGTTAATGTTATTGGAAAATTCTTTAAAATTAAATTCGCTTTTAATAAATCACATATCTTTAAACCATTATCAAAACCCAAATTTTCCATAAAATTTAATAATTTTACTTCTATAAATCTACTCCAATCTAATACTATAAATATATCATTTATCTCCTTCATTGTATATCCCATCACTATTAAACAACATATCACCCCTCCAACTGATGTTCCCGTATAATGTGTAAATCTATCTATTGGATGGATCCTATTTAACTCCTCCAATGCTCCCACTATATAACAACCTTTTATACCCCCCGAACTGATTATCAATTCATCATATTTTGTATGTACACGACTATTCATCACTACCTTTTTTTATTAATTTATCTTTATATTCATTAAAAAAAATATTATATTTTTTTTAAATTAGATTTTTTTAAAAAAATTAATTTTATAAAATAGAAGATAAGATGAGTTATCAAAAATATAATTATTATGGAAATTATGATGAAGATTCACGTAAATTTTCATATAGTGTTCAAGACATTTATAAAACCCAAAAAGATAAAGATAAACAAAGATTAAGAATATATGAGAGTATTTTATCCAAATGTTTTAAAAAGATTAAGGAATCTTCCATTCATGAAGAATACTTTTGTTTGTTCCCCTTACCTGAATATTTACCAGGATATCCTTTATATAATATGACTCAATGTGTTCAATTTATGATAAATTCTTTACAAGATAAAGGTTATCATGCAAGATATGTTGATCCTTTTATGATATTTATATCATGGACTTTACCTAAACCTGAATTAAGAAGAACAGAAAGACCTATGATGATAGAAGATAGACCTCAAACTTCATATCAATCAACTCAATTATCTAATTATAAACCGGTTGAAAATAAACAAACAAATAAAGAATTCTTTTATCGTCGTTTTTAATTAACTCTTTTTCTTGCACCAATAATTTTACCATATTTAAATATAGTATCAAAAACATATATTAACAAAAATCCAATAACAACTAATATTAACAAATCAACTAATTCATTTTGTGTATTTGATGTTATTGTTCTATTTGAAAAACTCTCTTGTATTATCTCTTTATTATTCTCTTCTTTATATTGTTGTTGTATAACATGTTGTTGTACTGGTTTTTGAACCGGTTCTTGTGGTTGAAGATTATCATTTGGTCTTCTATATCTCTTTAATTCATTCTCCAAAAATTGAAGTTTATCCATTAATTGCTTCTTTCTCTCATAATCTTCCGGTGACAAAAATCTCTTCTCATGTACATAACTCTGTAAATCACTTCTTGTATTCTGTGGTTCTATTCTATTTTCACAGCGATTCATTGATACATTATTTGACATATTTTGATTATTAACACCTGATGAATTAAATGATCTTAAACCATAACACTGCTCTTGATTATAACCCTTGTTTTTTAAAAATAATGGCATGGGATCTTTATCAAATTTTACTTTTGTAAAATCTGAGTGAGAAACATTCCTATCTTCATACTTTTTTACAAAATCATCCCCATATACTTCATTTAAAGATGCAAACATAACCATTCTATAATTAAAACCTCTAATTTAAAAAAAGAAAAAATTGCGAATAATTAAATTCCATAATATTCTCATAAATTATAGTTAATTAATATGAATAATAATCCACTTTCTTATTTAAACAATTTTAAAAATGTTATTTTAATCTTCTTTATTCTTGTTTTCTTCTTTTTCTTCTCTAATGAACAAAAACTTAACAAATTTTTTCTTAAAAACAAATCTCTCACTCTCGTCTTTATTCTTCTCATTATCTATCTTATTTATAATCAATTCAATATCGCTTTAATTGTTTTACCCGTCTTCTTTATTTATATCATTAATCATCCCAATTTTAACAATTTTGTTAATCAACATAAAGAATCAAATCCAATTATGCAAATTTTTCATGATTTTTTTACTGATAACGAACCACCTCAAGAACCTATTATTGAAAATCTCCAAATCAATAATTCACAACCTATACATAATATTCAAGAAAACTTTCAACAACCACAAATTATTCAAGAAAAAATACCTAAAGAAAATATTGTTCAAAATGATGATTATCCAACAAATGTTCATATAGAACATAATGATATAAATAATATACGATCAACATCCATAGAGAATTTGAATGAAAAATCAACTTATCAGAATAAAATAAATTTTAGTTGTCATCAAGACAATGAGAATGAATTAAATGGATCGGATATAAAAAAACTGTCATTTGAGGAGTTGGAGGAGATATATAATTCAGTACAAAATGAATTAAAAGAATTGGGTGAATAAAAATTTATATCTTAAATAAATAGATAAGATAATGGAAGTAGCAGCAGTGGCAACACCCAATATTTTGGATTTAATATTAATGAATTTAGGTAGTAGTAAGATATTTAATGGTTTGATTATGATAATAATGAATATAGGTGGTAAATATTTACCTATGGAAATACCACAATATTTAGATAAAAAATTTACACAACATCAAATGTTAAGATATATAGTTTTATTTGCAGTATGTTTTATGGCAACAAGAGATATTAAAATATCTTTATTGTTATGGTTAATATTAATAGGATTATTTAGATTTGTATTTAATGATTCAAGTGTTTATAGTATAGTACCAAAAAAGGATGAAAAAGAGAGTGAAAATAAATATGAGAGTAAAAAGGTATCAATACAAGAGGTTGAAAACGCACAAAAAGTGATAAATCAATATTTTAAAGAAAATAACTTTTATTATAGATCACATCCTTCTTTACAAAGTTCTTTAATATAATTAATTTTTTAGTATATTATATAAAATATTTAATTTAAAAAAAATTAAATAATAAAGAGAAAAGAGAATTCGTTTTAATTGTGAATGCGGATTAAATAATAAATAAATATATGAATAATTTATAAATTTAATATGTTAAATATTTTAAAAGAAAGTAACTATCGAAATGAATCTATTAATTCTGTACCAACCAATAATTCTAATATATCTGTTGAACGCAGTTCTTCATCACCTTCTCGAAATGAATTTATCACTAATGACAAACCTAGATTAAATCCTCAACAAAATGTACCTGAAAGACGTCCCATTCGTCCCATTTTAGGAGCTAATAAATCTGTACCTTTAGATTCATTTGGTGGATTAGCTAATCAAAAGAAAAC
>JACCDX011764349.1_pt1 | contig 12749 bp, 23 predicted proteins | sample 7449681 | NCBI WGS metagenome assembly JACCDX01 (sample SAMN15323450, study PRJNA562643) | freshwater metagenome | isolation source: river surface water | place: USA:Blue River Watershed | collected 2017-08-18
ACGACCATTGTTTTCAATAAGACGTTCTATCTTATCCGCGATTTGATCAATTTTATATTGTTCATAATCAAAATATCCTCCTGACATTTTAACCTCCTTTTTAATTTAACTATATGGCTAACTCTAATTTTGAATTTATTTTAGTAATACTTTCTGTCCCCACAATTTCAAAATCATCTATTGTGTATTCATAAAAATTCTTATTTTCTTTCAATATTAATTTTGGTTGAATGTCTAATGGTTCTTTATTTATTAACTCAGAAACGGCATCAAAATGTCTATCATAAATGTGGAGATTCTGAACCAAATGGCAAAACTTACCAACTTTATATTTACAATGACCCGCAATCATCATTTGTAAAGCCAAATATTGTACCTTATTTATATATCCAGCAACAAGGTAGTCATTACTTCTTTGGATTAATGTCATATCAAGTATTAACCCTTCACCCCCTTTTTTAACTGAACAAAGTATTTCATAAGCACAAGGGAATAAACCTTTTGTTTCATATAAATCAGAATACTGAAACATATTAATGATGTGTCTCCTACCGAAAGGGTCATTAATAAGTCCATCAAGTAATTTATTCATTAAATCATATTTCTTGATTGTTGCACCATATCTTTGCCCAATCGTATCATTACCAATATTCCATTCATCCCACCAATTGATACCCATTTCACGAGCAACATCAAGTGATGAAGATTGTTTTTGGTATATCCAAAATATTTCTTTAATACCTGTTTTGATTGCTGTATTTCTTAATGTCGGTATTGGGAATTCACCTTTTGATATATCATATTCTTCAAATACTTGTGTTATAAATAAAGAATATGATGGAGTACCATCCAAATATTTTGGTCTAGGATTTTCATCCCAAGAACCTTCAGATATTATCTTTTGTAAATTATCAATATAATATTTATCGGCTTTGTTCATAATGTTCTAATTGATTTTCATTAAAGATGTGTAATAATCCGTATTCATCCATTTCACCAATCACACGAATCTCACCAGAGATTGTTTTAAATACACCCACGATTGTACAAGGGAATTTATAACCTTTTGGTTTATGGGCTTTATCACCCACCTTAAATTTTGTTTCTTCTTTATTCATAATCTATAATTAATTATTTTATTTTACTTAGTATATTCATTATGAAATTAATTTATCGATAATAATTCCGTGAGTATCTAATTCTTCGTGTAGTCTATCATATACTAAATCTAATACCGCATATCCATCTAAATCTTTTGATTCGATTTCTCTTTCAATATTTCGTTTAGTATTATGTACTAATTCCCAAAGAACTAACGCCATATCTGTGGAATGGACGGCTCTTAAATGGGCTATTGAATCATCTGGATTGTCTAAGTTAAATTCTAGTGTCGCTTTCATCTTCTTGTTCTTTTCTTTTATTATACCATTCAATGAATTCTATAACGGATTCATATACCGCTTCTAATTTAGTTTCATATTTAACTTTGAATGTTTTTTCATTAATAGTCCAATAAGGGTCTAAGGATAAATTAATGTAAATCCAACATCTTGTATGTTCAATCTCAACAGATATACCTTCAAAGTTATACTCAGTTTCACCATCAATACCTTCCCACTTATACATCCACTCTGATAAATCTAATGACTCTATCTTTTCTACTACCGGCATTATCCAATCCCATGAAACACTAAACTTCATAGTACTTTCTAATTCAATATTATTACCTGGACTTCTCCAAACCTTATTTTTATCTGGAAAATTATTATCAATTTTCCAACCCATAAATTCGGCTATTAATGTATCTTTATTCATTTTTAATTGATTTTTGTATTCTATCAAATAATTGTTGTAAATCCTCTACAGAATCTATCGCCCATCCATCAGTTTTTAAAACATAAAAACATCCTCCATCATAATCAATACCTAATGATGATTCACATCTAATTTCTAACTCTTCCACATTACCACTATCAACACTATCCCCACCATCAACACAATTTGATTCTTGAGAAAATTTAAATGTCACGGACTCTAATTTAGGTTTATTATCTTGTGATTCCATATATTAATCTTTATTTTCTTTAAGATTTAATTTGTTCATTTCATTAACATAGTTATTTATCATATCTAACCAAGGGTTTGAAAAAGGTTGAATGGATTTAGTTTCTATGTGTTGAGTATCGGTTAAAAGAACTACCGCCTCTTCTGGTGTGATATTCTTTTGATCCAATAATCGTTGAATAATATCAGTTTTAGTTATAGTTTTCATAATATTCATTTCACTGGTTTATAAGATTGTTTTTCAATCCATCTATGGAATTTTAATGTATCAACAGAGTTAGTAATTGTTTTATAATAACCCCAATAATCATCCCAAGTGGTAATACTGTTGGTATCATTGATTTTACCATATATTTCACCGTTATAATTAATTAGTGAGAATGTTATTTGTATCCCACAACTAGTTAGTCCGTCAATATCATTAGGATCTAATTTAACTGTGTCATATATTTCAGAACCATCGTCAGTAATATCTGAACAATATTCTATTAACCATTCATCATTGAAAAAATGTAGATTCCCCTTCATAATTAATTTTCAACAAATATATGTAAAAAATTAATAAAAAACTATTTTTTAATTAAAAAGTTGAAGGTTCTGATTCGTATTTTTTAATGAATTCAATGACTGAATTATAAACTGTTTGTAAATCTGATGATATATTGATATTTAAATTGGTTTCGGTATCCAATGAATTTATTTTTTGGACAACCGGAATTAACCAGTCCCAAGATGAATTAAATTTCAATGAAAATTCTGAAAACCAATCTTCATTATCATAATTTAACGGAACGTTTTTAATTTTATAGTATTTTACAATATTTGGGATTCCATTGGTAAAACCATTTTGAACGTCATATTGATAATAACACATAAAATTGGCGATTATCTTATTATCTAAATTCCTCATGATTAATTTAATTCCCAACAAATTTCTGTCAAAAATCTCGAAGGTGAAGATAATTTAGTGACATTATTTCTATGTTCTTCTGATATGGGGATCATAGTATTTTTAATTTGGTCAAAATGTTGTGTTTTGGCATTTTCAACAAAATACTTATAATCATCATCACGTAAAAATCCTTTTAGGGGGATTATTTTACTATTAAAAGGATTCCATATGGCTTTTTTACCACCATAAGTTATGTAATAAATTTGTTTCTCATCTGTACCGATACCAATTAATCTTTCTATTCTATTAGATTCGGTTATGATGAATTGACCTTTAAGTTTTTCAAATTGTTCTAAAATAACTTCTAAATTCCCATTCATTTTAATTTAACTTCTACATATATTTTATTAGTCCCATTCATATGGGTGTTGATCTCTATTTTCTAATACACAGTATAAGGCCTTTTCTATATCACAATGATAAGTTATTGTTTGATTATCGATAATCATACAAGTATTCACACCTAATTTATTATAAAATAATTCATGATCTATTCCATATTCATTTAGTAGTGAAACAATTTCATTACGAGTGAATCCGTATTCATATTTAACCGGATATTTATCCACAATCGTAGTAATATTTTTTACTGTTAACTTTTTCATATTATTATCGCCCTTATATAGTTAATACTATTAAACCAAGGTAAACCAGTTTTATGATTTACCATCATATATATTTTGTTATTTGGATTTTTTTCAATTAATTTTAACGGATCCATAAAATAATTTTCAACTTCATATTCTATGTCATCAATCAATATTTTTTCAACATTGATTAATGTAACATTTCGTTCAATTAATTCATCCAACAAATGTTTATTCATTATTTTTTTTGTTCTTGTATTAAACGTTTAATATCTTCTTTAATTGATGACACATCAATATCTGGGAATTTTTGAGCCTTATATTTTTTAATAAATTCATTTAAGGATTTACCCTGACTATCGGAAGAATCAAATTTGGTAAAATCTGAAAATTCAACATTTTCATAAAGATATTGTCCACCTTTACCGAAAATAATCACCAACTTTTTACTTTCAATATTATATTTTGACGCGATTACATTACTTGAATCATATAACGATTCAATAATAGGTCCTTGGATTTGTTTTGATACTACCATTTTTTTAAGTTTTAAATTTTATACGCCCTATACGAAAATACATCTTTTAAATCAAAAATCCTACCCATTGTAGACATATCTTCATCATAATCTTTAGTGATTAAAATAAATCCACCAGTTATAACCAAGGCGGAATCTTCAAATATTAATTTTTCCCTATTGGTGAACAATGGATCATTAATTTTTTTAACTTTATTAATTTCATCTTTTTTTTCATCAAAAGAGGGGATATTCAACACATCCTCAATCTTATTTTTATTCAATAAGATTTCAATTTTTTTATATTTAGGGGCGAGATTATACATAATGACAAATATAATTAAACTTTGTGATAAAAAAAACTTTGTATGTAATGTTTTTTTGTTAATTTTATACCTACAAACTATTACTTTTAATATATTTATCAAATATGGACTTATATTAAAAAATTATTAAACTTAACAATATGAAAAAGGTAAATGCCAAAGTTAAAAAAATCATGAATACATCTTTCACAATCGCGAAAGAATATAATGACATAAATGTAAGACCAGAACATATATTATTATCAATTATTAAAGATAATGGTAATACTACTGTGAAAACTTTAAAAAGTATGGATGTTGATATTAAAAAATTGATATCTAAGTTACAGAGTAATAACCAAAAAAATATAAGACCAACGGTTCAAAAAAAATATAACATCCTACCTTTAAGTAAAGAATCTACTGAAATTATTAATAATTCAGAGAACGAATGTGAAAAACTTAAAAGTGATTATATTGATTTGAATCATATAATTTTATCTATGTTAAATTCAAAATCAGAAGTTTGTTCTATTCTGAATGATTTTAATATCGACTATAACAATTTTAAAGAAAAACTAAAAGAACTAAGTATTATGGGTAACTTTGATGACAACGAAAATGAACACATAAATCCAGAACCGGAAAAAAAGAAATATACTAAAATTAGTAGTAAAACACCTATTTTAGATAACTTCTCTAAAGATATAACTAATGCGGCAGATGAAGGTAAAATCGATCCTGTAATTGGGAGAGATGATGAAATCGAAAGAGTAGCCCAAATTTTAAGTAGAAGAAGAAAAAATAACCCAGTCCTAATCGGTGAACCAGGAACTGGTAAAACTTCAATCATAGAAGGTTTAGCCCTTAAAATAAAAGAAGGTAAAGCCCCTAGAACTTTATTAGGTAAACGTATCGTATCGTTAGACCTATCATCTTTAATTGCCGGTACTAAATATAGAGGTCAATTTGAAGAAAGAATGAAAAGTATTCTTGATGAATTAACAGGTAATAAAGATGTTATCTTATTTATTGATGAATTACATACTATCGTTGGTGCGGGTAACTCTAGCGGATCTTTGGATGCGTCAAATATATTTAAACCAGCCATGGCCAGAGGTGATCTACAAATCATCGGTGCGACAACTTTAGATGAATTCCGTGAAAACATTGAAAAAGATGGTGCCTTAACAAGAAGATTCCAACAAGTATTAATTAATCCAACATCTATTGAAGATACTATTAAAATCTTAACTAATATTAAGGGGAAATACGAAGATCACCATAAAGTTCAGTACAATAAAGAAGCTATTGAATTATGTGTTAAATTAGCTGATAGATACATTACGGATAGAGAATTTCCTGATAAGGCTATTGATATTTTAGATGAAGTTGGTGCTAGATCACAAGTAGTTGTTAAACCACCAAAAGAAATCGTTGATTTAGAAAAGAAAATTTCAGCATTAAAAGAGAAAAAGATTACAGTTGTTAAAACACAACAATATGAAGAAGCTGCTAAATTAAGAGATCAAGAAAGAACCTTAAATGAGGATTTAGATAAGGCTAAAAAATTGTGGGAAGTACAATTAAATCACAAAAGGACTGTTATTGATGATAATGCAATTTGTGAAGTACTTTCAATGATGACTGGTATACCACTCAAAAAACTTTCAGTTAAAGAAGGTCAAAAATTACTTGATATGGAAAAAGAATTGGGTGAAAAAGTTATTGGTCAAAGAGAAGCTGTAGAAAAAATTGCTAAATCTTTAAGAAGAAATAGAGTAGGTATTAAAAATCCTAAAAAACCTATCGGTAGTTTCATTTTTATTGGTAATAGTGGTGTTGGTAAAACACATTTAGCTAAATTATTGGCTGAATATATGTTTGATGCTGAAGAATCTTTGATTAGAATTGATATGAGTGAATATATGGAGAAACATACCATTTCTAGATTAGTTGGTGCACCTCCGGGATATGTTGGTCACGAAGATGGTGGTCAGTTAACTGAAAAAGTAAGAAGAAAACCATATAGTGTCATTTTATTTGATGAAATTGAAAAAGCTCATCCAGATACATTCAATATTTTATTACAAATGTTAGATGATGGTTTAATGACTGATGGTTTAGGTAGAAAAATTAATTTTAAAAATTGTTTAATCATTATGACATCTAATATTGGTATTAGACATTTAGAACAATTCGGTACAGGTGTTGGTTTCAATACACAAACTAAAAGTACAGTTATTGAAGAAGAGAAAAAATCTGTATTAGAAAAAGAATTGAAGAAAAAATTCGCACCTGAATTTATTAATAGATTAGATGATATCATTATCTTTAATGCACTTAATAAAGAAGATATTGGGAAAATCGTTAATATCGAACTTAAAAAATTGGAAAAAAGAGTTAAAGATGTGGGTTATGATGTTAAAATCAATAATGCAGCTAAAGATTACTTAGTTAGAGAAGGTTATGATGAAAAATATGGTGCAAGACCATTAAATAGAGCTATCCAAAAATTCATTGAAGATCCTATTTCTGAAGAAGTTTTAAAAGGTGATATTAAAGAAAATGATGTGATTAAAGTCGGTTATGATAAGGTAAAAGATAAAATAACGGTAACGATTAGTAAATCAAAATCAGAATAAATTAAAAAGGGGATTAAATCCCCTTCTTTTTTACATATAAATAAAATAGGGGGATAAATTCCCCCTTTTTTTATTTAGTTTTTCTTTGATTTCTCAATTTTAACTTTCTATTTTCATTAATAGCGTTTATTTTTTCTTCTCTTTTCGCTTCTTTAACGATTTTTTCAAGAAGACTCACTAATTCTGATTCAGTTAATCTAATTTTTTTACCCATTTTCTTATTTTTTAATATTTTATTTCATTATTTATAATTATAAATATATCTTAAAAATAAAAAAGAGTTATAAATGAGAATTATTTGAAAATTATTTTAACTGTTGGTAACATTTCCACTAATTTATCTCTATCTTCTTGACTCATAGGTATATTCTTACTTAATGTGATAGAAAATAGTTCATCTAAATTAGCTAAACATTCTGGTAAACGTTTAATCGGATTACCTTCTAATGCAATCATACTTAAACCTTTTATGTTACAAATACTATCAGGTAAAGTTTCTAAATTGTTATTATTTAATTGTAATATTTCTAATTTAGTCATACCACCAATTGAATCTGGTAATGAATTTAACCCAACTGAAGGTGCTAAGAAATCAATTACTTCAGTAAAACGATCTAATGTATTAGGTAATTTATTAACTGTTATACCGGCTAAGTATATTTTTTTACTTTCAGTATCAATGAAATCAAAAATATTTTCAGTTTCACCCATAGCTAATAACGATTTAATATAAGGGTTAGTTTTTAGATTAAAATTACCCATCATAGCTAATGGTGTTATGATTTTTTTAAAGAAATTAGCGATATTAGGATTTCTTCTCCAAAATTCAGTTACATTAATATCTTTATTAGTGTAATCTTTAAACTGACCATTTGTATTATTACTTTCAAAATGGAATTGATAAATTTCATTAGATTCACCTTTTAAAGCATCTTTACTAACTATATCATAAATTCTAGATACTTTACCATCTGGTTGTCTATCTTCTGATGTATATCTATTGAAAAAACTATTACCTGGTTGTGCAGTACACCAAGTACTTAATGGTTTTTCAAAAACAGTGTTAGCATCTCTAGTTAATGGTTCATAAATAATCCATTCAGAATCTTGATATAATACTTTAGCTTCACCGGCACTAACAAATTGTTTGATTTTATTAAGTAAACTTGTTTCACTACCTTCAATAAAATATTTAACGGCATTAAATAATTGACCAATACTTTCATATTGATTAATGTTAGTTGGATCATTAGGTAATCCCTCTATTTTATCTACTACTTTTTTAAATAATTTAGTATTTTTTACTTCGTCAAATGTTTTTAAGTTATCACTGGCTTCCGGTAAATCTTCAGTAACAAAACGAGTGGCATCTTCTAATTCATTTCGTTTGATTAAATTAACGAACAATGTTAATAACCATTGTGTATATATTTTTTTAGTAGTAGGGTCGGCTTCATTAATCATTTCAAATACGTAATTAGAAACCCTAACTTTAACTTTACCATTTTCATCAACAATATAAAGAGCCAATAATTTGTCATCAGACATTAAGGGTTTAATTTGTAAATTAACAATATTTACTTTTTCACCCTCCTCATCAGAAGTCTTTTGTTTAACTCTTAATCTAGATAAATCTTTTTTAGATAATTCTTCCCACTCTTCATTAGATATAACTCCAAATTGTTTTTTAAGGAAATCTAAACGACTATTCTCCATAATGTACCCATATTGGGATTCAGTGATTCTTAATTTAATTTTCGCCATAATATATTTTAAACTTTATTATTAAATATCTTCTTTTTGATAAAAAAACTGATGAATACAAAAGTACCCAAATATTTATTACAATACTATATTAATGTGAAAAAAATTATAAGAGAATCATTGTTAAAAAAAAATTATCGAGACAGAATGATCTATGGATTGTCTGTCAATGGTGAAACCAGGAAGGAGTGGATTCTTTATGATTTATTATTAATAGAACTTAGGAAAATAGGGGAGGATATATTAATTGATGAAATACGATATAGGGTTAGTGATAATGAATCACCGGTTATCGTTATATCTGATATATTTAAAAAATTAAAAAATAGAAATAAAATATTCCAAGAAATTGAAAAAGATATTTTAATTGAATTGAATAATAAATTATTATTTAAAAGATAATTTATCACCCACCTTTAACATATTTTCATCTGAAAATCCACCTACAAATTCTAATACCATATCACCGTATCCAGTATATTTTACACAATCTTGTTGGTTACAAGGTTTACAGTTAGAATGTATTTTAGTGATTACACCTTGTTTCAAGAATACGATATCTAAGGGTATTAAACAATTTTTCATCCAAAATGATTGTTCTTTCGGTTCATCGAATAAAAATAACATACCCCCATTTAATTTATTTCTACCCATCATCCCTTGGGATTTACCTTTAGAAGTTATTTTTACTTCCAATGGATATTCTTTATCATTAATTAAAACAAACATATTCATAAATATCTATATTTAAATAATATGTTAAGGAAATTACCACCTAGGAAAAAGAAAGAAGAAACTAATCGTACTAGGAAAGAGAAGAAATTACTTTTAATTAAGGAAATATGTTCAAAATACCCCAAAATCACCAAAAAAATAAGTAAAATCAAAACAATTGATAAGAAATTATATTACGCGAAAGTGTGGTTTATTTCAGAATCACAACCTTTACATACATTAAAGGGTTTTGAATTAAGGTCATATAGGGGAAATCATTTGGATCATATCGTCCCAATTAGTTATGGGTGGAAAAATAAAGTACCCCCAGAGAAGATTGGTAACATTAAAAACTTACAATTTATACCTTGGGAAGAGAATTTTAAAAAAGGTTGTAAGGTTAATGAAAATGACGTAAAAAAAATACTTTAATTCTATTGATATATCAAATATTAATACGATATTTGTCACTATGTCATTCACACAATTATACTTAGACAAAGAAACATTTTTAAACTTAATGAAAGAAAAAAATGTTGATAGAATCTTAAAGATGGATTCAATAATTTTTTTAGATAAAGAATCTAAATTATATTATGACTTATTAATCAATGGTGAAAATGAAAAATTAAAAACAATAGTTAATAAATGATGATCAATTATTTAAAATACCACTACAAACGATTTAGAGTCAAAATGGAGAGGCCTGACATCTCTAACCTAACATCTATCCAAAAAAAAGTTTTGAAGATTGTAACTAAAGTTATAACGGATCCTGAATCAAAACTATATACCAACCCATTGGACAAAAAATATTATATCAGAAAAATTGGTAGTGATAAGATTAATATTTTTATTACCATAGAAATGGATAATAAAGGTTATAGATTATCAATCATCGGTAAGAATTTTATAACAGAATTAAATGTCATAGAAAAATTCAACTATGATGTTGTTTTACCGGATGATGTCGGTAAATTGGTGGTCAATAAATTCTACAAGTTATTAAAAAGAGTTCGGAATAAAATGGAAGAAGAAATCCTCAAAGAAAATGAAGATAACTTATCTGATTTAATTAATAATCTTTAAATCATCATCCCACAAATAATTAGTTTGTGGGTTTTTTTATATATAAAAAAAGGAGACTCAAAGAATCTCCTAATTAAAACCACTTAAATTAAAATTATTTACTTACTCTTGAATCAATAAGTTCTTGTCTAACTCTTAAGGCCTCTTTTTTAGTCTTAGTGTAAACAGAAATGTATTCTCCATTAACTGAAACACGTACACGGTAACGATTACCTTTATTGTAGATGTGTTTACAAACACGAGTATACGGTTTTAAATCGTTTAATTCAGTGTTGTTAGATTTAGTTGATTTACTTGAACTTTTAACCACATTTTTTTTCGTTGTAGATTTTGGAGATGTAGTTTTTTTAGTCGATTTACGAGGAGTTTTAGTAGTTGTGTTAAGTCCCAAAGGAATATTTAAAAAATCCCACTCACTATTATTTACGTTAGTGTTACTTTTAGATTTACTAGTCGTTTTAACGTTAGATTTTGATGAAACACGTTTAGTTTTAGGTGTATTAGTGGTAGATTTACCTTGTTTAATCACCGTTGGAGTCTTTGGAGTCAAACGTTTAGTGGTTGTAGATGTAGTTTTCCCTTCTTTAGTAGTAGTAGGGGTTTTAGATGAAACACGTTTAGTTGTAGTGTTTTTAGTCTCTTTAGACACGTTTTTTACTGATTTTTTAGTTGTTTTTTTTGAATTACTCATTTTTCTTGGTTTAAAGTTAATATTAAATTAATGATGTGGTAAAATTAAAAAATTAATTCCGTAAAAACAATAGATAAATCGTTTTTTTTTAATATTTATAAGAAAAAAATTATGAAATTAACTCAAACAGATTTTTCTCCTAATCAATATATTAGTGAAGAACATAAAAAAACTCAAATTTATTTACATCATACCGCCGGATCACCAGATCCTTTCGCGACATTTAAATTCTGGGAAACAAATCCGGAAAAAATCGCCACTTGTGTGGTTGTTGGTGGTAAACCTAATAAAACTAATAAATGGGAAGATGGTGAAGTCGCCCAAGGATTTAGTTCAAAATTCTGGGCCTATCATTTGGGTCTAACAGAATCAACTTTCCACAAATTTAAATTACCTTATAAATCATTAGATAAGATTTCTATTGGTATTGAAATTTGTAACTACGGTCAATTAACACTTAAAGGTGGTAAATTCTATACTTACGTTAATAGTGTTATCGATCCTAATGACGTAATTGAATTAAGTACACCACATAGGGGTTTTAAATACTATCACAAATATACCGATAAACAAATAGATTCAGTTAGAGAATTATTATTGTTGTGGAAAGAAAAATATAATATCCCTTTAACTTATAATCCAGATATATTTGATGTAACACCTAGAGCCCTTAAAGGTGATTCAGGTGTATTCACACATAATTCAGTTAGATTCGATAAAGTGGATGTTTCACCTCAACCAAAATTAATTGAAATGTTAAAATCACTTTAATTAATTGATTTTTAAAACTTTAAAGTTATATTTATATTAAAATATTATGAGAAAAAAGATATTAATTACCGAAGAACAATTAAATTATGTTATTAAATTCATTAAGGGTAATGATTTAAATGAACAATTAAATATAGACACTAAAGGTGATACTAAAGGTTTTGAACTTAAAACACCATTAGGTGGTTTTGGTGTATCTAAAAGAAGTGGTAAAGAAAAAAGTGGTTCATTATCTGATAATTCATTAAGTTTTGTTAGTAGACATAACAAGGCGATTGAATCTAATAATAAAACTGGTTTGGAAATTATAAAAAAATTAGTAATTGATGAATGGTTACCTAAACAAAATATCATTAGAAAAAAATTATCTGATGAAGATCAAATTACTATTTGGGATGAAATATTAAAAAATGATATATATTTGGCGGCAGATATTATTAAATATGTTGATTCACATAGTTGGATTGAACAAGTAGTATTGGGTAGGAAAGGTGAAAAAATGAAAAAACCTGGTTTAGATATACCATCAAATGATGAGTCAAAAATACCTGGGTTGTTTATTACAACACCAGTTGATGTTAAAACTGATGATTATTATGTTGATAATAGTTGGACATTGACACCAGCGGGGGTTAAAGATATTGAAGATA
>JACCDX011519241.1_pt1 | contig 12743 bp, 16 predicted proteins | sample 7449681 | NCBI WGS metagenome assembly JACCDX01 (sample SAMN15323450, study PRJNA562643) | freshwater metagenome | isolation source: river surface water | place: USA:Blue River Watershed | collected 2017-08-18
GTATTGGGGTTCTGGATGAAGAAGCCGAAACCAGTCTTTGGCAGCAGCGTGAATGGCGACGGCACATTGATCAGGCCGAGGAAGAAGATGAAGCGGAAGATGATGTAAGGGATCATCGCCAGCATGAAGAACTTCGCGACACGCAGGCCCTGACGAAAACGCAGATACGCACAGCCATAGATCGTCATCAGCGTGACCAGGATGCCGCCCCACAGCGGCAGCCACAGCGCCTTCACGCCCAGTCCGTGATTGACGAAGAACAGCATGAACAAGTGCGACAGCGTCAGTACCAGATAGACCTGGGTCAGCATGAACGCGCGCGGCATGCGTGACTTCAGCTCGAGGAAATTGCGCGCGAAGATCACGTAGCCCATCGACTGGCAGTAAGCGAGCGAGGTCAGCAGGATGTTCGCATGGCTGACATTGCCGGTATGACCGGTTCCGATGTCGACATAGAACTCGTACAGGCGCACGCCATCATGCACCGGCAAGCTCGATGCGGACAGCAGTGCAAACATGATCCAGGTCGCATACGCGACGCTGGTACGGTCGCGGTTGTGATACGCGGACGCCCAGCCAAACACGACCAGTGCGCACAACACGCCGGTCAGTATGCCTTCGAGGTGCAGGCCATAGCGGCGCAGCTCAAGATAACGCGGATGGTCGACAAACTGCACGGCCGTGGCCGCCGGCTGCAGGTTCACGTTGGGGACAACATGGGTCAGCACCTGCAGCTTCTCGCCACGCCGCAAGTTGAACACCGGCCACTGGCTGGATTCGGGACCGGCCGCGGTGGTGAAGGGATTGGTATTGCCCAGCAAGGCCAGCGGCACCCAGTACACCGATGCCTGTCTGAGAGCCTGTCGATGACCGCTGCCATCGATGACGTAGCTGAACGCCTCGTACCAACCCGGTGCATCAACGCGCAGCTCACGGTCGGTGTCGAGCTGGCTGTCGAGCTCGCTGAGTACCCAGTAGTGGCTGCCTTTGCGCAGCGGGCCGAGCGTGGCTGCCGGCGTGAACAGCTGACGTCGCTCGAGCGCGGCATCGAGCGTCAGGCTGCCGTCAGGGTCTTCGAGCACCCTCGCGCTCTTGTCAGTGAAGATAATCGGCGTGGCCGCATCGACCGTGACCGCACTTGCAGCGGTCGACCAGCCGGTGAAACAAAGCCCTGCCAACAGCAAGACCAGCGCGTTCCGCGCATGGGAAACGACATTTAGCATCTTGATATTTTTCTTCGGGGTGCCGGGCGTTTCGATGAAATTGCTTGTGGGCAATTCACTGCGAAATCTAGCACAATGCATCCTCTGCAAAGCACTGCCCTGCCTGACAGCCATATTTCGTGAAGAAGAACATCGCCATTTTCCTGCACCACCCGATCTGCTCGACGGAGTCGGTGAACGGGATCGTCAAGGCACTGTCACCGGCCTATGACCTGCGCATCTTCACCAAACATCCGGTACATGAAGGCTTCTTCGATGATGTCGACCTCGTGATCTTCCCCGGGGGTTACGGCGACGCCGGCAAGTTCGACCATGCACTGAAGGCGAACGCACCCGAGGTCAAGCGCTTCCTGCGACGGGGCGGAAAGTACCTCGGCATCTGCATGGGCGCTTACTGGGCAGATGCCTATTACTTCGACATCCTGCGCGACACGCGCGTGCAGCAGTACATCAAGCGGCCGCGTGCCGACATCCGTTCTTCGTATGGCACGACGCTGCCGGTCGACTGGCAGGGACAGCCTCAGCGGATGTATTTCTATGACGGCCCGACCTTTGTCGGCGGTGCCTTTGATACGGTCGCCACTTATGCGAACGGTGATCCGATGGCCATCGTGCAGGGGCACATCGGCCTGATTGGCTGCCACCTCGAGAGCGAACAGTTCTGGTACCAGCGCAAGTACATGCAACCGCACTGGCACGATGGCGACCATCACCGCAAGCTGTTGCAGTATGTGGCCGACTATTTGCTGGGCGAACCGCAATTGCAGCTGTTCTGAATCTCATCGCTTCCGAGCACAAAGAAAGCGATCGGGCTGCGCGGTCGGGTTACACTGCCTCGCATCCCACGAGTGCGCATGTGCGCGCTGCATCCAACCCTCAGAGTCTGAACTTGAAAAAGCCGCTGCCCGGCACGCCCGAATCGCATCTCCCTGACGACACCGCAACGTCAGCGCCTGCTCTATCCGACGCTTCTGCATCTGATGCTGCTGCACCCGCTGCGCGTCATGCCAAACGTGGCCATGCCACACTGGCCGGCAAGGTACTGCAGGTGTTCCGCGTCGGCGGCGACAGCGAGCGGTCCGTCGGCCGCCACGGCAAACCTGCGGCCGTCCCTGAAGAAAGACGCAGCGGCCCGGTGCAGACGCAGGTCATCACCGACAGCAGCGGCCCGACACTGGCGCGCAGCATTGCCGACAGCACTCACCTTTCGACATCAGCATCGGCGTTGACCGAGGTCGTATTGCGCGAGACCGAGGCCCCCGCGGCGCCCGTCTCCGCACCTGTGTCCATTGAGCCGATACGGCTACAGACATTCAGCATTGATCTCACTGAAAGGCTCGCCCGCACGCGCGCGGCGCAACAGGAAGTGTTGCGCGAGCTGGATAAGTTCGATGAAAGCGGTGATGATCTCGGCAAGTCCATCGATCGCAAACCCTGATATTCGCGACCTTCTGCAGGAGTCCCCATGGCACGCGTCAGCACTTATCTGAACTTCTCCGGCAAGACCGAGGAAGCCTTCCACTTCTATCGTTCGGTATTTCGCACCGAGTTCGTCGGCCCGATTGCCCGCTTCGGTGAAGCACCGGCCCATCCCGACCATCCGCTGTCGGACGCCGACAAGCAACTGGTGCTGCACATCGAGCTGCCCATCCTCGGCGGCCACATGCTGATGGGGACCGATGCGGTCGAGAGCATGGGCATGCTGGTCACCACCGGCAACAACATGCACCTGAATCTGGAACCTGACACGCGCGATGAGGCAAAGCGCCTGTTTGATGCGCTGGCCGACGGCGGCCAGGTGCGGATACCGCTGCAGGACATGTTCTGGGGCGCGTATTTCGGCAGCCTGGTGGACCGCTACGGCATCAACTGGATGGTGAACTGCGCGACGCCGGCCTGAAGCCGGCGTACCGCAAAACCTGGCACAGCGTCAGTGCAGCCGGCGCTTGCAGTCTTGTCTGACCTTGTCGCGAGCCTTGATGTATTCGCCGCGGCTGGCGCCGTTATCGGCGAGGCCGCCCAGCCCTTTTTTCATGCAGGCTTCCATCGGGTCTTCGCTGCAGGCGGCCAGCATCAGCAGGCAAAGCAATGGGGCAAGTCGGCGAAGGCTGATCATGGCTTTTTCGCCGCAGAGGATTCGCAGGCCATCGCGAAATGACTTTCCTGCGGACGGCGGTCATGCTCGTCCGCCCAGGCACCCGTCGCATCGTGGCGGTGAACAATATTGCCGAGACCGGAACGGTCAGAGAAAAACACCGTGCTGATGATGCGCGATTTCTTGCGCTTGCAGTCGAACTCCACGGTCGCCTTGGCCGAGTTGTAGTAGTAGGCTTTCGGGCTTTCCTTGTTCGTCACATAGCCCGTCTTCATGCGCCTGTAGCTGAACACCACGACCAGGGTCGCACGGTCGCCATGGCGCTTGATCGTCTCCTTGACTGGAAATGCAGTCGCAATATCGCCAGCGCCACCCGCGCCGGCCAACGCGAGCAGCGGAAAGGAGAGCAACAAGGGCAACGCAATACGGGCTGGGAGCAAGGTTCTCAGTGACACGGTCAGGTCTGGACAGGATGGCTCTGGTCGAGACTGTACAACACTGCGGTGACGAGGATGGCGGCGACGGGCCCCGCCAACGGATGCACGATGGCGATGACGACCGGCGCGATCAACACGAAATAACGCAAACCGGTGCTGTAGAACAGGCCGGCCTTGCGTACATAGTTCTCGCCGATCGGGATCCACTGCCGCTTTTCCTGCGCATCGGCGGGCATGCCGGCGATGAAGCTCACATGCGTGTAGTAGCGCACCGCCATTACCGACGAGACCAGCGACACGAACAGGAACAGCAGCAGCACCAGTTCCAGCAGATGGCGCGGAGTCAGGAAAGCCGAAGCACTCAGCTCATTGGACGTCAGCGCATTGAAGGATGGTGCTGCCAGCGTGATCGAGCCCATCAGTGCCAGCGCCGCCGTCGATGCCGTCATCGTGGCCGACATCAGCGAATTGCGCAGCGTCTGCACCGCGAGTATCTCGTCGCCATCACGCCGGGCGATCGCGGCAAACCAGATCGCGCGCAGCCGCGCATGACTGCTGCGCGCCACGCCATGCGGATGGAAGCGCTCGACCAGCATCAGCAATGCCTGGTAGAGCACCAGCACAGCGATGGTGGCAAGTGTCGGCCACCAGCTGCCCGCATCGCCTGCGATCACGATGCAGCACGCTCCACGCCAGCCTCGGCCTCGGCACGTGCTCTGGCTGCGCGTTTCTCCAGCCATTCAAAGATGGCCATGCCTGCGATCATGGAGATGACGAACACGGCCGCCTTGGCCTCGCCGGCGCCCAGCGCGACGATGCCCGGCCCGGGGCAGAAGCCACCGATACCCCAGCCCACGCCAAACAACACGCTACCCACCATCAGGCGCTTGTCGATGTGCGTGGCCTTCGGCAGTTTCAGTTCGACGCCCAGCATGGTTTCCATGCGCTGATGTGCGACACGAAACGCAAAGACACCGACCCCGATCGCACCGGCCATCACCAGCGCCAGCGACGGGTCCCAGGCACCCGCCAGGTCAAGGAAGCCGATGACCTTGGCCGGATTGGCCATGCCCGACACGATCAGGCCGAGTCCGAACACGAGGCCGGACAGAAATGCAGTGAACAATGTCATGTCGGTCTCCTCAGAAGGCCAGCAAATGGCGGGTGACGAACACGGTCGCGAATCCGCCGCCCATGAAGGCGAGCGTGGCAACCAGCGAGCGCGGCGAAAAGCGCGACAAACCGCACACACCATGACCGCTGGTGCAGCCGCCGCCATAGCGGGTGCCGATACCGACCAGCAGGCCGGCCAGCACCAGCGCACCGTCACTGGCTTCAATGCTGCGCGCAGGCAGCGCCGTGAACAACGCGTAGACGGTCGGCGCCAGCAACATCCCGAGCAGGAAGGCGATACGCCATCCGGCATCACCCGGCTCGCGCTTCAGCAAGCCACCGAGGATGCCGCTGATGCCGGCGATACGGCCATTCAGCAGCACGAACATCGCAGCCGAGATGCCGATCAGTACACCGCCGCCCAGCGCCCACCACGGGGTGAAAGCATTCCAGTCTATGTTCATCGTTTACTCCTTGGGACAGTAAGTCATGTACAGCGCACCCAGCACTTGCAGCAGCTCAGGATCGGTCACGCTGTAATAAATGCGGCGTCCATCACGGCGGGTGCTGACCACGCCTTCTTTGCGCAGCACGCCGAGCTGCTGGGACAGGGTCGGCTGCCGTATGTCCAGCGCCTCTTCCAGGTCTTGTACGCAGAGCTCGCCTTGCGACAGCTGGCACAGCAGCAGCAGCCGGTCTTCGTTGGCCATCACGCGCAGCGCGCGCACCGCCTTCTGGGCAGCGGCACGCAACTTGTCGGTGTCGAGTGCTTCCGCATCAATCGCCTGATGGGCGTATTGCGGTTCTATTTCGGTAATTGCCATGAGAAACTAGAGTCAGGTTATGCCGCTCAGTCGGAAGTGTCGACGCGGCTTCACCAATATTATATGAGTAAATATAATATTTTGCTGAGACGGGCATCCGGCCCGTACAACGGCCCACCCGGCCCATCCTGCCCACCCAATGAAGGACATTCATGCGTTTCGCCCCTCGCCTCCGCCCCCTGTCCCGGCTTGCTGCGCTGTCGCTGCTGTTGGCGGCCGGCCCTGTGCCTGCCGAGGAATCACGCTTCGCCACCCAGGCGATACGCTGCTCGGCGGTGTTCTCGGTTTTCATCGACGCCAACGCCGACGACGCGGCACTGGCTGCGAAGTTTCGCAAGGCGCAGAAGATTTTTGAGGAGGTCTATGCAGGCGAACGCCGCGACAAGAGCGCGGATGCAGCCACGGAGATCGCGACCAAGCGCGCCGCGTTGCTGAAGGAATTCAGGGACAACTTCAAGGAGCGCGAGCCCTACCTGCATGAGGAAGGCGTGCTGTGCGGCGCCTGGGCCGAAGGCTTCCTGGCACAGGGCGAGAACTGGTCCTTCATCCCCGTGATACCGAAAGTGATTGCGCAAAGCGCGCGCGACGAATACAGCCGCATTGGACCGGCTTCGTTCACGCGCTGGGCTAAATAAGCGAGCTGCTGCTAAAGTGACGTCCTCGTGCCAAACCAACGCACGACAACAAAATAACAATCACAACACCGGAGATCTTCATGAGCAGCAGCCCCCGCCTGCCGGCACGCTACGACCACGTCGGCAGCTTCCTTCGTCCTTCCTACCTGTTGGCCGCACGCGCCGACTACAAGGCCGGCAAAATCAAAGCCGACGAATTACGCAAGGTCGAGGACAAGGCGATCACCGAGATCGTGCAGTTTCAGGAGTCGATTGGACTGAAGAGCATCACCGATGGCGAATTCCGCCGCACCTACTTCCATATCGATTTCCTCGAGCAGCTCGGTGGCGTGAAGACCGATGTCCCGGTGCTGGTGAAGAAAGCGGACGGCAGCGAAGAGCTGGCGCCGCCAGTGATGCGCGTGGTCGACAAGGTACGCCACACGAAAGACATACAGCGCGCCGATTTCGATTACCTGAAGTCTCAGCTCGGCGCCGGCAGCACCGCCAAGGTGACGATCCCATCGCCAACGATGCTGCATTTCCGCGGGGGACGAGCCGGTATCAGCCGTGAGCATTACCCGGAACTGGACCCGGACTTCTATCAGGATGTCGCGAACGCGTACGGCGATGAACTGCGTAGTCTGGCTGCCGCCGGTTGCACCTATGTTCAGCTGGACGACACCAACCTCGCCTATCTGTGCGACCCGCAGATGCGCGAGGCGGCACGCGCGCGCGGCGACGATCCTAACGAGCTGCCGCGTCGCTACGCGAGCTTCATCAACCGCGTGGTCGAACAGAAGCCTGAGGGCATGCTGCTGGCGATGCATCTGTGCCGCGGCAATTTCAAGAGTACCTTCGCCGCGTCCGGCGATTACGAGCCGGTGGCCGAAGCGCTGCTGTCAGAGATGAAGCTGGACGCCTACTTCCTCGAGTATGACGATGACCGCAGCGGCGACTTCCGTCCGCTGCGCTTCCTGCCGAAAGGAAAAACCGTCGTACTGGGACTGGTGACGACCAAGTTCGGCCAGATGGAAAGCAAGGACGACCTGAAGCGCCGCATCGACGAAGCAGCACGCCATGCGCCGCTGGAGCAGCTGGCGCTGTCTCCGCAATGCGGCTTCTCGAGCACCGTCGATGGCAACAACATCGCGGTCGAAGACCAGCGCAAGAAGTTGCAGTTGGTTGTGGAGACTGCACGCGAAGTCTGGGGCGACCACTAAAGCAAACGGGCGCCGGCATCCCCGGCGCCCGTATGTCTTTCACTTCAGCGCAAAACTTTTTTACGGCAGCGACGCGGCACTCACTGCTGCCTGACAACCGGGATCACCGCGCTGCTTCGCGCGCCTCTTTCAGCAGGCGTTTGCCATCCAGTCCGGTTGCCGCCACCTCCTTCACCCACTGTTCGGCCACACTGTCGGAAGCCTTCACCCAGCGCTGGTACTCATCGGCAGTGATCGTGGTGAAGCTGTTTTTTCTTGCTTGCGCCGCCTGGCGCCCGCCTGCGCGCGCGTCGGCAAACAAGCGCCCCGCCTTCGCGGATAACTCCGCGCCGCTGTTGGCATCGATCACCTTTTTCAGGTCGGGCGGCAGGCTGTCGTACTTCGCCTGGTTCATGCCCAGCATGAACACCGAGTTCGACATCTGCGCCGAGCCCTCCGGTAGCTCTGTATGGAAATGCGCGACCTCTTCCAGCTTGATTGCGGTGACCACTTCCCACGGCGCGAGTGCGCCATCGATCACGCCTTTGGACATCGATTCCACCGTCTGTGGCAGCGGCATCGGTACCGGCGCCGCACCCAGTGCACTGATCAGGCGGGTGGCTTGCCGCGTCGGGGCGCGCAGCTTCAGCCCGCGAAAATCTTCCAGCTTCTTCACCGCCACCTTAGACGTGTGCAGCGCATTGCCATCATGCAGATGAAACGCCAGTGGCTTCACACCTTTGTACTCGGCCATGCCATTGCGCTGAATGAAATGCCAGATGCCGCGACTGGCGCTTTCGCTGGACTGCACGATGAATGGCAGCTCGAATACCTCGGTCACCGGGAAGCGGCCGGCCTGATAGTTCGGAATGGTCCAGATGACGTCAACGACACCATCCTTGACCTGCTCGAACAATTGTGCGGGCGTACCGCCCAACTGCATCGCCGGGAAAATCTTGCATACCAGCCGGCCGTTGGATTCCTTGTTGATCTTGTCGCACCACGGCCCGACGAACTTTGCCGGCCCGGTCGCGGCGGGTGGCAGAGGGTGATGTACGCGCAGCGTAATCGTGTCGCTATCCGCTGCCTGCGCTATCGGCGCACTGATGCCGGCGATAGCGGCAGCGATCAACACGACAGAAAATGTCGGCATGAGGCTCATGGCGGCGCAAGTCTCCTGAGTATTGTTGTTGGTCTGGAAAACGCCGCCAGTGTAACGCTTTGAACATCCGCTTGGCGCGGGCCGAGCAAGCGCTCAGCCGCGGTCGGCCTCGTCCAGGAAGTTCCCCACCAGTTGCGCAAAGCGTGCCGCATGTTCGATCTGGGTCCAGTGCCCGCAACGACCATACACATGCAGCTGTGAGCGCGAGATCAGTTGCGACAGTCGCAGCGAGTTTTCGAGCGGGATCACCTTGTCATCGCGGCCGTGCACGATCAGGGTTTCCTTGTCGATGTTCGCGATATCGGCCTCGGGGCTGGCCAGCGCTTCGACCCAGCGCTGGCGCGGGGCCGGGAACATCGCCGCATAGCTTTCATGGAAGCCGGGACGTGCGCTGGCCTCATAGCGCAGCTGCGCCAGCTGGTCGTTCACGAGGCCGCGGTCATAGGCGAACACGTCCATGATACGACGCATATTCTCGAACGAAGGCTCATAGCCCCACACCGCATCTAGCGCATCGGTAATCGGGAACGACACACCGGCTGCCCCCATCAGCACCAGCCTGCGCACACGATGCGGATGACGTATCGTCAGCGCCAGTGACAGCGCGCCGCCGAACGAGTTACCGACCAGATCGAACCGCTCTAGACCCAGCGCATCGGCAAAATCGATTGCCTGCTTTACCCAGTTGTCCATGTTGTAGACCATGCCCGCCGGGCGCTCGGTGAAGCCGAAACCGACCATGTCGGGTGCGAGCACACGGCGCTGCTTCGCCAGTTCCGGCATCACCAGCCGCCAGTTCACATAAGCGGACACGCCCGGGCCGGAGCCGTGGATCATCAGCACCGGGAAACCGCTGCCATGGTCGTGATAGTTGACGCTGATGCCGCCGGCCTGAATGCTCTTGCCGATCTCGGGTGAATCAAGGTGGGTTGTCATCGAAGATCCTCTTCAGAAATACGGGTATTCAGTACCCCAATCAGCGCAGGTTGAAATATCAGGCACCGCGAAAGACGTCATTGCCTTCCCTGATATTGCGCGCCAATATTTCGGGCGTCGTACGGATGTGTGATTCAAGCGCGAGCGCCGCACGGGCATCCTGCCCTGCCATCGCTGCTTCGAAGATCAGCTGGTGTTCTGCATGCACGTCGCGTCCGACCTGCAGGCCGATCGAGAAGCGTCGGTAACGCTCGCCCTGCTGTGTAAGCTGCTGCACCACACGCAAGGTCCACGGCGAAGCGCAGGCGGACAACAGCGCAGAATGGAAGCGGCCATTGGCGACTTCCCAGCGCTTGATGTTTTCATCGCGCAGCGGCTGCTCGAGTGCCGACAATTCATCCCAGGCAGCCTGCAGCCGATCGCGCCACCCGGCATCGCCATTGCGTATCGAGGTCCGCAATGCCTCGGTCTCGATGCTGACTCGCACATTGGTAATGTCCATCAAATCTTCAATCGCGATGGGCGCGACCGTGAAACCGCGTTGTCCTTCGGCGCTGACCATGGCCTCGCTGACCAACCGCGACAAGGCCTCGCGCAGAGTGCCAGCGCCCACGCCATAGCGATCTTTCAGGTGCTCGACCAGCAGCTTTTCTCCCGGCGTCAGTCGACCGGCGAGTATGTCGTCACGCAGCTGCCCATAGGTGCGCTCGATCAGCGTACGGTAGCCCGTGACGCCGGGGGGAGCGTCCGCATCATGCAAGCGGAGAACAGATTTCTTTGCCACGATGATCCTGATGAGTTTCTGATGAACGGGTGATGGCTTCGCGCTTATTTGCCATTGGTCTTTTGCAGCCGGTAGCTCAGCTGCGGACGTGTCATGCCCAGCGAGCGTGCGGCGGCGGACAGGTTGCCACCCGCACGTGATACCGCTTCACGGATCAGGCAGTCTTCAAGCGCATCGAGGCTGAGGCCGCGCCGCTGCAAGTCATCAAACAGCGAATCCATGTCGGACGGCAGACTTTGCTGCAACTCGCCACTCTCGCCTACCGTTACCGCAGCAGCACCGGTCGGCATCGCGAACAGATCACCGACATCGACCATTTGCCCTGCCGAAGTCACGATCAGTCCGCGCTCGACCATGTTCTCCAGTTCGCGCACATTGCCTGGCCAGCGATAGCGGCGCATCGCATCCATCGCGCGGTCGGTGATGCCGGCGACGCGCTTGTTGTGCTGGGCCATGAACTGCTTCAGCAAATGATTCGCGAGCGGCTCGATATCTTCGACACGCTCGCGCAGTGGCGGGATGTTGATCGGATACACATTCAGCCGGTACATCAGATCGCGCCGGAAACGGCCGGCCTCGACCGTCGCTTCCAGATCGACGTTGGTCGCCGCGACCACGCGCACATCAACCTTGCGGTAACTGGTCGAGCCGACTCGCTCGACCTCGCCCATCTGCATCACACGCAGCAGCTTGGCTTGCGCGGCCAGTGGCAACTCGCCGAGTTCATCGAGGAACAGCGTGCCACCATCGGCGCGCTCGAAGCGGCCGGGCCGCGCGCTGCCGGCACCGGTAAAGGCACCCTTCTCGGCACCGAACAATTCGCTTTCGATCAGTTCATGCGGCAGCGCTGCGCAGTTGACCGCAATAAAGGGCTTGTCGGCACGCGTGCTCATCTTGTGCAGCGTGCGCGCGAAACGCTCCTTGCCAACGCCGGTCTCACCGGTCAGCATCACGGTGACCTGGGTTGATGCCGCCTTGCGCAGCATCTCGATCGCTTGCAGGAAGGCCTTCGAACGGCCGATCAGTTCACCCAGATCATCACTCGGTTGCAGCGAGGTCCGCAGGCTGTCGATCTCGGCCTGCAGGTCTTCCAGACGCACCAGCAGCGAGTCTTCTTCATAGTCCGCCTTCATCTGCTCGGCATCGGGCCATTCATTCACCGGTCTGCCTTCGATCATGCAATGGTCATGACCACAGGCGGCGCATTGCACTTCCTTGTAAAGGATCTGGTGGCCCATGAAAGCGGTCGTGTATCCGGACGCATAACCGAGCAGCATCCAGCACACCGGCTCATCCTGCGGGCCGAACGCGCGCACATGGGTCTCGACTTCCCACGACTGGTCCCAGCGGAAGCGACCATGGTAGGTGCCGGCCTCGACATCGAAATGGCAGTCCTCGGGGGTGACCTGGACCGCGCCTTCCAGCATGTGCAGCTGCGGACCGACGGCGAACTGCTCCCACGGCGTCGCATTCGGGCGCACCTGGCGCGCCAGCGCGGCGTCGCGCATGCCGGCCGCATAACCGGCGCGCTTGAGCACCCGCCGCGTCTGCATCGGGCCAATGGTCTGCATCAGCTCGCGCCGGAACGCACCGAGCGCCTCCGCATGCAGCAGCACCATCCGGTGCCCGGCCAGCCAGATCCGGCCGTCGCCGGCCGAGAAATGGACCAGCCGACGCAAATCGGCGTCCGAGGGTAGCGGCGGCAGGGAATTGGTAGGCATGGACAAATTATCGATAATTTTCAGGATTTAGGGAAGTGTGCTGATCGGCAAGTCCTGCGCTTGATTTCACCATTTCGTGAAATCCTTTTCAAGTGAATTGATGATTTCATCAAAAATCAACCGATAAACAAGCGTTTTTGCTGCATTGCGAAAAGCCATTGTTTTAATACCTGGAAGGATTGCCCGCACCAAATCCCTGCATTCATCACATTTTTATCGATATTCCCAAAATGAAATCGACGGACTGGCACGCCGATTGCATTGGAGTCATGCGGAGACGCTATAACTTGTTATAAGACAACAATTGCCAAAAATGAGCAATTCATCCAACACCCCTGACGGCCCAGGCCCCGGCCTCCCGGGACCGATACAGAGCGCGATCGATGCGATCAACACCGACGAGGCCACGCTGGCCCGTCGCTATGTGCGCATCACCGCGCGTCGGCCCAACGGCTTTGTCGAGTTCGAATTCTCGGTCGGCTGGCCCGACATGAGCGTCGAGCTGACGCTGCCCGAACCCGAATTCAACGCTTTCTGTTCCAAAAACAACGTCGAATTCCTCACCGAAGCCGTGGGGGACAAGCTGGGAGACCATCATGACGAGCATTGACCTGCAGGCCAAGGAAATCAAA
>JACCDX011704263.1_pt1 | contig 12743 bp, 19 predicted proteins | sample 7449681 | NCBI WGS metagenome assembly JACCDX01 (sample SAMN15323450, study PRJNA562643) | freshwater metagenome | isolation source: river surface water | place: USA:Blue River Watershed | collected 2017-08-18
ATGGTAAGGTTTACATTGGTGCTGACCGTGGTATGTCTGACGACAACTTTATCTCATCATCATTGACACCAAAGATACGCAAGATTGGTTCAATGTTAATTGCATACTCTGCATCACGTGGCACTGGACAGTTGATGCACTTTGCTAATTACCCTGAGCCACGCACTGATAACCTTGAAGCGTACCTTCGTATTGATTTCTGTGAAGCAATACAGAAAGCATCAGAGATATTTAAGATTGACATTAACACTAAAGAAAACGGTGCTGACATTCTAGTTGGTATCAACGGTAGATTGTTTGACATCACTACAGAAGATTGGTCAGTGTCTGAGTATGAGTACACGGCTCAAGGTTCTGGTTACGCTTACGCTATCGGTAGTCTTCACGCTACTAATAAGTTAGACATACCACCACGCACCAGAGTTAAGATGGCAATAGAGGCATCTATCAAGCACTCACCTGAGTGTGAAGCACCGATAGATATATTAAGTGTTTGACTATAGAACCGCTATGACCGAAGGTCACAAGTACGGTAGGTACATAGCAGACAAGTTAGAACTGGAAGGTATATCCTGCACAGTTCCTGATTTGTATTTAGTTGAATCAATGGAAGAGATACCGCATATGACACAGACTGAAAAGGATATCATCATAGATAGAACTGGTGATTGTCTTGAGGTTAAGTCACGTAACATTGAGTTCACATCAATAGATGATTTCCCTTGGGGTAACATCATTGTTGATACGGTATCTGGATACAAGGCTAAGATGCAAAAGCCTATGGCTTATGTTATGGTCTCACAACCTACAGGTTGTGCGTTCGCTGTGATGAGTGACACTGAACAGCACTGGACAACAAAGCGTTTAAACGACAAACAACGTGGACACAGTGATAACTTCTACGTTGTAACTAGAGAACACTTTGTGTCGTTTGATTATTTAGTTAACGCTATTAAGGAAGAGGAACTACGATGGGTTGGTTTGTAATAGGTGTACTTGTAGGAATACTTGGCATATTAATTTACCTTGACAGAGACGATTATCAGTGAGCAAACAAAAACAAAAGGGAACTGCTGCAGAGACTGCAGTTGTTAAATGGTTAGTGGAACAAGGAAGATTGTACGTTGAGCGTAGAACACTTAATGGTAGCACTGACCGTGGGGATATATCTGGCTTGCCTGGGGTCGTTGTGGAAGTAAAGAACCACAAGACAATGAAGTTGTCTGAGTGGTTGAAAGAGTTAGAGGTGGAGATGAAGAACGATAAAGCAGATACTGGTGTTATCATACACAAGAAGTCTGGAACTACTGATGTTGGTAAGTGGTATGCAACAATGCCAGTAGATGTATGGTTTAAACTATTGGAGGAAGCAGGTTACTAGTGAAGCACAGCATCCTAGAAGTTCTCCAATACTATGGAGTTAAGAACTTAAGGGAATGTCACGGCTGGCAGAAGATGAAGTGTCCTATCCACGATGATAGTCACGCATCTGCAGGGGTGAACATAGACGATAACATCTTTACTTGCCACGGTTGTGGAGTTAAAGGTGATACATATAAACTTATAATGGTTAAAGAAGGAGTAAAATATAATGAGGCTATCAACTACGCAGAAACAATCACTGGCAAAAGCCGTACAGAAATACAAGGGTTCAATCCATCTAGCGGAAGACTACCTAGCCAGGAGAGGGCTAACACTGGAAGACGCAAATACAGCCCACCTAGGAGTCGTAGAACATCCTCTACCTAGCCACGAACAATACCGTGGTCGCTTAGTTATTCCGTACCTCACACCTACTGGTGTGGTGGACATTCGGTTCCGTGCTATGGGTCCTGAGGAACCTAAGTATATGGGTTTGCCTGGCACTCACACACGGTTATATAATGTAACTGCATTGCAACAAGCAGGAGATTTCATTGCGGTTTGTGAAGGCGAGATTGATGCGCTTACTCTTCATTACAAGTGCGGTATCCCTGCTGTGGGTGTACCTGGTGCGACAGCGTGGAAGAAACACTACACACGCATCCTCCAAGACTTTGAGAAGGTATATGTTTTTGCGGACGGTGACCAACCAGGGTCAGACTTCGCAAAGAACATCGCCAAAGAACTCCAATCAGTAATTACATTACAGATGCCAGAAGGCGAAGATGTTAACAGCCAGTTCCTACAACACGGATACGAATACTTCAGGGAAAAGGTAGCAGTATGAGACGTAAACCAATCTATGATTTAGACCTAATCATTAATGACATTGAAGAGATATTTGAATGGCTAGAAGAATTACACTATGAAGTATACCAACTTAAGCAAGGAGGAAGTGGAGTTTCTAGTAAGGACGATAAGCGACCTGGGGCTTATAGTTCTTTCATTGAAGAACTCTACGGACGAGACATTAACTTTGACGGTAGCGAGAGCGGAATTAAGATGACTCCGTGGGATATCACTATGGAAATCCTGGAAGAGTCTGGCGTAGTTGACTGGCGTGATGACGCACAAGATGTATACGATTCTTTGTTTGAAATCCTTGTCAAGAAGCAAAATGATTATGGTCCTGACAATGTGCGTAAAGCACCTGGTGGTCCACTAAATGGTTTATCTGTACGTTTACACGACAAGATAGCAAGGTTATCTAATCTCCTAGCAACAGGTGCTACACCTGAGAATGAATCCTTACGTGATACCTTTGTTGATATTGCGAACTATGGGGTTATTGGTATTATGATATTAGATGACACATTCCCCAAGAGCAAGGATGCTTAGTGTTCAAGAAACAGAAAGTCAGAGCAGTTGAAGATTCTTTATTGGAATTAAAAACTGAAGTTAATCATTTTAGATATATGACTAACGTGACTCTTGATAAATTAACTAGGGAATCAAGCGAAAAGATTATTACTCTTCGGCAATTTAAAGAGGCAGAGAGTTTAAACGAAGCCAGATTCCAGGTAATACAGGAATCTATAGAAGAAATATATTCCATCTTACACAATAATAACTTAGCAAAGAATACTTGTCCGCATTGTATGCAAGAATTACCAAAGGTTTATGAATGAAATTAATAGTTTGTGTATCAGACCTACAGGTACCGTACCACGATAAACGTGCGGTCAAGAATCTAGCCTCATTCATTAAGTCAGTCAAGCCTGATACAGTTGTATCTGTTGGTGACGAGATGGACTTTCAAACTATCTCTCGTTGGGCACACGGTACTCCATTAGAGTATGAACGTACCATTGGACGTGACCGTGATACTACAGTTGAAGTACTTGAACAACTAAGAGTCAAGCACGTTATCCGTAGTAACCATACTGACCGTTTGTTTAACACAGTTATGCTACGTGCACCTGGTTTAATTTCATTACCTGAACTTGAACTACCTAACTTTTTACGTATGCCTGACCTTGGTATTACATACCACAGTAACCCATATGAACTAGCACCAGGCTGGTTACTTATGCACGGTGATGAAGGCAACGTGTCACAAAATGGTGGCACTACTGCACTTAACTTAGCCAAGCGTACTGGTATGTCAGTTGTTTGTGGACATACACACCGTATGGGGTTAACACATCACAGTGAAAGTTTTATGGGTAGACAAACACGTACCATCTGGGGTATGGAAGTTGGTAACCTAATGGATGCTAAGCAAGCATCATACCTAAAGGGTGGCATCAGTAACTGGCAACAGGGCTTTGGTGTGCTATGGGTAGATGGTAAGAAGGTTACCCCACAGATTGTTCCGATTGACAAGAACGGAACGTTTACTTTCTTAGGTAAAATATGGGGCAAGTAATTGTGTAACAAGACCGAAGACTACAAGAGAATCCACGAAAAGATGAATGATTACATAATTGAATATACCGATATGGTAAACCAAGTGGCTAGTGAATATGCCAAGAAGTATCCAATGGTTGACCGTGATGATATTAGACAACAGATATGGTTATGGTTCGTTGAACATCCACGTAACCTATCCACCTATCGTAATGAACACGAACAAAAAGATGCAGACAGGTTGATTGCAAAGTCTTTGCGTAACGCTGCTTATGATTACTGCATCAAGGAGAAAGCCAACGCTGAAGGCTACAACCCTAACGATAACTTCTGGTACACAAAAGACTTTATCAAGATGATGATTCCTGGTGTACTCACAGACAACTGGGAGAAACTAGAAGTAGCCCTAACTAATATGGGTCGTAGCACTAAGGCTCCGTCTGAGTCTGGTGACTGGATGGCATATGGTGCAGACATCCGTGCTGCATTTGATAAGTTAGATGAACGTGAACAGAACTTAGTGTTCTTATTCTATGCACAAGATATGGATTCAAAAGAACTACACGAGATTGCACAAGAGGATAGACCAACACATAAGGCTACCGCTATGGCTGCTAACCGTGCTATCAATAAGATGGTTAACTACCTTGGTGGGTTCAACTCTTACAGTGACCCTGATGGCTGATTTAAAGTTTGATGAATGGGTAGAGTACGGTGCCAGCCGTGGCTGGGTATCGTTACCTATCTGTGAAACTCATACTGGCTTACCATTGATGCCAGAAGAAGAGATGGAACTTGATGATGGTTATGACCCTTGTATACTAGCAATGCGTGTATGGGTTGATAACATCATAGATGATTACGAATAAAAAAAAGACCCCCCTATGGAGAAGAGGAGACTCCATAGAGGGGATTCTTTTATGTATGGTTAGACTACAGTGAAACCATACTTCTTACCTAGTGCAACTAAGGACATACGACCTGGCTTGCCATCGGCAGATGTACCCTTGTAACCAAGAGAACGTTGCCACTTAGCGTATGCCTGTGTGGTCTGTGGTCCGTATACACCATTAGGTTTAAACGTTGCACCAACAATGTCAACTAATGCAGCCTGTACTAACATCACATCATCGGCATCACCACGTAGTAACTCAGCAAAGTTAACAACCTTAGTTGTCTTAGGTGCTGCTGGCTTTAGTGGTGCAGTAACCTTTTGTAACACAGTAACCTTGCGGTCAGCAGGTGCCATTGGGTCAACAATACCTGGAAGGTTTAGTACTGGATGTGCTACGTCATTGCCATATTTGAATGGTGCAATGCGAGTTTCAAGATGTAGGTGTGGACCCGTGCTATTGCCAGTGTTACCAGATAGTGCAACAGGTTGTCCTGCCTTCACTGCCTGACCCTTAGCCACAGTTACACGGGATAGATGACAGTACCAATCTTGATACTTAACACCGTTAACTACATACTCAATCACAAGTACATTGCCATATGATTTGTCTGTCATTACGTTAGCAACTGTGCCATCTACAATGGCGAATAGTTGTGTACCGACAGGCATACCAAAGTCAATTCCTGTGTGACGCTTTGCTTTATACCTAGGGTTAGGGCGACCCCAAGGTTGGGTCACTCGTGGTTTGTCTACTGGATTAGCCACGGTTTTCTTCCTCCATTGGCTCTTCAGTTCCTGCCTGTTGAGCAAATGCTGCGTTAATTTCTTCTTCTGATAAGTGACCATCTTTCATATAGGCTTTTGAAAGTTCCTCAAGAACCTCAAGGATACCTACACCTGCTGCAATAGCAGCGTTCTTTAGCGGTTCAACACCAGCCACAGAACCGATAGCCAATACACCAGATACCTTTAGTACGGTCATTGCTGCCATACGTTTAAGGATTTCTTTTACCTGTAGTATGCTCACTTATAGTTTCCTAACTGTTACTAGTAACAACCCACCGAATCCAGAACTGTTCTTATCGGGGGAAGATTCATTTGTGAAACGGACTTCTTCAATAATTCCCTGATACTCTTCACCAGTACGGTAATCAGTTACGTTAACGAAACGTCCAGTTTCCTCCATTGCCTCTAAGCGTTGGACAAATTCAATAGAACGACCAGAGTAACCAAAGGCTACGCCCCACTTATCTTCTTCAAAGTCAAAGCAAGATAGTGGGTATTGATACAATCTCTGACGGCGTGTAGCAGGTACAGACTTAATCTGATACGCCTCTAGTACTGGTAACTCTTGGTCATCAGTTACGTTATTAAGTGTGAACTTAAATGATACATACTCTTGTTTAGTTGACAATGCAGATAGCAAGATATCCTGATTACTTAGACCTTCAGTTACTGTTGCTTGATTAGCAACTGAACCATCTTTAGTAATGGTTGTAATCGTGATACTGTCACCAGCACCAGTAGTACATTGCAAATTAATGTAACGGAAGAACTTAGGTTCAACAGTTCCGTAACGTATCTTGCCAGTTTGTAACCAGCCAGTATTACGCTTGTTGGTGGTATGTTCTACTTGTAGTTCACCAGCAGTACCATCTTCTTCAATGACCATAACTAAACGACCATCAAGTACATACACTTCTGTACAATCTGAACTATCCTGGTCTAATGATGAGCGATATTCTAAGTCATTTGCGTAGGCAAATGTACCATCATTGAATTGTTGAGATAAGTCAATACGGATTAGCGCACCGTTAGTGTATGCACCATCGTCTAGTTTTGTGGCTGCATAGATAAATGTTCCACGCTCAGCAAAGGCACTTACTGGATAGGATAGTTCTATCATCAGTGGACCAAGAATTGGTAAACCATTAGATGCTATTGGACAGATACGAATACCTGCACTAGTACCCAGTGCTAGATAACCTAGGTAGTAATGCATTGCGTTAATAGTTTCACCCTCTGGTAGGGATAGAACCATAGTTGCATCTGCCATAGCAAGGTTAGTTGTGGCATCATCAAATCTAACTTGCCACACTTCACCATTATTACCACCATTACCAGATATCAAAATTGAGTCTGGTAGTCCTGCTGCATTGTTCCAAATCCAGTTAGGGTTCTGATGTAACTTAACACCTGCACCAGTTGGTAATGAGTCAGTACCACCTGAGTGGTTGTGAGTAGATGTAGTACGGCTACCACCTGATGGAACAATGGTCATATTGTATATGCCATTACCTAATCCAAATAGTATGTAACCTTTGACATACTTAATGAATACATCTGTTCTATCTGTAGTACTAAAGTTAAATGCAACTTCATCTGAAGATAGAGTTGATATTGTTCCAGTATGGATAGCACGTTTACAAGCGGCATAGTAATTAGAACCATCTGTAGTTACAGATAAGAACGAATAGTTAGTACCGTTGTGTCCTTCTGGATATGTAGCACCATTGTAAAAGTCTGCTGTAGTTGCAGCACTATCACCATTTAAAGTAATGCGCTTTAGATAACCTTTTGAATCACCAGATACTAGTACATCATTGGCACCATTGCGACCAGTGTCAGCGTTGATACCATTATCACCAGTGTAAGCGTGGAATACTTCAGGTAGTAATGTTGCTTGACCAATAGTCCAAACATCTACGCCACGACTGTCATTGAACCTATGGCTTACGTGTTGGTAGTCAGTACCTGGGTCATAGAACTCAATACCTGCACCATTATGGAATGATGTTTGAGAACGTAACCACCAACCAGTTAACGATTGTTCACCTGGTTCTTGTGAGTTATCAAACTGGTCCTTGCGGTACTGAGCAGTCTCACGGCGATATGGGTTCTGATTGCTAACACTAGCAACAAATGCTAAGTCATCAATCGTTACATCATAAGCAACATCAGTTAGCGTGAAGGTAGTATCGGTTCCTGCATAAGATAAATCAACGGGAATATCCTCAGATATATCGTGAGGTACAGTCACTTGGACTCCTAGTGCTTGATGATGTAATTAAGTACGATGTATGGTTGTAAGTTGTTGTGTGCTTGACCGCCACCAGTGTATGTAATTCCAGTATTTGCTTGAGGATTATTACCTAATGGAGAATATGCACTATTTCCACCAGAACCTGTACCAACTACCTGACCTGGACTTAGGTCGTGGTTGTGAGATGGCATTTCATTTATGGTAAGAGTATGAGTCTTAGCACCACCAGTTTCACCAAGAGTATCAAACTCTGTCTGAGCAGAATCACGACCAACTGGAACTCTACCCTTTAGATTAGGTAGATTGAATGTTGTTGAATTATCTCCAACACCATATGTTGTACCAATCACAGCGTATAATGCTGAGTAAGTTGTACGAGATACAGCAGTACCGTCACATAACAAGTAACCTGTAGGTGCACTATTAGTAGAGAATAAACTAATAGTACCTGTAGGTACAGCAGAAGATAAGTTACTAGTCAGTGTATTAATCTGTGTTTGAATAGCAGATGTGACACCAGTAACATAATTAAGTTCTGCAGTTGATGCAGTTATTCCATCAAGAGTATTTAACTCTGTTGAGGTAGCAGTCATTGCTACGTTCTCATTGAACTTAGGGTTAGTTAATGTCTTGTTAGTTAACGTTTGTGTATTGGTTGTACCAACAATGGCACCAGTTGCACCGTGTGCAACGGTAGCATCAACGTGTGTGCTAACTGTTTGTAAGTCAGAACCTACAATCATATGACGTACTACTTGACCCTGAGTGTGGGTTTGTGCAGTAGTTCCGTCTTGTGCACGGGTTACTTTAAATGTTGGAGAACTTACACCAGTCTGGTCAGCATCAACTAATACAATTTCTTCAATGTTTGTATCAGGATTAAGTACTAAGATGAATGGTGGATTAGGTAGGTTGGTAGCGTTGTCCAGTGTAATCTGTGTAGCAACGTTACTAACGTTGGATGCTAAAGTTTTTTCAGTAGCAATAGATGAATAGTTACGTGCCATAGATTACCTCGTGTAGTATGTACGGATTGGATAGAGTTTTTGCATACGTTCAATCTCTTCGTTTAAACGCTGTTGATATAGAGCAAGTAAGTACTTGGCTGCATTGGTACCTGCACCGTATGCACGACCTGCAATCTGTGACTGTTGGTCTGCTTCAGCAGAACTGAATGTCATACGACCTGGGTCAATGAATGATGCTAGACGGTATGATGCACCAAGAACGATAATGTCACGACAAGTTGTTGGTAAACCAGTTACAACTTCAAAGTCATCAGTATCATTCTCCATAGTACTTGGTTCTGTTGTGTAGAATACTTGCACGGTACGACCAGGTTCTACTGGTTGTAGTAAAGTGATAGTCTTTCTTGAGTTCCAAGTTGCTACGTTAGCCATCATATCTACACGGTAAGCACGTATTGGTAACCATTCTTTGGTTGGACCAGTAGTCTGATAACTAATGCTTAGTACTGAATCAACTTCATCTGGTAGCGCATAAGTAGAAACTGCAGGACTAAAGGTAAATGTGTGGGTACCAGTCACAAATATGTCTTTACCAACTGCAAGGATGGTGTCATTGATTGCTTGCTTAACATCTACGATTGGGAATGTTGGAGAGATTATAACACGAGCACCATTTTGATGGCTTGATACTTGAGTACCATTATATCCACGACCATAAGGTGGCACAGTTAGTGTCTTATTAGTTCTGTCATATCCACTTACATAGATAAGTTCACTGTCAATCTGGATGATACCAGTTGATACATTAACTGCTGTGTCAACGTTTATAGTTGTAGCAGTAGTACTTAGTGATGCAGTTAGATGTGTTTGTCGGTCTTGACGTAACGTAAAACCTGCAAGTTTACGTGACACTTCCTCTGCCATTGTGCTAAACGTAGCCATTATTTACCTTTTGCTGCTCTCATATTGTCAACAAGATTGGGATACTTTCGTCCAGCCTTTTTAGCCATAGCCTTAGCCTTTGACTTCTGTGCTGGTGTTAGTTTCTTAGATTTAGTATTAGGGTTCTTAGTTTCCCAAACTGGTTTAGCCATTACCATTTAACCTTATCTGCCCAATATGCTGCGGACATTCTTCCTCTTGCAATATTTGCTCTATGACGTGCCTTGAAGGACTTTTGCCGTGCGGTTGGTTGTTTATCTCCAGTTACACCCTGTTGCCCAAAGCGTATTGTTTTAACCTTGTCACCCTCTTTAGCCACAACAACGTGTGACTTAGTTGGATGATTAGGTGTCCTCTTTGGTCTGTTGTACCCAGAAACACCAGCACGTGATAACCGTGGGTCTTTCTTCTGTGGCATAATTACTTCTTCTTTGACTTCTTCATCATCATTTTTTTGCCAGACTTCTTTGCATCAGCCTTAGCCATTGCCATACCTTTAGGGGTGTATGGATATTCTTTCTTTCCTACCTTTGGCATTTACTTGCCTTTCTTGGTTGTACGTGGCATCGCAGGTACCTTTGGTACCTTTGGCATATTGTAATTAACTTTCTCAGTTTGATAGAAAGTTCCACCTTGCTTAACCATTACTGGCTTTGCACTGTCAGGAGTTTTCATTTAACATTCACTTTCCTAAAGGGCACTACCGTATGCGTGTCCTGTTTTGTCGCTAACTTCCATAGCCTTTTCAATCTGGGCTCGTGAAGTACCATCTGGTTGGATACCTTCAGCCCGTGCCTTACGGTATAAATCCAACTCAGAGTTCCATTTTTTATTTGTCCAACCGTTGCTAATCAAACCGCTGTTAGCATCACCAGTTGATAACTGCAAGGTCTTAGCCTTGCAACCGAAACAACCTTCAACATATTCGGTATGTTCGTGGCTAGATATGTTGCCATTACTTAATGGTTCATTAGATGTGATTTCACATTCTGTACAACCATAAATACTAGGAACGTAGTTTGTATTCTCGTCCAATTTCCAGTCAATAACTCTACTGGTGTGACTGTGCATTTTTGTAATCCCTTACTGTTTGTCTAACTATGAAGTCATAGTTTCCTCTAAGACGCTCATCGTCTGGGTTTAACTCAACTGCCTTACGTGCCCATTTCTTAGCAGAACCTTTTAATCCAAGATTCCAACAAGCAATGCTTAGCAAGTCATACATACGCCATTGCATTGAGTCATCTGCAATGTAGTGCTTGTATGATTCGTTAGGTAGTTCGTTAACTTTATCGGCTGCTTCAGCACATTCTTTCCACATACCACGTTCGTAGTAGTAGAACGCCAATGGCATCCAAGCCTCTAAGTCTTTAGGTGCAGCCTCAACATTCTTGAGGTACCACTTAAGACCTTCTTGGTCATTACCAAGTTTGCAATACGCTTCACCTATACCACGATAGGTTTGAGCAAGTTCAACATTCCAGACATCTTTGATGTCATCAATACGTGGACCGAGTTCTGTTATCTCTTTCCACATACCTTTGAAGTAATACTCACGTATTAAGTATACTAACATACGAGACTCGTTAGGAGTCTCTTTGTATCCTAGTTCAAGTAAATCTAAATATTGTCCACGAGACTTATCATTATCTGGTAAGTGTCTGACACAAGATTCAATAACAATTAAGTTATCTTTACCTGCATCAGGAACTATAATCTCGTGACAGGGATACCTCCACCTGTATCCGTGTCTAGCGTGTACACGATTGTTGTTAGCCCAGATGTTTCCAGTATCCCACATCACCCAGGCTCTGCCTGTGTCAGGCTGCCAGCCCTGTCGTATCTTATCAAATAGGTCTGGGTCTGGTACCTCGTCCAGGTCCAAAGAGACACAAACGTCAATCTCAGGCGATATTTTATCTAGGGCTATATTTCGTGCCACATCAAACCTAAACGGCTCTACGGTGGCTTTATGGGCTTCTACGGGGTATTCTAGCAGCATCTCATAGGTTCCGTCAGTGGAACCAGTGTCTACCACCACTATAGAATCGGCACCTTTACAGCCCTCAACCCAACGCTTGATATGTTTGGTCTCATTCTTGGCTATAGCGTAGACGGCTATCTTCATAAACCTAGAGCCTTCTCTAACTTCTCTAGGTCTGGGTAGTAGTTATCCCGTAGGTACAAACCATAAGCGTGTTTATCTTTTTGAGTTTGTTCTGCGGTGTTACTTTCATAAGTCTCATCCATTGGTGCTTTACCATTCAACCAATGTAGATGTTCCATATTTACATCTCTGAAATAGTGTAGTGAGTTTATTGACTCACCAATTAGTTTCCAGAAATCATCTGCGTATGAATGGAACAATACTGGTGGACACCAGAATCCTAGTGCCTTAGTAATGTTAGTTGATATCATTACCTTAGTTGGAAGTAGTTGTCCTTGTATTCCATCGTTACCATATGAGATACCATAACCAATACGTTTGATTGGTTCAGATAGAATCTCATCCCATCCATCTGTTTGTACTAAGCAGTCGTCATCAATGCCAGTAATAGTTTCGTACTGGTCCAGATACTTGGGTACAATGGTATTAAATTTGCCGTTGACACCGTGATGACTTGGTACAACTTCAGTTTTAACTCCATAGATTTCTGGGTATAAATCAACTTGGTCTTCGTTAATAATCATAACGAAGTCAGATATCTTACTTACTTTCTTTAGTGCTTCAAAAGCACGGATGGCATTGTGCGGTCTTGACCGTGTGCCAACTATTGTTAGGTTGGTGTTAGCCACTACGTATCCTCTTCTAGTAGTTAGCAGTTATTAGAAGCCTCCGACTAAAGCCTTTGCTTCTTCTTCAGTTAGTCCAAGATTCATTAACTTGGCTAAGCCTGAAATCTTTGCTTCTTCTTTTGCTAGTTGTTCGGCTTGGCGCTGTTGTGCCTCTAGTGCCATTGCTTCACGTTCTGCAATTTCTTCTGCTGTTAGTGGTCGTTCATAAGACTCACCTGTAGCAGCATCAACGATTAGTGCTTTTAGTTCTTCCATTGTTATTCCTTACTTGTATCCATAGACTTTAATAGTGCCAGAGTTTGCACTCATTGATACTCTTAATCCATCA
>JACCDX010525677.1_pt1 | contig 12742 bp, 7 predicted proteins | sample 7449681 | NCBI WGS metagenome assembly JACCDX01 (sample SAMN15323450, study PRJNA562643) | freshwater metagenome | isolation source: river surface water | place: USA:Blue River Watershed | collected 2017-08-18
CGTCGCTTGGCCGCTCAAGCCGTAGCGAGAAGAATTGCCGATGAACTTGATGTAGAGTTTGGCAAGAAGGTAGGCTGTCAGGTTCGATTTTCCGATAAAACCACATCAGAGACGCTAGTCAAGTTAATGACTGATGGCATCTTGCTGGCCGAAATCCAGCAAGATCGCAATCTACAAAAATACGAAGTACTGATTATAGATGAGGCACACGAGCGTAGCCTCAATATTGATTTTCTTCTGGGTTATCTACGTCAACTCCTTTCCATTCGACCTGATTTAAAAATTGTCATTACATCTGCGACTATTGACGTTGAAAGATTTTCCCGGCATTTCAACAACGCACCTATAATTACGGTATCAGGACGAACATTTCCAGTTGACATCATCTATAGACCTATCAAACCTGAAGGCGTCGAATCTGATCCTATCGGGCAGATGGGTAATGATGAACCGCTCACCTTCTCTATACTCAATGCGATATCCGAAATAGAGGCGAAGGAGAAAAGTTCTCAGAAAATACCAGGGGATATTTTGGTATTCCTAAGTGGCGAGCGCGAAATCAGGGATATTTCAATTGAATTGCGCAAACACTCATTTCATAACATTGAGGTATTGCCGCTATATGCCAGACTCTCTCCAACTGAACAATCCAGAATTTTCTCGCCGCATTCAGGTAGGAGAATCATACTTGCCACCAATGTTGCGGAAACCTCTCTTACAGTTCCAGGCATCGTATACGTTATAGACACCGGATTTGCTCGCATTAGTCGCTACAGTGCACAAAGCAAAGTTCAGCGACTTCCGATAGAGCGCATATCTCAAGCCAGCGCAAATCAGCGGGCTGGTCGCTGTGGTCGCGTGAGCCATGGAACTTGTATCAGATTGTACAGCGAAGAAGACTTCGCGAGCCGTCCCCTCTTTACAGATCCAGAAATCCAGCGAACCAACCTAAGTGCTGTAATCCTTCAAATGCTGATGCTAGGTCTTGGCAATATTGGTGCATTCCCTTTTATCGACAAACCCGAGCAAAAGGCAATTAACAACGGTGTAAAATCTTTGTTTGAACTGGGAGCTGTCGACAAGGAAAGGAAACTCACCAATATAGGAAGGATTATGGCGAAAGTCCCTGCCGACCCTAGATTGGCAAGGATGCTAATTGAGGGCGACTCCCGTAATTGTTTAATGGAAATGCTCATAATTGTGAGCGCACTATGTGTCCAGGATCCCCGTGAATTTCCTGCTGAGAGTAGACAGGCCGCACGTGAAAAGCATCTACAATTCAGTCATCCTGAGTCCGACTTTCTAACATGGATAAACCTCTGGTCAGACTTTGAATCGCGACGTCAGGTTTCAAATCAGAATGCAATCAGACAGTATTGTAAGAAGAACTTCCTTTCTTTCCTACGTATGCGCGAGTGGCGCGAAACGCATCGGCAATTGCACTTGTCTTGTCAGCAATTAGGGTTCAGAGAAACTCATCGTTCAGATCTGCCCTTATCCTTGGAAGAGGTGAATTATGAGTCTGTACATCGTTCAATAATAAAAGGTTCACTAAATCAGCTAGGTTTGAAGTCTGATGACGGACTCTACTTGGGGAGCAGAGGACGCAAGTTCTCCATCTTTCCAACTTCAAGCCTGTTCAAGAAGGCACCAAAATGGATTGTGACAGCCGAATTAATAGAAACAAATAGGCTTTACGCGACTCTAGCTGCGCGAATACAGCCCGAGTGGGCAGCAGATGCAGCACGAGGGCTTTTGAAAAACGAGTACTCGGAGGTTCACTGGGAGAAAGATCGAGGGCAGGTAATGGCTTATGCCAGAGTCTCGCTATTTGGGCTACCCTTGATTGAACGACAGAAAGTGCCCTACTCAAGTATCGACCCGGTTATGAGTCGGGAGGTGTTTATACGTGATGCTTTAGTCGGCAGAGAATTGAAAAGCGCTTCCGAATTCATGAAACACAACAGTGCGCTCATGGAGGAGTTAGAGCGACAGGAGGAGAAACAAAGGCGACCTGATCTAATCGCAGGGGATGAGAAGATTTACGAATATTACGCGTCGAGAATTCCTCCAGATATCTGCGACTCAATAAGCTTTGAACACTGGTTGAAAAGTGCAAAGAAGAGCAATCACCGCATACTTTTCATGAACCGCGAAGACTTATTACAGCGAGAAATTGCCGACGATTCAATTTTTGATTTCCCCGATGAAATAAAAATTAAGAATAACAGTCTCCCCATAGTGTATCGCTTCGAGCCTGGTTGCACCGATGATGGGGCTAGCATTCAAATACCACAGCGCGTTCTTGGTCAATTAACCGATGCTGATATGGACTGGGCGATACCTGGTCAATTAAGAGACCGTTGCATTGCCACTATTAAAGGTCTACCCAAGAGCTTGCGTAAGCACTTTATACCTGTACCTGACTTCGTCGATGGCTTTGTGCACAAGATCAAGCTAATGGATCCGGATTTAAAGAAAAAACGACGCTTGAATGATCTTCTACGAGAATATGCTAAGACCACTTGCGCAGTGGACTTAGACAAGAAAACCGTCGATGAAATTGAATTGCCACAGCATCTATTGCCCAGATTGACGATTATTGATGACGAGGGGCAAGTAATTGCTAAGAGTCAATCACTTGAGGAATTACAACTAAATCAGAAATTGCTAATCCACAAAGGCGAAACACATGCTGGCCGACATCCATTGGAGCGAGATGGGCTTACAGATTGGAACTTTGGACAGTTGCCGCTCGAGGTCACCATTCACTCAGTCGTAGAATTCCAGCTTTATCCAGCGTTGGTTGATAGAGGAAACAGTGTATCTATCGTACTTCTGGACAATCAGCAATTAGCTGATGACCAGACTAGAATTGCATTGTGCCGGTTACTTATGTTTCGAACCCCACAGCAGAAAGGAGTAATTCTTAAGCGACTTCGAATACTCGAAAAATCTCTTGCACTAAAGATGCCGAGCAGCGTGGCCAATTTTGCCGAAGAGAGTCTGATGCTGGTCTATCGAAGCGCATTTCAATTGAATTCCGGCCCGGTGCCGCGTGAAGAAATTGCGTTTGAAAATTTACTTCTCAAGGGAAAGTCACGCCTTCTTGAGACTGGGGAGATCTTCGAAAGTCTTCAACAGCGTATCGCGGATGGATACTCTCAAGTTAGACGGCGCCTGCAGTCACTTGAAAAGCCAGAATATATAGATGTAAAAATGGATATTTCTGAACAGATCGAAGGGCTGATTTACCCGGACTACATGTTGAAAACGCCCGTTGAATGGCTATTTGAGTACCCTAGGTACTTGAAAGCAATCGAAATCCGAATTGACAAACTTCCCCAGCAGTTGAGCAAAGACCAACAGTACTCAGGAGTCGTAAGGGCTTTCTTGGAAAGACTGCGCGGCATAAAGGAGGATGTGCAAAACAACCCCGAAAAAGAAAACTTGCGATGGATGATCGAAGAACTCAGAGTTTCCCTATTTGCGCAGACATTGAAAACCAAAATCCCTATATCAGAAAAACGCTTAGAGAGAAAATTCGAAGAAATCAAGCACTGATATTTATATATATCCATCCGTGCATCAATTACCACCCATTTCGGGGGGCTACAGATCGCTTGGAGCGTGATATAAATGAGCACCGCGCACTAGGAACCATATTGAACATGGCGCATAATGCGCGCCGCTCCGGCCAATACCGATCACGAAACAAGAATGGCTTCGAAATCAATGGAAATGCTTTCTAAGATGCGAATCAAGCCTGCCTCGATAAAACCTTCAATCTCTAACCGATTAATCGGTAGTGTGTTGGCATTTCTTTTAACATTTTCCAGCCTGCCTGCTGTTGCCAACGATCCTTGGGAAACAGCCAATACAAGGCTGTTCCACTTTAACAAGTTTCTCGACAACTTGCTGCTTCGACCAGTCGCGGTCACCTATAATAACGTCTTGCCTGCTATCGTTCGACAAGGCGTTGGAAACTTTTTCAGTAATATCGACGACGTAAATGTGTTGGCAAATGATTTGTTGCAGTTGAAACTTCGAGATGCTGCCACTGACTCCGGTAGACTTATCATTAACACGAGTGTCGGGTTTGTGGGAATAATTGACGTAGCTTCCTCAGTCGGGCTCAGCAAGAACGAGGAGGATTTTGGTCAAACATTCGGGCGCTGGGGGGTAGGCGCAGGACCATACCTGGTGTTGCCGCTTTTCGGCCCAAGCTCGGTTCGTGATTCGCTTGGCCTCGTGCTGGATACGGTCTTCAATCCAATCCAGTACCACAAGGATGACTCGCTGCGAACCACCTTGCTCGTTTTGAGTCAGCTAGACGACAGAGCCTCAATTATTGCCATGGAGGGGTTAATCTCCGGAGATGAATATCTTTTTATCCGCGAGGCCTATCTGCAGCAACGCGAATATCTGGTTAATGATGGCGCGTACTATGACGATTTGGATGATTTTTGATAGCTGTAATAACAAAATCCGGAAATTGCTCAGCATCTAGCCACGGCATCCCGCACTTTTAACTTCATCTTGATGAAGTCACTGTGGTTGACGTATATCAAATCCGATATTCGGCGAATAAGGGCATCCTCATAACGGTCTATCTGCTTATCCGCAAATGCAACATGCCACAAATTCTCTATCAAACGAACTCGTTGCTCATAACTATAACCAGCATTAACAAGACTTGTGAACTCGTAAAGAGAGGTGGATCGGTGAGATTCTTCCTCTGCCAATTTCATTATTTCCTCGAGTGTGTGCCGCTCAAGTGAAAAGGTATTGGCCAACACATCGGCAATCGCCTGAGTCTCACGTTCATCGAAGTGCCCGTCAATCTTCATCAGCTCAAGAAGCAGCGTGGCACTTGCAAGTTGGATACGGTGGGCACCATCGTCCTGACTGACTTCTTCCGTGAGCAATAGTTTATCCTTGAAGAATTTCTTTATCGCCAAAATCATTTGCAACTCCTAACAAATCAACGTTTGGAATTCTGCATCAACAGGTTAGCGCCCATACGCTCAGGCACAAGAGCCAGTGCATCCTGCAACACAGAAATTGTAGCGTCCTTGCGGAATGCATTAGTACTTAAATGGCGACGAAAAGCCTTACCTCCCGGTTGACCATGGAACAAGCCAAGTATATGCCTGGTCATATGCTGAAGCGGCGTGCCTTGGCGGAGCTCGGACTCTACGTATGGGAAATATGCACGCAAGACCTCATGACGAGTGAGCTCCGCTGAGGAAATGCCATACAACTCCCTATCGACATCAGCAAGAATCCATGGGTTTTGATAAGCCTCTCGTCCAATCATGACTCCATCTACCTCTTCAAGAAGTGCCTTACACTCACCGATAGTTTTAATTCCCCCATTCAATACCACGCTTATTCCTGGATTTGACTTCTTAACAGAAAAAACTCTGGGGTAGTTGAGGGGGGGAATCTCCCGATTCTCCTTTGGACTCAACCCTTGGAGGAGCGCGATTCGGGCGTGAATAATGAATGTCTTACAGCCAGCTGACGCAACTTCGTGAATGAAATCCTGCAAAAACTCATCGCTGTCCTTATCATCTATGCCTATGCGACATTTGACACTTACAGGGATAGATACCGAGGAACACATTGCTCGAATACAGTCGGCCACTAAACCCGGATTCGCCATCAGACACGCGCCAAACTGCCCAGATTGCACACGACTGCTTGGACAGCCAACATTTAGATTGATCTCGTCATAGCCGAATTTTTCACCCATTGCTGCGCATTTGGCAAGCTGTTCCGGGTCGCTTCCTCCGAGCTGGAGTGCCAACGGATGCTCTTCATGGCTGTATCGCAGATGACGCTCAACATCTCCATGAATCAAAGCACCAACAGTTACCATTTCCGTATAAAGCATTGCTCTGTGACTAATAAGTCGCAAAAAATATCGTTCGTGCCTGTCTGTCCAATCTAGCATCGGTGCAACGCAAAATCGATGCATCGAGATTGAACCTGTGGTTTGAACTTGAGGCAACACTATATTGATATTCCATACATGATGGCTGGACAACTTTTGAAGGAAGTTTAAGAAAGCTGCTGAGGCTCAATTATAGCGGATACTCATTTTGTAGACACTCTTGGCATTGAGTTTCCTTAGTATCCTGATTGCAACTCTTGTTATTGGATAGCGTATAATCTAGACCTCCAATCGTTGAGCACAGCACTATAAGGACGACTATGCAAAAAGTGAGAACCCGAATAGCACCATCACCCACAGGCGATCCTCACGTTGGCACTGCCTACATCGCCCTGTTCAATCGCTGCTTTGCTCAACAACACGGCGGGGAATTCATACTCCGCATTGAAGACACAGATCAAGCTCGCAGTTCGGCCAAATCGGAACAGGATATTCTGAGCGCATTGAACTGGCTCGGTTTGAGTTGGAGCGAAGGCCCGGACATTGGTGGACAGTTCGCTCCGTATCGACAAAGTGAGAGAACTTCGCTTTACAGCACTGAAATATCGAAACTACTTGATACCGGACATGCGTTTCGTTGCTTCTGCACAGCCGAGAGGCTGAAGGATTTACGCGCCAGGCAAATGGGGGAGAAGGGCGCAATCGGGTACGATGGACACTGCCTGCATCTCTCAGCACAGGAAGTTGGAAGCAAAATTTCGCAAGGGGAGGAGCACGTAATTCGCATGCGCATCCCTGAATCAGGAGATTGCGTTTTCGAAGACCTGTTGCGGGGTGAGATACGAATTGCTTGGCAGCAGATCGACATGCAGATTTTGATCAAGTCTGATGGACTACCCACTTATCACTTTGCAAATGTCGTGGATGATCATCATATGGAGATAAGCCATGTCATCCGCGGTGAAGAGTGGATCAACTCAACTCCTAAGCACCTGTTGCTCTACCAATATTTTGGCTGGGAACCTCCAATTTACTGTCACATGCCATTGTTAAGAAATACTGACAAGAGCAAGCTTAGTAAACGAAAAAACCCCACCAGCATCGGGTACTACAAAGATATGGGATATCTGCCGGAAGCTGTCGTGAACTATCTTGGAATGATGGGATGGACAATGCCTGATGGGCGAGAAAAGTTCTCAATTCAGGAGATGACTGCCAATTTTGATCTCGCGCGCGTATCACTTGGAGGGCCGGTGTTTGATGTAACCAAACTTGACTGGTTGAATGGCAAATACATACGGGAAAACCTGAATGATGAGCAGTTTGCGAAATTGTTTGCCGAGTGGGCATTTAATCCCACAAAGATTGCTAGGATTATTCCTTTGCTGAAAGAGCGTGTCGAAAGATTTACAGACATAGCACCGTTGGCATCATTCTTTTTCGCCGGGCTGCCTGAGATTGATCCCACTAGATTTGAACACAAAAAACTGAGTCAGGAAGATTCAAGAAAGATTCTCCAATTCCTACTCTGGCAACTAGAGGAAATACAAGGGTTTGATCGTGATGAAATCGAAGCGGCGTGCCTCAGGCTTTCAGAAGCCGTCAGCATCAAGATTCGCGATTTGCTTTTCCCTCTGTTTATAGCCATATCGGGAAAATCAACTTCGACGTCTGTGATCGACTCAATAAGTATTTTAGGTCTTGACGTTACGCGCGCGCGAGTTCGTCACGCGATATCAGTCTTAGGCGGAATCTCCAATAAGGAATCTAAGACGCTCGAAAAGGAGTTCAGAGATATGGGACTGGCTGCGGACAAACAGCCGACTAATGATTGACAGCAGGGGTATCGGTGCTTAGAATGCGCGGACTCTGAACTTGTGCGCTTCCCAGCAACAATTTCAGAGTACCCTTACGCTTGGGAAGTACGATTGTTCTCCCAAGCAAAGGTTCGAAAGCTTAAATTTGTGGGGTCTTAGCTCAGCTGGGAGAGCGCAACGCTGGCAGCGTTGAGGTCATCGGTTCGATCCCGATAGGCTCCACCAACTCCCCACAATCTGTCTCTTGCTACTCGCCTACCGTTAGTACCCGATCATTTTTGCGAAATTTGAAATTCGTCCTAAGACCCAATTTCTCAGGCAGTGACGTTTTGGCTTTTCCCATCAGGATAGACGCAAACTGCCCAACGTAAATGTGATTTTACATATCTTATGGAAGTGCACTGCCTACGCCACGATCCTCTCGAAAAAGCAAATAACGCCTCCCACCATCATATCCCGAGCGCTTAGACTCTTAGACTTGTGCTTCGCGGGTTATGTAGCGACTATCTTAGAATCATCTCGCGAAGTCTACTGATTTGGATTGCGGCTCGACCAAAGATTCAGAAGCTAACGAAGAAGATACGTCGGATCCGACTGGAGAAGGAAATTCTAAAAAGGACAGCTGCGCTGATCATGCCAGCTTTAGATGAGTGACCGCCCCCAAAATCGCAGTGGACTTCCATTTCATGTCATTAAAGGCATAAGCCAAAGCAATTGTGGCGCCCTACTTACCTCTGAATATTGCCGCCAGATGCCCACTTTAATGTGCCAAAGAAAGGGGATACAAGGGCTTGCGCGACAACCCGGCCGAACTCTGAAAATTCGATCTGGCATCATCCAGAAGGCACCTATTGTGTATCTTCAGCCTGAAGTATCCCCAAGAGCTTATTGACAAAATATTGTCAATCTATCCAAGCAAACTCGTGCGTTTATTGTAATCCAAGGGTCATAAGCATATACTCCACAGCCGGGTTATGTGCGCCTGAATTGCACGAATAATCAAGCAGATCGGCCTTATATGGATCGATCACTTTTATTAACCAAGCCCACCAGGGCATTAAGAAACTTAAAAATCCGTGAACGATAAAAGACCTAGAAACTTGGATTTTACTACTCTCCGACTACCTCTCCCGGCAATTACCTCTATTCTGCACCGGATCTCTGGTGTTTTTATATTTGCTGGCGTAGCCGTACTTCTATGGCTATTCAGTGAATCCTTGGCATCTGCAGAGGGTTTTGCTCGCGTCACAATGTGGCTTAGTCAAATCCCCTTTAAATTGCTGATATGGGCAGTGCTTGCTGGCCTTTTGTATCACTTCATTGCGGGAGTCAAACATCTTCTGATGGACATCGGGATTGGTGAAACGTTCGCTGGCGGCTTGCTGGGCGCCAAACTTGTGATAGCAATATCGGCTGTCACAATATTACTTACGGGGGTCTGGTTATGGTAACTAACGTCACGAGTTTCGGACGAAGCGGACTCTACGACTGGCTCATCCAACGCATTACGGCGGTAGTTCTGGCCGTGTATTTCGTATGCCTTTTAGGCTATCTGATTCTCAACCCGGATCTGGACTATCAGCAATGGCAGGGCCTCTTCAGTGCAACCTGGATGCGAATTGCAAGCCTGATGGCGCTCATGGCGCTCTGCGCACACGCATGGATAGGTATGTGGACTATATCCACGGATTATCTAACGTCTGACATGCTGGGAGGGAAAGCAACCGTAGTCCGCTTCTTCTTTCAGGCAGCGTGCGTTGTATTGATGTTCATTTACCTCGTTTGGGGTATTCAGATTCTGTGGGGTATATAAATGTCCGGCATGCGCACACTGTCATTTGATGCAGTGATAGTAGGGGGGGGCGGCGCAGGTATGCGCGCTGCTCTGCAATTAGCCCAATCTGGTTATAAAACAGCAGTTATCAGCAAGGTTTTTCCAACTCGCTCACATACAGTCTCGGCTCAAGGCGGCATAACATGCGCCATAGCAAGCGCAGATCCGAATGACGACTGGCGCTGGCATATGTACGACACCGTGAAAGGCTCTGATTATATTGGGGATCAAGACGCTATCGAGTACATGTGCAGTGAGGGACCTCAGACTGTATACGAACTTGAACACATGGGCTTGCCATTTTCACGAACTGAAAATGGTCGCATCTATCAGCGACCGTTCGGGGGGCAGTCAAAAGACTATGGGAAAGGTGGGCAGGCAGCGCGCACTTGTGCGGCTGCGGATCGGACGGGCCATGCGCTTCTTCACGCTTTATACCAAGGCAATCTCAAGAACAAGACGGTTTTCTTCAATGAATGGTATGCGACCGATCTAGTCAGAAACCAGGACGGCGTGGTAGTGGGCGTAATAGCTATCTGCATCGAGACAGGTGAAACGGTCTACGTCAAGTCTAAAGCTACTGTCTTCGCAACCGGCGGCGCAGGTCGCATATATGCTTCGACTACCAATGCCATGATCAATACTGGAGACGGTATCGGGATGGCCTTAAGGGCAGGATACCCGGTTCAAGACATTGAAATGTGGCAATTTCACCCGACCGGCATATACGGGGCAGGCACCTTGGTCACAGAAGGCTGTCGCGGCGAGGGCGGCTACCTTATTAACAAAGATGGCGAGCGATTTATGGAGCGTTATGCTCCTAACGCGAAAGATCTGGCGGGCCGCGATGTAGTGGCACGCTCCATGATTCTTGAAATTATTCAGGGACGAGGTTGTGGCCCCAACGGCGATCACGTTCTTTTGAAACTGGATCATCTGGGTGAAAAAGTTCTCAATTCTAAACTCCCCGGTATTCTCGAATTATCACGCACATTTGCGCATGTGGATCCTGTTAAGGAACCAATTCCAGTAGTCCCCACATGCCATTACATGATGGGCGGAATTCCGACAAATATTAACGGTCAGGCATTGACGCAAGACGGCAACGGAAAGGACAAAATTATCGAGGGATTGTTTGCGGTCGGAGAGGTCGCCTGCGTTTCAGTCCATGGCGCAAACCGACTGGGCGGCAACTCATTGCTGGATCTCGTCGTATTCGGACGGGCAGCCGGTATGCATATCGAGACTATGCTGCGCCAAGGCATCGAACAACGATCAGCCTCTCAGTCAGACATCGAGCAGGCACTCTCTCGTCTAAACCGACTTAACACCACAAAATCAGGTGAAAGCGTAGCGGAGGTTCGTACCGAACTCCAGACGATAATGCAGAATCATTTTGGTGTCTTCCGACGCGGCGATTTCATGCGAGACGGCATCGAAAAATTGAACGCGCTTCGTGAGCGTGTTGCAAACATTAATCTCGCAGATAAGAGTAACGCCTTCAACACCGCCCGGATTGAAGCTCTGGAACTGGAGAATCTTTTTGAAGTGGCCGAGGCTACTGCAATCGCAGCAGAGACCAGAACTGAAAGTCGTGGCGCACATGCCAGGGACGATTTTCAAGAGCGCGATGACGAGAACTGGCTTTGTCATTCTTTGTACTTCCCGACTTCTAAATCTGTTAGCAAGCGAGCGGTCAACTTCTCTCCGAAGACTGTTGAAAAGTTTGAGCCGAAAGTACGAACCTATTAATTCACCTCGAACAGCATTGACTACTTGAACTTGGTTCAGGAAAAGGTAGAGATAACGTGTTAGTGAGCTTATATCGCTATAACCCAGAAACTGATGCTAAGCCCAGCATGCAGGACTTCGAAGTCGAGATTCCAGCTGGTAAGGATCTTATGGTTTTGGACGTACTGGAGTTGCTGAAACGCAAGGATCCCTCCATTACCTATCGGCGTTCATGTAGGGAAGGGGTGTGCGGATCCGATGGCATGAACATTAACGGGACGAATGGGTTGGCATGCATCACACCAGTGTCCAGCGTCTTGAAATCAGGAAGCAAGCTCGTTATAAGGCCGCTGCCTGGTCTGCCAGTAGTGCGCGATCTGGTTGTGGATATGACAGTCTTCTATAAGCAATTCGAGAAGATCCAACCCTTCCTTATCAACAACAATCCAGCACCCGCGATCGAACGACTTCAATCGCCAGAAGATCGAGAGAAGCTTGATGGCCTTTATGAATGCATTTTGTGCGCATGCTGCAGTACAAACTGTCCTTCATTCTGGTGGAATCCTGAGAAATTCATTGGCCCTGCCGGACTGTTGCAAGCATATAGATTTCTAGCCGACAGCCGAGATACAGCGACAAATGAGCGTCTCGCCAATCTTGAGGATCCTTTCAGTGTATTCAGGTGCCGTGGAATCATGAACTGTGTCGCCGTCTGCCCGAAGGGATTGAATCCCACACGTGCGATTGGACATATCCGTTCGATGCTGCTTCAGCGCGCCACTTGAAAAAATCGTTTATGAGGAATAGGCCTGCGATAACTGCAACTTATTGATTAGTAATCGACAGCGTCCTCAATTACCCGGGAAATATACAAATGCATGATAGCATTATGGAGTTAATGTGGAGTACGGGGCATTTATCAGGCGGTAATGCTTCATACGTAGAACAATTGTACGACCAATTCCTCAAGGATCCTGAGCAGGTTTCACAGGATTGGCGAACTTTCTTCCAAAATCTCCCCAAAGTATCCGAATCCAGTACGTCGGATATATCTCATTTGGAGATTCAGGAATATTTCAAAAAACTCGGTAAAACCAGTCGCTTTAAGCCATTACTCACAAACGATGCAGTAGTGAATTCAGAGCATGAAAATAAGCAGGTTCGAGTACTTCACTTGATTAGCTCATATCGAGTTCGCGGACATCAAAAAGCAAAACTTGACCCATTGAATCTGATGCGAAGGGAACACATTCCTGATTTGCAGCTTGACTTCCACGGTCTGTCTCCAGCGGATAATTCTACGGTTTTCCAAACCGGCTCCCTCTTCATTAAGAAGGATAAAGCGTCTCTCAGAGAAATAACTGACCTGCTTGAGCGCATATATTGCGGATCGATTGGTTATGAATTTATGCACATTGTAAATCTGGCTGAAAAGCAATGGATTCAAAAGCGCATAGAGAG
>JACCDX010265133.1_pt1 | contig 12740 bp, 10 predicted proteins | sample 7449681 | NCBI WGS metagenome assembly JACCDX01 (sample SAMN15323450, study PRJNA562643) | freshwater metagenome | isolation source: river surface water | place: USA:Blue River Watershed | collected 2017-08-18
CAGATCGATCAGATTCAGGCCCAATCCAAATGGTATCAAGCCCGTTTCGTTTGGGGGGTATCGACGGACACCTTAGATCCTGAGGGTAGGATTGAGTCGTGTAATAATTCTGCAAACGACCAGTCCAATTGGGTTCGGTTTCGTAATGATTTACTTTATCAATCGACCATTTTAGAAAAATTGACTGGCCCGCTTATGCAAGTCCCGCCTCGTTTTTCGGCAAAAAAAATTAACGGAAGCCCGATGTATACCTTGGCCAGGCAGGGGCATATATTTGATATTCAGCCGGTTTCGGTTCATGTGTTTTCTTGGTCAGTCTTACGCACTGGTGACCGATTTGTTGATGTTGAAATTCAATGCAGTAAAGGTACCTATATTCGCAGTCTTGCACGGGATCTGGGTCGATTACTTGGTGGGCCGATGTATGCCCAATTATTGACCCGAACAGCAGTTGGGGAATACAAGTTAACCTGTGCGATTCCCCTTGAATTAGTGTCCGCATCTCACGTTGTAGCATCCCGCTAATGCGATTTTTTGGACAGGTTCGGCCGGTTGAATCACTTGGAATGGGTGTTTTTGATGGCGTGCATATTGGTCACCAGCAGATTGTCGCGCAGACGGATTCGTTATTAACGCTATTCCCGCATCCCGATCGGGTGGTCAAACCTGGCCATTACGTTCCGTACCTGACATCGCCGCTTGAATTGGCATCATTATGTCAGCAATTAATAGTCGGGCGGTTTTCTCGGCAGACGATGCGATTAAGCCCCGAATCGTTTATTCAAGCGATACTGGCAGCCTTCACCCCCAAACGACTGGTGGTTGGGGAGGATTTTAGATTTGGTTGTGGCCAGGCTGGGTCGGCCGAATGGTTGTTGGAACATTCAAAACAATTGGATGTATCGGTTTCTGTTCAACCATTGATTATGCTAAATGGCATCGCGGTGAAAAGTACGGATATTCGGGCCCATATCCTGTCGGGGCAGTTTCCGCTGGCAATTCAAAAGATGGGACATGATTACCCATTATTTGGGCGTGTCGTTTTTGGAGAAGGGCGCGCCCGACAAATTGGTTTTCCCACTGCCAATCTTCGTGTGTACCGAGGTAAGTGTTTGCCTCCATTCGGGGTTTATGGCGGTAATATTATTCTTGATGGTGTGGGGCGCCCATGTTTGGTCTATATCGGAAACCGACCTTCTATGGGACTTGGTCGGGTTATTGAAGTTCATATTCCGGGATATTCCGGTGATCTGTACGGCAGGCGAATTAGGCCGTGGCTGAATCGGTTTATTCGCCCACAAATGACCTTCAATTCAGTTGATGATTTGGTTCAACAGCTTCATCAGGATATTGTCTGCTTACATCATTAAACGTGGCATTTCGGTCGGGTGTGCGTCCGTCGGGGTTACGGACGCGTGGTGTTGAATTCAAATGACGGGTGGGCGAAGTAGCTGAATGGTTTGGTGGCGTCTAGAGCCGACTGAGATCAACGTGATGGGGACGTTAATTTTTTCTGAAACATACGCTGCGTAGGCCTTTGCCGTTTCTGGCAGCGCAGTATAGTCCGTAATGTGTGAGATATCTTGTTTCCAGCCAGGTAAAGTTTCGTACACGGGTACGCACGCCGCAAACTCTTCATAATCAAGGGGGAGTTCAGTTAAACGCCGACCATCCGGTGTTGTGTAAGCAACACAAACCTTAATGGTGTCACAGTCATCTAAAACGTCCAATTTGGTTAAACAAATTTCCGTTATTCCGTTTACTCGGACCGCGTATCTAAGTCCAACAAGGTCCAGCCATCCACATCGTCTCGGTCGATTGGTTGTCGTGCCATATTCTGCGCCACGATGACGAAGCTGTTCCCCCATTTCATCGTGAAGTTCGGTCGGAAACGGGCCTTCACCCACCCTTGTGACATAGGCCTTGGCAACGCCAAAAACGCTGTGGATTTTGTGAGGGCCAATCCCTGTTCCAATACAGGCCCCACCTGAAATAGGGTTGGAAGAGGTGACATAAGGGTAGGTTCCGTGGTCGACGTCGAGCATCGTCCCTTGAGCCCCTTCTAGGATAATTCGTTTACCTGAATCAATGGCGGAATTGATATATAGTGAGGCATCAACCATAAACGGCGCCAGACGTTGTCCCAGCGCGTGGAACTCGTCGATAATGGCCTCAATATTGAGGTCGGGGCGGTTTAAAACGACTGGCCAATTTCGTTGTTTTATCAATGTGCCCAGGCGATCTTTGTTGATAAGGTCAATCACACGGACGCCTTGTCGGGAAATTTTATCCGTATAACACGGGCCAATTCCACGACCGGTTGTGCCAATTTTATTTTCGAGGCGATCTGATTCTTGCTTGCTGTCTAAAATTTTATGGAACGGCAAAATCACGTGTGCGATACTCGAAATCTTAAATCGGTCCGGAGACACGGTAACGCCTTGTGCTGCGAGGGTATCCATTTCTTTGAACAGAACCTCAGGATCAAGTACAACGCCGTTGCCAATAACACAGGTGCACGTGGCATACAGTACACCGGACGGGATCAAATGAAGTTTAAAGGTAGTGTCCCCAACCACAACGGTGTGTCCTGCATTGTTGCCGCCCTGATATCGGACCACTAAGTCCATGTTTTCGGCAAGAATGTCGGTAATTTTACCTTTGCCTTCATCGCCCCATTGAGCGCCTACAATAATTTGTACTGTCATGTTCGTGTGTCCTAAATTTAGAGTACGTGTCGGTTGACACTTTTTTGGGTTAGGCGGCTCCACTGTGCCGTGTGCGTCTTCGAATGTGAGATCCGTCGATTTCACGGGTGGGTTGAAACCGAAGTTTCATTCTTATAGTTGCCGGTTGGAGGTACGTTACCAACCAGGCACAACTCCCAATTTTTTAAACGTTGGAACCACAATATAAGGTGATGACGGCAGCACCAACCCAGTCGAGCCGAGCGATTATATCAGGTTAAGATTCCGATTAGAAGATTCCAAACAGTTTGGGGTATACTTCACACATTAACACAAATGGTATCAGATTAACCCGAATTGCGGTTGCTGAGTTAAAACTATTTCGCTGAAGGAGAATGCTTGTGTGGCGTGGACTCGTCGATCATTATCGTGCCTATTTACCTGTTACTGAAACGACGCCAATTGTGTCGTTATGCGAGGGAAATACCCCGTTAATACCATTAGATAATTTGGCCAATAAATTTGGGATTCCAATCCGATGGTACGCTAAGTTTGAGGGATTAAACCCAACCGGGTCCTTTAAAGACCGTGGAATGACAATGGCGATTACCAAGGCGAAAGAGGCCGGATCCCGACTCGTGATGTGCGCATCGACAGGAAATACATCAGCGGCCGCTGCTGCGTATGCTGCAAAAGCCGGAATGGGTTCGGTCGTGTTAATTCCGGAAGGCAAAATAGCGCTTGGTAAGTTGTCCCAAGCGATGATGCATGGCGCATTGGTTTTGCAGATTAAAGGTAATTTTGACGAGGCGCTTCGATTGGTTCGTGAGATTACCCAACGGCATCCGATCACCCTTGTCAACAGCGTTAATCCGTATCGAATTGAGGGGCAAAAGACCGGTGCGTTTGAAATAGTTGACGCGTTGGGCGATGCTCCGGATTTTCACTTTATTCCGGTTGGAAACGCTGGTAATATCACTGCGTATTGGAAGGGGTATTCTGAATATTTTACGCTTGGAAAAAGTGCAAAACGGCCAAAAATGATGGGATATCAAGCATCCGGTGCTGCGCCATTAGTGATTGGTCACCCAATTGAAAATCCAGAGACGATCGCAACCGCAATTCGAATCGGTAATCCGGCCTCTTGGGACGGCGCAATTGCGGCAAAGCTAGAATCCGGCGGTTTAATAGACAAGGTGACGGACGACGAAATGACCGAGGCGCAACAGTTGATGGCGGCTTCCGATGGGGTGTTTTGTGAGCCTGCTTCAGCGGCATCGGTCGCGGGGGTTATTAAATACCATCGTACCCAGCCATTTCCCGAAGGCGCTGTGGTTGTATCGGTACTGACTGGTCACGGCTTGAAGGATCCAAATAGAGCGATTGAGATCTCAACCTATCCCACCTTGGTTGATGGGTCGGAATCGGCAGTATTGCGTGCCCTATCGCCCCTTTTGGAGGCATAGTATGGATCATAAATATATCATTTGTTTGGGAGATGGGATGTCCGATCTTCCACTGGAATCGCTTGGTGGCAAAACCCCGCTTCAGGTTGCGCATACCCCGAATATGGATTGGTTGGCCAAAAATGGTCAGACTGGTCTTGTGACAACCGTGCCGGAGGGGTTGTATCCTGGGTCAGATGTCGCGAACATGGGGATTTTGGGATATGACCCTCAGCAATACTACTCTGGACGTGGCCCAATAGAAGCCGCTGCGATGGGTATCCGTCCTCAAAATGGGCAGGTTGTTTTTCGATGCAACTTGGTCACCATCCAAGATGGTATTATGAAAAGCTTTACCGCTGGGCACGTTGAAAGCGAGGACGGGGCGGCCTTAATTCAAGACCTAAATGCGGCATTTTCGGAGTCCGGCACCGCGTTTTTTCCTGGCGTTAGTTATCGCAACATTGCGCTTTTTCCAGAAGCGTTGGTATCGGTTTCTACGACGCCTCCTCACGATATTACCGATCAGTCCGTAGCGGCCTACTGGCCATCAGGTGCAGCATCTGAAGGTGTGATGGAGATTGTTTCAACAGCGCGAGCGGTACTGGCGGCCTCCCCGGTTAATCATCGTCGGATTAAAGAAGGTAAAATGCCGGTGACGGATATCTGGCCCTGGAGTCAGGGCGAGATGCCTAATTTGCCCAGTTTTAAAACTCGTCATGGATTGACGGGGGGAATTGTAACTGCGGTTGACCTGCTTCGTGGATTAGCGTTGCTGACAGATCTTGAATACCCGTATGTTCACGGTGCTACAGGGTTTTTGGATACTAATTACAGTAATAAAATGGCCGCTGCTTTTGATATTTTGGGGCGGCATTCGTTTGTATATATTCATATTGAGGCGCCGGATGAATGCGGACATCTTGGTGATGTCAAAAAGAAAATTCAAGCAATAGAAGATTTTGATCGATTGGTGGTCGGTCCGGTTTTGGCCTATCAGCGGGAGCATCTCAATGTTTCAATTATTGTTTTGCCAGATCATCCGACGCCCTGTGTGCTAAAAACCCACATTAATGCGCCGGTTCCGGTTGCCGTCTATTACCCCGGCATTGTGCCTGACGAATCAAGTGAATACAACGAAGAATCTGTTAAAGTTGGTGTGTTTAATCACGGCGCGAGTTGGGACATGGTCGATGTGTTTTTTAAATCGGGTAAAAACTAAAATTGCATCGCCATTCAACCCTGTGGTAGCATTTTGCATCTGACTTAAACGCGTCGTCCCGACGTGGGATGTCGTGTTGATCGAAATTGAAGTCGATCACATTAATGAAAAGTAGAGTAGTTGAGGAGTTTCAAATGGCAGATATTGGACAAAAAAGTAAGCAAGACGTGATTGGGTCCTATCAAGTACATGGTAAAGATACGGGATCTACCGAGGTCCAGGTTGCATTACTAACCGAACGCATCAATCATTTGGTTGAGCATTTAAAATTTCACAAAAAAGATCATCATACCCGTCGCGGGTTGTTGTTGATGGTAGGTCGGCGTAAGCGGTTACTTGCCTATTTATTGCGGTCAAATGAGTTGTCGTACCGGGAGCTAACTGGACGCTTAGGTATCAAAACCAGGGACTAATACGGTTCATAGACTAAGGAATACTCAATGTTAAATAGAGAGCTTAAAGCCTCAGCGTCGATTGCGGGCAAAGAAATTGTCTTGTCTACTGGGGTGATGGCTAAGCAGGCCAATGGGTCTGTTGTGGTGCGATGTGGGGATGCTGTGTTGCTTGTCACTGCGGTCATGTCGAAGGCGCCGAAGGCCGGTGTTGATTTCTTTCCTCTGACGGTTGAGTATTCCGAGAAAATGTATGCTTCTGGCAAAATCCCCGGCGGTTTTTTTAAGCGCGAAACCCGTCCATCAGTATCTGCGACCCTTACCGCTCGGTTGATTGATCGTCCAATTCGGCCGCTCTTCCCACAGGCGTTCTATAATGATGTGCAAGTTGTTGTGTCTGTGTTGTCCTATGACCCAACTGTTTCAATGGATTACCTCGGAATTATAGGTGCTTCGGCTGCCCTTTCTGTGTCTGACATTCCGTTCGAGGGTCCCGTTGGGGCGTCGGTGGTGGGGCTGGTAGATGGTGTATTAGTGGTAAATCCTACTCCTAAACAACTTGAGGTCAGTGATTTGCATATTGTCGTTGCGGGTACTCAGGATGCGATCTTAATGGTAGAGGCTGGGGCGTCTGAAGTGTCTGAGGCCACAATTCTGGATGCGATTTCTTTGGCCCATGAAGCCATCAAGCGATCGATCACGCTACAGGGTGAATTGGTTGTTCAGGTAAGTAAAGAAAAGCACGTCCCTGCGGTTTTGGTTAAAGATTCGGTGTTAGAGGCCTTGATCAAAACGTTTGTTGGGGATCAGATTTCGGTTAACCTACGGGCTGCCTCCAAGCATTCAGTTGATGTGTTTTTGACGAAGTTGGAACAAGATGTTGTTGCCAAGTTTGCGTCGCTTGAGTTGGGAAATGAATCGGTGGTTCGATCCCTTTTTGCCGGCATTAAAAAGGATCAGATTCGCGAGACGATCATTAGGCAAAAAATTCGGCCTGACGGGCGAGGGTTGGATGAGGTTAGGCCAATTGAGATTGAGGTGGGGCTTTTGCCTGGTGCGCACGGCTCGGCCTTGTTTACCCGAGGTGAAACCCAAAGCCTAGGGGTTCTAACCCTTGGAACATCTAACGATGAGCAAATGGAAGATGGGCTTGGAGACACCGTTTCTCGGCCGTATTATTTTCATTATAACTTCCCGCCTTTTTCGGTTGGCGAGACCGGTGCTGTCAATCGTACGGGCAGGCGTGAGTTGGGTCATGGGGCGTTGGCAGAAAGAGCGTTGAAGTCTGTTCTTCCGTCCAGTGACGCCTTTCCCTATACTGTTCGTTTGGTATCCGAAATTTTAGAATCGAACGGGTCATCGTCTATGGCGTCAGTATGTGCAGGGACCCTAGCACTAATGGATGCGGGTGTTCCAATTTCTTCGCCTGTGTCTGGTATTGCCATGGGGTTGTTGATAGACGGTCAAGATTATGTAGTGTTGTCTGATATCCAAGGTCTCGAAGATCATTATGGCGATATGGATTTTAAAGTTGCTGGCACTGCTAAAGGGATTACTGCTTTGCAGTTGGATATTAAGGTGGGTGGATTAACCCAAGATATTTTGCGCAACGCATTGGCGCAAGCGAATCGAGGGCGTTTGCACATTTTAGATAAAATGGTCCGCGTATTGGCTATTCCTAGGGGTGTTGTTGCTGCCAATGCGCCTAAAATTGAAACATTGATGATTGATCCTGAAAAGGTAGGCCTATTGATTGGGCCTGGCGGGAAAATGATTCGAAAAATTGAAGAGGATTCAAACGCAACGGTTATTGTCACTGACGGTGCGACTGGGCAGGTGAGTATTTCCGCGAAAAATCAGGAAGATCTTCAAACTGCAAAACGGATTATCGTTGCGTTAACGCGTTCAATCGAGGTTGGTGATCAGTTCACTGGTAAAGTGGTACGGGTTACAAATTTCGGTGCTTTTGTTGAGTTGACACCTGGCAAAGATGGGTTGTTGCATGTATCTAGCATGGCCAAAAAACGCATCGAAAAGGTTGAAGACGTTGTAAGTATTGGCCAATTAATCGAAGTTAAGGTTAAGGAGATTGATAATCAACATCGTATTAACCTTATTCCGTTAATGCCTTTGGTTGAATAGTGCGGGAAACCTGAACGGCCTGGGCAACACTGTGATGAGGCTTTTTTTTACGCTCGTCGTAGCGCTATTTTTGGGTTTACCATGCAGTACGATTTTTGGAATCGATCGGTTTGGTGCCCTTCGGGGTGCAATCGAAGATTTTGTATTTACTCATCCCGGATATATAAGCGTTTCATTTGTTGACCTTCGCACCGATAGGAAAGTAGCGGTTGCTGAGGACCGGCTTTATAATCCTGCGAGTGTCATAAAAATTCCGGTAATGGTAGAGGTATATCGGCAAATCTCGGTTGGCAAAATGACCCTTGATGACCAGTTGGTTTTGCGTCAGGCCGATAAACTTTCTGGGTCGGGGGCCCTTCAGTATCACCAGGTTGGCAATCGGTATTCGGTGCGGCAATTGCTTGAGTTAATGATTACGCAAAGTGACAACACTGCTACTCGGATGTTGATTGAGTCTGTCGGAAAAGAAAATATTAACGCAACCATGCGCCAGATGGGTCTAAAAAATACAGTAATTCGCACTAGTAACCTTTTACGGGCCGAAGGTCTTAACTTTTCAACGGCGGGGGATATGACCATTCTGATGGCTAAAATATTCAAAGGAACGGCTATTAATCCGGAGGTTTCTAAAGAGATGCTGGCGACATTAGGGCGGCAGCAGATTAAATGGGGTATTCCCCGCTTCCTTCCATCATATGTTAAAGTTGCGAATAAAACTGGTACCCTTGCCCATATTAAAAATGATACGGGTATTGTGTTGCTTGAAACAAGACCATACGTTGTTTCGGTTTTTACTTCAAAAGCTGCGGATCGGCCATTTGATACACTTTGGGTTGCCCAATTGTCGCGGCTAATTTTCGATTGGAATCAACTATTAAATGAGGAGCAAACGCTTGCTCAACGGCATTAGAAAAATTGGATCCCAGGTTGTGTTTCAAGGGAAGAAAATCGTCCTTCGAACGGTTGAAATTGCGCTTCCTGATGGGCGTGTGTTTAAACGTGAAGTTGTAAGTCATCCCCCTGTGGTCGTTATCCTTCCGATAACACCTGACGGTAACGTCTTGTTTATACGCCAGTATCGAATTGCGGTTGATCAAGCGCTTGTCGAGCTTCCTGCGGGCGTGGTTGAGCCCGGTGAAGGATTGTCCGACGCTGCGCAACGCGAGTTGAGAGAGGAGACTGGCTACCGTGCTGGCACCTTGGTGCCGATATTTTCTGGTTTTCCGACGCCTGGGTTCAGCAATGAGCTGATGCATGTGTTTCTTGCAAAAGACTTAGTGTTTGATCCGTTGGCTCCAGATACTGATGAGGTGATTCAGACTGTCCCGATGTCGATTTCTGAAGCATTTTCAGCCGTTCAACTTGGTACCATTGTTGATTTGAAGACGATTGCCGGAATTTTTTATTCTCTGAAGAGTGTTTGAGATGATGCCTACGACAAATAAAATCCTTTCCGAGTTTATTGAGTACCTTTCCGTAACCCGCCGGTTTTCTCGGCATACTGTTGTGGCTTATAAACGCGATATTGAACAATTTTTGATATGGATTGAAAAGGGTGGTAAGTCATCGTTGTACCCCGAAACCCTCTTCTCGTTATCATCAGCAAGTGTCAATCGTAAATTATCGTCTATAAGAGCATTTCGTCGTTATTGTGTCGAATTTGAAAAGTCTGTACAAATTGATTCCGACGGATGGAAAGGGAGTATTCCGCGACAGGCGCTTCCTTCGATTTTGCCTGCTGGAAGGTTGAATGAATTTTTGCAAGCGCTGGAGGATTTTAAAAATAAAGATCAATTAATATTCCGATTAATGTACGGATGTGGGTTGCGGGTTAGTGAAGTTGTTGGTTTAAAAACAGATGATGTTGATTTAGTGCGGGGGGTGATTCGGATCGTAGGCAAACGTGGCAGGACACGGTATGTTCCAATTGGAACCGAAACCCGAGAACGCATCCGGGAATTTATGTGCCTAAGGCCTGCAGGTGAGGTAGGTTATCTGTTTCAAAGTCATCGGCCTGGATCCCATCTTTCAACGCGTTACGTGCAGCTTCGGTTTCGTGAATTGCAGGGAAGGTGTCCCAATTTGGTCGGATTAACACCGCATTCGTTGCGGCATTCCGTTGCCACCCATTTGCTTGAGGATGGGGCAACCATACGCGACATCCAAGTTTTTCTTGGGCACCAGCAGTTGGCAACTTCCCAAATTTATACCCACCTTTCAACTGGGCGGTTGAGGCATGTTCTTTCTGATCGGCACCCCCGGTACGCAAAATGATGGACGATATCCTTGCGGTTGGATTGATATTGGTTGGATCGGTTGTTGTTCACGAGTTTGCCCACGCGGTAGTCGCCGATTGGTTTGGAGACCCCACTGCTCGTCGTTTGGGTCGTTTGACATTAAATCCGATTCCCCATCTTGATCCGATAGGGTCGGTTATTTTACCAATGCTTATTCTTTTTTTGGGGAGTCCAATCTGGTTTGCCTGGGCGAAGCCGGTTCCGGTAAATCCATCCTATTTTTCATCGCCGAAATCGGGAATGATGTGGGTTGCGTTGGCTGGGCCATTGTCAAATATTACCTTAGCCGTACTTGCTAGTATTTTGCTTCGGGTTGTCGCCGGGGCTGGCGACTTATATTTGATTTCGATTGTCGGTATTTTGCATAAAATGATCTATATGAATGTTGGGCTTGCGGTGTTTAACCTGCTGCCGATTCCCCCGCTCGATGGATCACGAATCGTTTCTCGATTTCTGAATGGGCCGCTATTAAATCGATTCCAAACACTTGAACCCTACGGGTTTTTTATCGTTCTTGCATTGTCGTTTTTTGGTCTATTAAATCCAATTGTCTGGGGGCCTACCCGTACGATTTTTCGATATTTGGTTCTAGGTATTTAAAATGTTCGATACATTAATTCAGGAATTTTTAGTCGATCTACGCGAAGTGAAAATAAGGAGTGTGAACCGGTAAAATGAATATAAAGCGAAGTCTACTCGGAACGCTGTTGTTAGTTTGTGTACTGGTTCAGTCTCCGACCCTTGGTCAGTGGTCATCTGGAACCAGTCCAACCCGAATATCGGTTCAAGCCACGTTGTCTAACCAAAATACCGGATTAATAAAAGGTGTCCAAACTGTGAAGCTGCGGGTTAAAAACGGTTTGGATCCTGTTGGCGTTGAAAAATCCTATCCAGGTGTTTTGTTTTCTAACGGCGTTTTTAACCTTACCTTCGATATTCGGGATTTGGTTCCGATTCAATCTACTTATTTGGCATTATCAAATCCCCGGTTAGAAATTGGTGTCGGGGGCGTTTCCGCGAATATTCCATTGTATTCATCACCTTACTCGGTTCAGGCAAGGGTTGCAGAAACAGCCCTTTCCGTTGATGCCGCTTCGATTTCAGGAACATTCCCATCGGCTAATATTTTGGGAAGCTTGTCGGTTAATAACAATGCGTTGTTTGTATCCGGCAATGCAACTCGAGTTGGTATTGGCACCTCAACTCCGAGTCAAGCGCTTGACGTTGTGGGGGTTGTTAACGCAACGGGTTACAAATTGAACGGTGTCGATTTGGAGTCGTCATTTTCTTGGACAGTGAACGGGTCGCAATTGTACTACGACAGAGGGGCGGCCGGTTTTGTAGGAATTGGGACCGTCAATCCAAATTACTTACTGGATGTCGCTGGAACGGTTAACGCCAAAGAATATCGTATAAATGGGATTAATTTAGGAACTTATTTGCAATCCGGGATGGCCTGGCAAAATGGTGTTGGAAATAGTATCTATTTTGACAACGGTGTTTTGGGGACTGGCGGTTTTGTCGGAATTGGAACGACTGATCCCCAAGAGCGGCTTGATGTTGTGGGGGCCATTCGGATCGGTCAGGCGTCGGGGACCCCAAAAGCCGGAACCATTCAATATGTTGTATCCAACGGCGTTGGGGACTTTTTAGGGTTTAACGGGACGGAATGGTTATCTTTAACTGGAATTCGAGGAACTGGGGTGTCGGGGAATATTGCGTTCTGGAAAGACTCTAAAACGCTGGCTGGATCGACGAACTTAACGTGGGATTCCATTAATAGCTTTTTGGGTGTTGGAACACAGACGCCTGAGGCCCGACTAACGGTTCGGGGTAATAATAATTCTGCTAGCGCAGGTATTTTCCATGTCCTTTCTCCGTCAAATCAGTCGTTATTTTTTGTAAATTCTAATGGCGTTGGTATCGGTACCAGTCTTCCAACCCAGCGGCTGGATATTAATGGTGTCGTTAACGCCCAAGGATACCGGGTTAACGGTAAACCGCTTGAATTTGCATTGTCATCGGACACGTATTGGTTGTTGGAAAATGATTCTCGAATTTTTTACGACAAAGGCAATGTCGGGATTGGAACTACAGCGCCCGGGAGCTTGTTGGAGTTATCAAGCGTAACCGGGAATCCTGCGATTACATTTGATATTGCGGGAAATAATTTATTTACGATGGGAATCGCTGCAAATAATCCGAACGCCTTTATTTTGGCGAAGGGTGGGGATTTAACAACCCCAGTGTTTACCTTTCAAGATCAGAATATTGGGGTGGGTCTAAGCAATCCTAGGGCAAATCTTCATGTGAGTGGGAATTTGGGCGTGATCATCTCGGGTCAATTTGGCGCAACTGATTCTTACACTGAGTCTGGACGAGGTTCAAAATTTATTTTTTATCCTGCCAGATCGGCCATTCGTGGCGGGTATGTGCTTCGCGATGAGTGGGACTTGGAAAATTTGGGGCTTCATTCGGTCGCGTTTGGGTATAGTGGATTGGCCAGTGGATTTGCCTCTGCTACCTTAGGCGGATTTCGAAACGTTGCATCTGGC
>JACCDX011732964.1_pt1 | contig 12739 bp, 9 predicted proteins | sample 7449681 | NCBI WGS metagenome assembly JACCDX01 (sample SAMN15323450, study PRJNA562643) | freshwater metagenome | isolation source: river surface water | place: USA:Blue River Watershed | collected 2017-08-18
GCGAGCAGCGCCGGCAGCTCCTGCGGCGTGCGCTTGTAGCGGCGCGCCAGCGACATCCACAGCGACAGGCGCTCGTCGAGCTCGGCGAGGCGTCCCGGTCCAGCTCGGTCTTGCGCAGGTAGGCGTGCAGCGAGTGGGCGGCGTCCTCGGCCTGGGCCAGGCTGGCGGCCAACACCTCGGCGATCTCGCGGAACTGCGGCTCCAGGTGTTCCTGCGCCTGCAGCAGGCCCTGCGCCCGCGCCAGCTGCGAGGTGGCGCCGCCGTCCTCGCCCTCGAGCGCGGCCAGCGTCGCCTGGGCGGCATCCATCAGGCCCTGGGCGTTCGCGAGCCGGGTGTGGCTCGCGTTGAGATCGTCCCATTCGTCGGCGCCGGGGGCCAGCTTGTCGACCTCGCCGATCTGCCAGGCCAGGCGCTCGCGCTCGCGCTGGAGCGATTCCTGCGCACTGCGTGCCTCGGCCAGCGCCTTCTGCGCCGCGCGCCAGGCCTGCCAGAGGCCGGCCAGGCGCTGCGGGCTGGTGCCGGCATAGCCGTCCAGCAGGCCGCGCACCGATTCGGGCCGGGTGAGGCTTTGCCAGGCGTGCTGGCCGTGGATGTCGACCAGGCGCTCGCCGGCCTCGCGCAGCTGCGTGGCGGTGGCGGGGCTGCCGTTGATCCACGCGCGGCTCTTGCCCTGCGCGTCGATGCTGCGGCGAAGCAGCAGGGTGTCGCCGTCCTCGAAGCCGGCCTCTTCGAGCCAAGCGGCCAGCGCCTGCGGCCGGTCGAATTCGGCGGTGATGTCGGCGCGGGTGGCGCCCTCGCGCACCGCGCCGGCGTCGGCGCGCGCGCCCAGCGCCAGCTGCAGCGCGTCGATCAGGATGGACTTGCCCGCGCCGGTCTCGCCGGTGAGGACGGAAAAGCCCGCGGACAGGTCCAGCTCCAGCTCGCGGACGATGACGAAGTCGCGCAGCGCGATGCGGCGCAGGCTCATGAGCCGCCTCCCTCGTTCCAGTGCAGCTTGCGCCGCAGCGTGTCGAAGAAGCTCCAGCCGCGCGGGTGCAGGAAGCGCGCCTGGTGCTGCGAGCGGGTGACGATGATGCGGTCGCCGTGCAGCAGCGAGGCGAGCGACTGCATGTCGAAATTGGCGCTGGCGTCGCGGCCAGCCACCACCTCGATGGCGACCTCGCTGGCGTCATTGAGCACCAGCGGGCGGTTGGACAGGGTGTGCGGCGCGATCGGCACCAGCACCCAGCCGGGGTTGGAGGGGTGCAGGAGCGGCCCGCCGGCGGACAGCGAGTAGGCGGTGGAGCCGGTGGGGGAAGCGACGATCAGGCCGTCGGCGCGCTGGCTGGCCACGAAATGCCCGTCCACCTCGACCCGCAGTTCGACCATGCCGGAGGTGGCGCCGCGGTTGACCACCACGTCATTAAGGGCCAGCGCGTCGAACACGCACTCGCCGTCACGCATGACGCGCGCCTGCATCAGGCTGCGGCGGTCTTCCTCGAACGCGCCCCGGAGCATGGGCGCCAGTGCCTCCCGGAAGCCGTCCAGCGGGATGTCGGTGATGAAACCCAGGCGGCCCTGGTTGATGCCGATGAGGGGCAGACCATGGCGCGCGAGCTGGCGGCCGGCGCCGAGCATGGTGCCGTCGCCGCCGACCACCAGGGCCAGGTCGCACTGCGCGCCGATGTCGGCCAGGGGCAGGGAGGGCAGGTCCTGCAGGCCGGCATGCAAGGCGGTCTGGCGCTCGACCGCCACGTCGCAGCCTTGCGCGGCCAGGAAGTGCGCAATATCCTCCAGGGCGACCCGGGGTGTCCCGCTGCCGGAGCCGGCCACGGGGTACTTTCCGATCAGCGCCACATGGCGGAATTGGGAACGCATTCACAAATTACATCATTAAAATCCGCGCATAGCCGTTCAAGATGCTCGATGACCGCGCCAAGTTGTTGTTGAAAGCCCTGGTCGAGCGTTACATCGCCGACGGGCAGCCGGTGGGCTCGCGCACCCTGTCGCGGTCCTCCGGCCTGGAGCTGTCCGCCGCCACCATCCGCAACGTCATGTCGGACCTGGAGGCGCTGGGCCTCATCGCCAGCCCGCATACCTCGGCCGGACGCATTCCCACCGCCCGCGGCTACCGCCTCTTCGTCGACACCATGCTCACGGTCAAGCGCGACGAGCTGCCCGCCGCGCCGAGCCTGGCCCCCGACCAGCCGCAGAAAGTCATCGCCAACGCGGCGCACCTGCTGTCCAACCTCTCGCATTTCGTCGGTGTCGTCATGGCGCCGCGCCGCAGCTCGGTGTTCCGGCACATCGAGTTCCTGCGCCTGTCGGAGCGGCGCTACCTCGTCATCATCGTGTCGCCGGATGGCGACGTGCAGAACCGGGTCGTCTTCACCGACTCCGACTACACCCAGACCCAGCTGGTGGAGGCCGCGAACTTCCTCAACGCGAACTACGCGGGCCTGGCCATCGAGCAGGTGCGCGAGCGCCTGAAGACCGAGGTCGACTCGCTGCGGGTGGAAATCGCCAAGCTGATGCAGACGGCGGTCGATGCCGGCTCCGAGGCGCTCTCGCAGGCGCAGGAGGAGGTGGTGATCTCCGGCGAGCGCAACCTGCTGTCGGTGAGCGATTTCTCCAGCGACATGGGCCACCTGCGCCGGGCCTTCGACCTGTTCGAGCAGAAGACGCAGCTGATGCGCCTGCTGGACATCTCCAGCCAGGCCGAGGGCGTGCGCATCTTCATCGGCGGCGAAAGCCAGGTGGTGCCGTTCGAGGAACTGTCGGTGGTGAGCGCGCCCTACGAGGTCGACGGCCAGGTGGTGGGCACGCTCGGCGTGATCGGGCCCACCCGCATGCCGTACGACCGGATGATCCAGATCGTGGACATCACCTCCAAGCTCGTGAGCAATGCGCTGAGCCATCCCAGGTAGGCCTGCCGCAGGGCGGGCCGCTTAGAATGAAACGCCTCAGGGGGCGTTAGCTCAGTTGGTCAGAGCAGGGGACTCATAATCCCTTGGTCGCTGGTTCGAGCCCAGCACGCCCTACCAAGTATTCAAATGACCGCCGCGAGGCGGTCTTTGTTTTTGGTTTTCGCCTAAAACCAAAAACCAGCTTGTTCCTTGGCGGCCTGACTCATAAAACCATCTGCAGATAACCCGCGCTTCCGCGGACATGGTTTGAGAAGGCAGTCGGATGGAACATTTCAAACGCTCGGCCCTGGCGGGCGCCGTGGCAGCAACCTGCCTGCTGGCGGGCTGCGCCTCGTTCAACGGCCTCGGCGGCGTCGACCTGCGCTCGGCGAAGGCGAGCGGCCCCGAGGAAAACGCCCGTGATGCCTCGGGCGGAAAACTGAGGAAGTCCCGTTCCCAGGTGCTGGCAGAAAGTGGCCTTGAATATCTTCGCCAAGGCGATCACGACAAGGCGCAGCAGGTTTTCAACACCGCGCTCAAGTTCGACATCAAGAGCGTTCCGCTGCATTTCTTCAATGCGCTGAACTATCACCTCAAGCACGAGAAAGGCGATCCGGAAAGCTTCAAGCTGGCCGAGGCCGGGTACAGGACGGCCGTCCTGCTGGACCCGACCATGGAGATCGCGCACATGCAGCTGGGCCGCCTCTACCTGTCGGTGGGCCGCTATGGGGATGCGCAGAAGTCCTTTGCCCTGGCCGTCGATGCCAACCCGACCAAACCCGAGGAAGCCCTGTTCGGGCTGGCTCGCGCGGCCCTGCTGAACGGGGACTCGGCCACCTCCGCCTGGGCCGTGAAGAAGCTCGACGATGCGCGCTGGACGGATGCGCGCCTGTACCGCCTGAAGGCGTTCCAGGCGGCGGTGTCCTCCAAGCCCGGGCAGGCCCAGGAGATGCTGGCCAAGTACATCGAGCAGGAAAAGAGCGGGCCGCAGCGCCGCTATGTCGACACGCGCATCGGCCAGCTGCTGGCGGTGAAGACCTCCGCCGGCATGCAGCTGGTGGCCGACCAGTCGCCCACCGCCGCCGAAAAGGCTGAGGAGGCCAAGGCCGAGGAAGCCCCGAAGGAGGGCGACAAGGCTGCCGAAGCGGCGCCGCCGAAGAAGAACTGGTTCAGCTGCGATGCGCGTCCGGCCCCCGTGCTGGAGAAGGACATCACGCCGCTGGTCACGCCGACGCCCTCCGTGGGCGGGGACGAGGGTTGGGTCACCTACGCCCTGCCGATGCCCTGCGACGGCAAGAACCCGCCCATGGCCGTGATCGAGGTGACCATGGTGCGCACGGAGGAGAAGGACACGCAGACCTACGGCGTCAACCTGCTGGAGGGCCTCAAGGTCGCCACGGCCTGGCGCTTCTCGGGCGGCGTGACCACCAGCAACTTCCGCACGCGCACGTTCTTCAACGAGCCCGGCACGGATGCCCTCACCACCGGAATCCTGAGCTATTCGCTGAACATCGCCAATTCGCTGTACGAGAAGAACGAGGTGGTGGCTCGGCCCACGCTGGCTGCCATCGACCGGCTCCCGTCCGTGTTCTTCAGCGGCTCCACCTACTCCGTCCAGGTGGGCAGCGCCAACACCGGCTACACGCTGGCGGACAAGCAGGTGGGTATTTCCCTGTCCGTGACGCCCACCTTCGTGAACGACGACGAGGTACTGCTGTCCATCCGGGCCTCGCGCTCCTTCCTGGAGGCCGGCGAGTCGAGCACCATCAAGCTGACCCAGACCCGCAACACCGTCAATGCCAACGCGATGGTGAATTACGGCGAGACTTTCGTCCTCAACGGCCTGGTCGAGCGGGAGAAGGACAAGATCCAGACCGGTACGCCGCTGTTCCAGGAAATCCCCATCCTGCAGTACTTCTTCAAGAAGTCGATCACCGTGGACTACAACCGGCAGATCCTCACGCTGGTGACGGTGCGCCGCCTGGTGGACAGCGACGAGGAGATCGCCAAGGCCAAGAACAAGAAGGGCCTGATTTCCAAGCACAAGCTCTCAAACCAGGTGGATGCCTTCGTCGACCTGCAGCAAAGCCAGCCGGTGCTGGACGAGGTGCTGGAAAGCCTGCTCAAGGACAACGGCCTGTACAAGCGCCTGAAGGCCCGCGACCTGATCCAGGAGAGCATGACGCACCACAACTTCATCGAGCGGATCATCCAGGACGTGAAGGACATGCTGTACTTCTGAGGCAACGCCCCCTCGCTTCGGTGCGGCACTTCTTCCTGATGACCTGATAAAGTTTTGGTCATCGGCAAACTGGGGATTCCAAAATCCCAGATTCCGTCCATAATTTGTAACAAATTAAGGCGGAGTTTGATTCCTTGATGTTTACCTTCTGGTGTATGAACCCTGTCGAAAAAAGGGTTTTCCCGCTGCTGGTGGCTGTCGTGGGGCTGCTGCTGGCGGGGTGGGCGGCGCCCGTGCGCGCCGCCGAGCCGGTCTATATCGGACTGGACGAGGCGGTGTCCATTTCCACCAGCACGACGGCCAAGGCCATCGAGCGCGGGGTCCGCGCAGCCATGGAAGAGATCAACGCCCGCGGCGGCGTGCTGGGCGGGCGGCCGCTGCGCCTGATCACCACCGACAACCAGGGCGTCTCCGCCCGGGGGCGGGACAACTTCGTCGAATTGGCGGGTAAACCCGGCATCGTCGCCGTATTGGGCGGTAAGTTCAGCCCGATCACGGTCGAGACGGTGCCCGAGGCGAACCGCCTGCGGGTGCCGCTGGTGAGTGTGTGGGGGTCGGCCGACCCGATCACCGAAGGCACGGGTGGTCAGGTGCCGCCCTACGCCTTCCGCGTGTCGCTCAAGGACAGCTGGGGCGTTGAGGCCATGATGAAGCGCGCCCGCACGCACCACCGTGCCACCCGGCTGTGCGCGCTTTTGCCCAATACCTCCTGGGGCCGTTCCAGTGATCGGGTGATGAACAGCCGCGCCCAGCCGCTGGGCGTGCAGATGGTGTCGATCCGCTGGTACAACTGGGGCGACCAGAACTTCACCGACCACCTCCAGAGCTGCAACAAGGCCGGTGGGCAGGTGCTACTGATGGTGGCCAACGAGCGCGAGGCCTCCAGCGTGCTGACGCAGCTTGCGCAGCAGCCCGCTGCCCAGCGTCTGCCCGTCATCGCCCACTGGGGCATCACCGGTGGCGTGCTGCACGAGCTGGCGCCCGACGCGTTGGACAAGGTGGACATGCAGGTCATCCAGACCTTCACTTTCATCGGCAATACCCGCCCGGCCGCCCGCCGGCTGGCCACCTGGCTGATGCGAGATGGCGACTTCGCCGCGCCCAAGGACATCCCGAGCCCGGTGGGCTCGGCCCACGCCTACGACGCCACCCACCTGCTGGCCATGGCGGTCGACAAGGCCGGCAGCACACTGGGCCCGAAGGTGCGGGCCGCGCTGGAGAGTCTGCCTGCCTTTGAGGGCGCGGTGCGCCGCTATGCGCCGGCCTTCACGCCCCAGCGGCATGACGCGTTGGGCGAACGCGAAGTCCTGTTTGTGCGCATGGAGCGCAGCGGGGCCCTGGTGCCTGTCAAGTGAAACCGGTCGACGATCCCCAGGTCCACGACTTCGAGTCGAGCCCGGCGATCGAGTCCCGGCTGAGCCGCCGCATCAGCTACCAGCTGATGCGGATCATCCGCACCTACGTCATCCTGCTGACCGTGCTGGTCATGGTCATCATGGTGCTGGCTGGCTTCTTCTACAACCGCAACGAGATCGAGCATGAGCGCGAACTGGTGCTGACCAAGGTCAGCACCGAGCTGATCAACGCCGGCAATGAGATGCAGGCGCTGGCCAGCGCGCCGGTGGTGTGGACCGGCCTGACCGACAGCTTCGGCCGCGAGAACTACCTAGAGCCTCTTCTGCTGCGCTTCAACCGCGGCGCGGACCGCCATCTGGTGCTGCTCGACTACCGCGGCCGCGTGTTCCTCGGCGCCGCCGAGACGCAGCCGGAGGTGCTGGCCGAGTTGCCTGCCGTCAAGTCGGCGGTGGTCGAGGGGCGCAACGGCTACGGCATCCACTGGACCGACGGGCGTGCGCCCCGGCTCGTGCTGGTCAAGCGGGTGATGTCGCCCGTGGCGCAGGCGCCGGTGGGTTTCCTGGTGGCCAGTATCGACACTGCCACGCTGATGCGCTCCCTGCGCATCGCATCTGGCACGGCTCTGGCGTTCGCCCTGGGCGACGGCCCGCTGGTGCCCGACCCGGGCGGGCGCTGGGCGCTCAGCGCCCGCGGTGAGGCCACCCTCCAGGCGGGCGAGCTGGAAGTCCCGCTGCGCGTCTGGGTGGGACAGCCCATCCTCGGGGCGCTGGCGTTGGCCCTCGCCACGGTGCTGGTGGCGCTGTCCCTGGGGCTGTGGACCATCGGCCGCGTGGTGCGCTGGGCGCGTCGCTTCGCCGAGATCACCACCCGCCGCTACGACCAGCTGCTGGAGGACTGCCGGCGGCTGCTGGCGGGCGAGCCAGTGCAGAGCATCGGCGTGTCCTCCGAGGGCGCGCGCGACGAACTGTCCGAGGTGACCGAGGCGCTCACCGTCATGCTGCAGCAGCAGACGCAGTTCACCGACGAGCTGCGCAAGACGTCGCTGGTGTTCTCGACCTCTGCCGAGGGCATCCTGGTGACCGACCCGAACGGCCGCATCGTCGACGTGAACCCGGCGCTCATCATCATGACCGGCTACACGCGGGAGGAGCTGATCGGTCGCCAGTCCGGCACGCTCTACCGCAGCGTGGCCCGCGAGGACACCAGCCGCGCCATGGCCGACGCCCTCGACCGCGACGGCCGCTGGAGCGGCGAGACCAGCTTTCTGGCGCGCAACGGCCGGGTGATTCCCACCTCGGTGTCGATTTCCCGCATCCGCGACGATCGCGGCATCAACCAGGGCAACGTCGCGGTCATCACCGACGTGACCCGCCTGAAGGAGGCCGAGAACAAGCTGCGCGACCTGGCCTACCGCGACGGCCTGACCGGCCTGCCCAACTACCGGCGCATGTCCGAGGAGGTGCGCCAGCTGATCACGCGGGCCGAGGGCACGCGGCAGGCCTTTGCGGTGCTGTTCTTCGACATGGACCGGTTGAAGTTCATCAACGACAACTTCGGCCACGAGGTCGGCGACGCGGCGATCAAGGCCCTGGCCGCCCACCTGCGTTCCTGTCTGCCGCGCGGCCACCTGCTCTGCCGCCGCTCGGGTGACGAATTCATCGCGGTGGTGGACCTGCCGGGCGTGGAAAGCCGCGCCTTCCTGCAACGCACGCTGGAACGCCTCAACCCGATCGAGGTCCAGGTGGGTGACGGGGTGGTGCCTTTCAGCGCCACCGTGGGCGTCAGCCGCTTCCCCGAGGACGGCAAGGACTGGCAGTCGTTGCAGATCTGCGCCGACGTCGCGATGAACGAGGCCAAGCAGCGCCGGCGTGGCTCGGTCGGCTGGTTCGACGCGGATCTGGGCCGCAAGGTCTACCGCCGCCGCCAGATCCAGGGCAAGCTGGCCCAGGCCATTCAGGACCGTGCGATCGAGGTCCATTACCAGCCCGAGGTCGACCTGCGTACCGGCGAGCTGATCGGCTTCGAAGCGCTCTCCCGCTGGAACGATCCGGAGCTGGGCCCGATCCGCGCCAGCGAGTTCATCGAGGTGGCCGAGGAGGCTCACCTCATGGATGCCTTCACCCTGCTGGTGGTGGAGGCGGTATTGCGCGACAAGGAGCGGTTGCGCGCGCGGTTCCCGGGCGTGCCGGTGGCGATCAACGTGGCGCCCCACGTGTTCCTGGGCGACCGGCTGCTCAAGTACCTCACCGCGCGGCTGGATGACGCGCCGAGCGTCCTCGACGGCCTGGAGGTGGAACTCACCGAGAGCCAGATCGCGTCCGGCGAAACCAATCTGCTGGTGCAACTGCAGACACTGACCGGCCTTGGCGTACGGCTGGTGATCGACGACTTCGGAACCGGCTACTCGTCGCTCAGCCGCCTGACGCAGTTCCCGATCAGCCGGCTGAAGATCGACCGTTCCTTCGTGGCCGGCCTGGAGATGGCGCGGCAGGCCAAGATCGCCCGCCTGATCGTCAACCTGGCGCGCGTGCTCGACTTCGAGGTCACCGCCGAGGGCGTGGAAACCGAGGCGCAGCGCGCCGGGCTGATCGAGATGGGGTGCCTGCGCGGCCAGGGCTGGCTGTTCGCCAAGGCGATGCCGGTGTCCGAGGCGCTGGCGCTGGCCTCGCCCCTGGTCGCGCGCGACTTCGAGGACTGAGGCGCGGCGCAGACGTCGCGCAGACGCGGGGCAGAGCTGCCGCAGAGTCGGCGAAGGGGCCGCTCAGGCGTCCTGCGGAGCGTCCAGGTACCGGGCCAGGAACTTCAGCGTCCGCGCCTGCACCTCGCGGGCCAGCGTGCCGTCGTAGGCCTCGCGCTGGGGCTGCATGAAGCCGTAGCGGCCACGCTGGTTCAGCACCTCGGGCGCCGGCACGCCCTCGGCCGGCGACTCGGCCTGGATCTCCCGGAAGGCCTGCATGCCCTCGGGCGACATCCAGCGCGGATCGGACGGGAAATGCACCAGCGTCGGACAGCGGGGCTTGCGCTGGCGTTCCTCAGGCGTTTCCATCCCGCCGCCGTAATGGCTGACCGCCGCCGCCACCGCGCCGAACTCGCAGGCGGCTCGCCAGGCCAGCAGGCCGCCCCAGCAGTAGCCGACCACGCCGATGCGGGCGTAGGGGGCCAGGCGACGCGCGTGGCCGAGCGCGGCCTCGATGTCCAGCATCACGCCCGCGGCTTCCAGCGGCTCCAGCGGCCGGATCAGGCGCTGGCCCCAGCGGGACTGCTCGAAGCGGTAGCCGTAGTCGGTGCCCGAATGGCCGCGGCTGAAGGTGGATGGCGCGATCGCCAGGTAGCCCTCGGCCGCGAAGGCTTCGGCCATCTGGCGCACATGTGGGTTGACGCCGGGCCGGCTCTGGGGAACCGGTGAGCGGCTGGCGCCGCCCTGCCAGCCGGGCAGCCGCTGGTCCATGTGCTGCAGGACGATGAGCGCGGCGCGCGGGGCTTCGACGGGCTGCACCACATAGGAACGGACGGTGCTCTGGTCGCGCGCCGTCAGGTCGATGTAGTGGCCCAGGGGGGGCTGCGATTGCATCGGGATGGCCTGTATCGTTCTTTTGCGTCGCGCCCGGATGCCGCATGACGGACCGGCGCGACTTCATGCTATACTAACTGGCTCAGCGGCTGTAGCTCAGTTGGATAGAGTACTTGGCTACGAACCAAGGGGTCGTGGGTTCGAATCCTGCCAGCCGCGCCATCCACAGGAATGCCCCGCCCGGGAAACCGGGGCGGGGCATTTTCTTTGCCTGGCCGTTTTCTTTGCGTGCCGTTCTCCTCGCCCTGCCGTTTCCAGCACGCCGGCATGCCGATTGCCCCTTGCCAGCCCGTGCCCGCGCGCCCGTCGCGGGCGGCTCACGAGCAAGGAGATGCGCATGACTCCCCTGACCCTTCGCCTGTCCCGGCGGCCCGCCCGTCGGATCGGCGGCCTGCTGGTGCTGGTCTCGCTGGTTTTCCTCGGTGGTTGCGCGCAGCAACGTCACCGGGCCGACGCCATGGGCGCAGCACCCGCCACCCCGGCGCTACCCATGCCCGGGGGCGTCAACACGCTGGATTCCAACCTGGAGCGACCCGACTATCCGTACAAGAGCGGTCCGCCCAACGGGGCGCTGCCCTCCCAGTGACGATGCCGCGGCCCACCGCTTCGTGCGGACCCCGCGAGGGGGCCACCCGGCCGCGCCCGCAGGTCAGGGGACGGCGGCAGCCGGCCCAGCGGCAGCGGGCGACCCCGCCGCGTCCCGGCCGTGCGAACGCCGCGCGGTCGCCTGCAGGAAGCCCTGGCGCGCGCAATAGTCGACCAGCGCGTCGAGCTCGGTGGATTTGTCGAACACCGCATCCACCCCCAGCTGGGCGCAGCGCTTGCGCACGCTGGCATTGACGTAGTTGCTGAAGACGACCACCTTCTGCTGCGGCCCGCGCGGCGGCAATTGCTCGACCAGGTGCAGGCCCGAGCCGCTGCGCAGGAACAGGTCGACGATGGCCAGCTGCCACCCGTCGGGATGCGACGTGAGCCACTGAAGCGCGCTGTCCTCCATGCCGGTGGTGGCCACCACCTGTACGCTGGCGAGCTCCTCCAGCGTGGCGACCAGCGATTCGCACAGGGCTGGGTTGTCTTCGACGACCACCGTGTGCAGCAGTTCGGGATTGAGGGGCATGGGGAGGGCCGGGCGGGTAGCGACTCGTAAGCACTTTATCCAGGGGTAGACCGGCCTGGTTCAGACACGGCCGACGGTCCCTGTAGGAGGCGGCCCAGGCCCCTGCGCGTATGCGCATGGCGGCCTAGGATGGAACGGGGCGGCCGTCGCCGGGCGCTCCGTCCCCCGTGAACCCTGCCGACGACGCCCCACCTCCGCTGTCCGGCCCCGCCGGACCGGCCGACCTGCTTGAGGAAGTGGCTGGCGCGGGCCTGTGGCGCCTGCAGGTCCGTGACGGGCGCCTGCAGGGCTCGCCGAGGCTGGCGTTGCTGCTCGGGACGCCCGGCGGGCAGGTGCCGCCCGATTTCCGTTTCATCGCGCCGCCCTGGCGTGGCGAGATCGAGTCCCTCGTGCGGCGCTGCGCGGTGCAGGGGCTGCCCTTCGACCACGAGGTGCAGCTGCTGGACGCGCAGGGCCGCCGCGCGTGGGCCCGGGTGATGGGGTTGGCCGGCCGCGACGCCGCCGGGCAGGTGGCTCAGGTCGACGGCGTGGTGCAGGTGATCGAGCCACACGGCGCGTTTGCCGGCGCGCTGCTCACGGTCGATGCGCAGGCCCGGTTGAACTACGTCAACCCGTCGGCCGAACGCCTGCTGGGCCGCCCCTTCGGCAGCCTGCAGGGACGGCCGTTGTGGGACCTGTTCCCCCGCACCGCGCGGATGCGCGTGGAGTCGCAGGCACGCAGCGCGCTGGCCCGCCGCCAGCCGCTGGAGCTGGAGGAGGCCGATGCGGCGCAGCGGCAGTGGCTGGAGCTGCGCGGCCAGCCCTTCGGCGACGGGCTGGCCGTTCACCTGCGCGACGTCACCGCGCGCCACCATGCGCAGGAGCAGCTGCGGCTGCTGGAGGGCAGCATCGCCCGCCTGAACGACATCGTCATCATCACCGAGGCCGGGCCCTTCGACGAGCCGGGCCCGGCCATCGTGTTCGTGAACGAGGCCTTCGAGCGGCGCACTGGCTACAGCCGCGCCGAGGTGATCGGCCGCTCCCCCCGCCTGCTGCAGGGGCCGCAGACGCAGCGCGACCGGCTCGACCGGGTGCGCGCCGCACTGCGCCAGTGGGAGCCGGTGCGGGTGGACCTGATCAACTACCGCAAGGATGGCCGGCCCTTCTGGGTCGACCTGGACATCTCGCCGGTGTGGGACCCGGCCCGTCGCCTGACCCACTGGGTCGCGGTCGGGCGCGACGTGACCGAGCGCAAGGCCGCCGAGGAGAAGATCCGCTACCTGGCGTTCTACGACGCGCTCACCGGGCTGCCCAATCGCCAGCTGCTGCTGGACCGCCTGCACGAAGCGCTGGCCATGCCTGACACCCCCGGGGGGGGCGCGCTGATGTTCATCGACCTGGACAACTTCAAGGTCCTCAACGACACCATGGGCCACCAGAAGGGCGACCTGCTGCTGCAGCTGGTCGCCCAGCGCCTGCGTGCCTGCGTGGGCGAGGACGACACGGTGGCGCGGCTGGGGGGCGACGAGTTCGTCATCCTGCTGCGGCCGCGGCCTGCGGGCGAGCGCCCCGTGGCCGTGGCCGCCGCC